>Ga0115851_100536_pt1 | contig 17268 bp, 9 predicted proteins | sample InSIn2gowninarea_FD_83865 | JGI IMG/M metagenome (GOLD analysis project Ga0115851, IMG submission 83865)
CTTCAACGATGCAATCTACGGTCCCAACGGTGTCGCAACACAACATCGCAATGCCAATGCCTCCCGCATAACCCCAGGCACACCAATCCCCGCCTACGCACAAGATCACAGCAGCGCAGAAGGTTAATGGGCGTCACTACATAGGGAGAAATAATGACAACGAAATGAACTGGAACGGAATGCAGCGATGGTGTATGGCGCACGGGCAACTTATATCAGGGCATTCAACAAACCCACCGGCAGTATGACAAAATAAGGATTCAAGGAAATGCTGGGATGGAATGGGAACGGATTTACATAGGTACAACAGCTATTCGGATATGCAGTTACGTGTCAATGTCATGTAGCTACTATAGCAGGCACATGGGCAGTATGTATGTAGAATCGATCCACGTGTGTATATGTATGTATGTATGTGTGTATGTATGTATGTATGTATGTATGTATGTATGTATGTATGTATGTATGTATGTATGTATGTATGTATGTATGTACGTATGACACACTGGCACTTTGTTATCTATACAGTACCTATTTACCTGAGTGATGTATGGATGTGTAGTGGAATGATACAAGTTGTGTCTGTTCGCTTAATAAAAATTTAAGGGTCTACAGACTCAGGTAGCTAAAATTGCTTCCTTGCCTCACCTCGCTTGCTTAATTTATCTATTCGCTTTAAAGACGTTTCGATACACGCACAGTATGTACTTAATTAGATATATATAATCTGCGCCTCTCCCACCAGCGCTAGCAGATAAATAAACGAACAACATAAGCCATCGCTCCATCATACAGTACGTAGATGACAACTCCATCAACACAAACATTCATTACTTTCGTTAAAGTGACTCTCAATCTCAACATCAATTCGTAACACTAGCTGGCGCCAAACATCCTGCTTAAAGTACTCGGTTTTTTGACTTTAACTCCCACACCTCCTGCTGTAGTTTTGTCACCGGCGCTTCTACTCCTGCTCTTACTCCCGCTGGTAGTGGTACTAACTTTCCTCGCCGTTTTCGTAGTCGTTGTACTCGTGGTGGTAGTGCTGTCTTCATCACTTCGATGTCTCCTGTTGCTGCGCTTCTCTTTCTTCGCCGAAGCATCACTGCGTTTGTCTCTGCTGCTTTTATCTTTTTGTTTTGGTGTCAAAGCATGCGATACAGCAGTCTTAGCGCGCTGCCGCATAGGAATAGGTAAGTGGCCCATACTCTGTGCTGCGAAGGGCGTGATGAATTCGCCTTCTACGCTTGTTGTGGTTGATATTACGCTTCTCTGTTCCTCATCTGGGATACCGCGGCGCCAGCGCTCGATGCGGTCGAGTTCTTGGACGTCGATTGCTTCGTCTGCTTCTGGACCGTAGGCGTCGCCGTAGGCTTGATCTGCGTTGGTGGTGTCGTCGGTGGAGGAGGCGGTTTTCTCTTTGATGCGTTTTATGATTTTGTAGCCGCCTATTGCGATTACGGTTACGCCGACGCTGACACCGACTGCAATCAAGAACTGCGGGGAGGCGAGGAGGGCGATGACGGCGGGCGCGGATTTGGCGAAGATACCTAGCGTGCCGGGGGCCATTTTACTTGCTAGACTGCTGATTTCAGCCAGGGTTAGGCCGACAGCCGCCAAGGTGTCAGGGTTCTTTTGGAGGTGTGTGATTATTGCTTTGGCGGAGTGGCCTGCACAGTCGGCTTCTTCGAGGAGGAGTTTGCATTTTAGGACTAGCGAAGAAAGTTCTTTTTGTCGCTGTGCTTCGGGCGGGATGATGAGGGATTCTGGGTGGTATTCGCCGTAGGCGAGATCCATATCTATTTCGTCGAGGGAGCGGGAGTGGCTTAGTTGATGGGTTGGTCGTTGGATGAGGGGGAGGTCTGTCTGGGCGCGGACTAGGCTGTAGCGTGCTGGATCTTGTGCGTAGGCGGGGATTGGTGTGCCTGGGGTTATGCGGGAGGCATTGGCATTGCGATGTTGTGTTGCGACACCGTTGGGACCGTAGATTGCATCGTTGAAGTCGCCTAGTGACATCTGTCTGGGGGTGCCTTCTCTTGGAGTGTTTTGGCCATTGTCTCGAGGAGATACAGAGGTGGTACTTTGCGTACGGGACCCTCGAGGTCGTTCGTAATCAGTTGGATATCTGCGATCTCGAGAGTCATGTCGTCGTGAGCCATCAGGTCTTATGGTGCTTGCTCGTTCTGTTTCATCCTGTATACTCACTGCGCGGATGGCTTTCTGTAGCTCAACTTCTTCTCTTACTTTCTTCTTCTCCTTAATCTCGGCTTTGCGATCGAGGTAAGCTGATTTGGCTTCTCTAAAGACATCTTTGAACTGTCTAGAATTGCCTATGACCTTGTTGGAGCGATCGATAACAGTGATGTACTGCGCGACTTTTGTCGCCATAGTCGCGTCTTGCAAATGCAGTTGGCAAGGACTTTGGTGAGTTTTCGCGAAGGAGGGAGATGATGCACGGTCGTTCCGAGCAGTACTTGGTGTTGTATATTGCGGTTGCTCCTGCTTGTGGTCGGGGTTCACGATGATGGATCAAACACGAAACCTCTCAGATTGCCTAACCCTGTCTGTAAATAGCCCTTGTCGGCGGCTCAATTGGTATGGCCAGACTGCTTCTCTTTGTCAATTAGAACAAGCCCATGATTCGGGTACTGCGAAACAAAGACGACGTGAAACACTCAATCTGCTAGCCAGTAAGGGGAATCGTCGATTAAGAGATCACTTCAATAGATTCCACAAGCAGCAAAGAGAAGACAGAAGCAAAGATATATCACAGTTGGGCGGTAAGTGCGTCAGCTTTGTATCGGGCATGTTGTGGCTATCTAACCTATTGGTGCCTCATTCATGGTGTTGGCGCTTCGTGATTGATGCAACAAGTGACTTTGAGAGTAGCTTGGGCGCACTCCAGGTGGTTCTTTATTGGTCCCACATGTGCACCGCCACGAAGATGATGATAGTTATGCACGGCCACAGTGGCGATCATGTTCGCGTGATTTCCACGGGGGTTGTAGCAGATCAAAAGACCTTGCAGTATTGCGCGCATCTTCGTTCAGCTGAAGTCAGAGCGATGTGGAACCTGCCCTCGCCAAAACCCATCAAGTGCCTTCGTGGTTCAACGAAAGCTAGCAGAGATTATGCTGACTACGCCATTGCTCGGCGTTGTAGCATCGTGAGGATCAAGCATCCCAATCACTAACCATCTTGATGTCTGCCATTGACACCTCGCCAACATCTTGCGCCAGCCACATCAAATATCCCCAGAATTCTTGCTTTTATATCGTAATAGTCGAAGCCCGGTTTCTCAAGGTCCAGTTCGACCTACTTCCCAGCCTTCCAAATAACATCTTCAGCACATCTCTCCCTTTATACAAATTTTCCACCCTCATCCGCTCATTGTCAAGATGTGCGTTATCACTGGCCTGTCCCATTGGAAACATGGCCGCTGGCGCATCAAACTCTTTCTCCAGAAAACTTATCGCAGGAATTGATCCACCCTCTCGAATAAAAAGTGGCTCATGCGGTGTGCTTTGAGGAGTGAATGTACCTGCTGAGGCGAGCGCTGATGCGCGTCGGCCTCTGGCCCGTATAGATGGTGACACGACCGGCGGTTGTGGATCATCTGATGCTGCAAAATGTCGTTGTTCGCTTTCATCGAACGACCATGCCTCGATGATGGCCTCACGGAGTTCTTCGTAGATTTCAGATTGGACCTGCCCTAACCATGGGTCTGCTTTGGCGGTGATGCTGACTTTGATGGAGTTTCCGCTGTCGAGGAGATCGAATTTTTGCTCAAGAAATGCTTTCAATGTTGATGCTATCTCATTCGCTCGTTGGCTTGGCACAATCCGAACCGATATCGTTGCCTTTGCTCGGGATGAAATAGTGACGGCTGTTTTCGTTTCCGGAACAGTGATAGAATGAACAGTCAAGTTCGGATCGCGCCATCTCTGCATCAATGATTGTGTGAAAGCTTCCTCATTCTTAATCTCAGGATGTCCTGCCATAAGCGACGTTGCAATGCTTTTGTAAGCCCGCAGTTCTGAAGGCTGTAGTGGATCGACCGTGTCATAGAATCGTGGTATCGAGATATCCATGCCTGATGTGCCAATAAGCGATGCCAGAAGGACTGTAAGATCCTTCAGCGGTTCATGCTGCAATGATTTTCCATCCATGCCGCTATGCAAATCTGGCTTATCACTCGTGATTTCGACACTCACGCCCGAACTGCATCGACAGAGGGCGGTTCTCAACTCTTCTCAGCTATTTTCTTGTCGGCATCACGAGGCGTTGGATGAAGCGGCATGAGCGACGGGAAATAATGAAGGTTTACACTCGGCGGAACTTTGGTTGCCTTGTAAAAAGAGATATATCGACCTACTCTGGTATCCAGCCCTTTCTTCTGCATCGTAGCCAGATGGTTCATGCATTGTACATCATAATCGAGCAAAGGCGTAGTTGTGGCAGCGTTCGCTGCTTTATGTAACGAACATCCTACCTACTTGTGACTGCGTCAGACACGCGGTTCTCTATACGAGTAATCACGACTTAAAACTATCCAGTCACTTAAAAACCTGCACTGTCCTTGCGCTTGTTTCTAATTAGATACCAAGGTCTTCTGAGTTCGCTTGAACATGAATGCGATTGTGAAACTGCATGGTGACCTGCACTCCTTTTCCGGCGCATAATTTCATCATCCTCCACAATCCGATCATGCACACAACCGAATACCGTGATACAGACGAACCGGAGAACTTCGACGTCGACGATGTGCCTGAATGCTTACAGAAATACCTAATCACAGTTCGAGAGCCACGCGATATCCACAAGTCCGTTCACCACAGCCAGGATCAGCGACTTCGGCTTTTGCTTCGGCGCTTTACGAATCAGATTCAATATGGTTGCAAGAATTCACAATGCACAGCTACAACATGCCTCAGCTACCGCAAACGAAATGCCAACGGACCTGTTCGGCCGTACACTGAGGTGGCTGTACGGACCCTAGCTATCAAATGTGTCGAACAATACGCAAGCAGCGGAAGTCTAGATGATGTTTTCCAGAAATCGAGAAGCAGGAGGGCATCCCTACCAGCAAATGCGCGAAGTGTGTCGAACCTTGAATTGTGCTGGAATGAGCCCGTAGTTCCGTGGTACACTCATCCAGACGACCAGCTCAAGAGAAAACATGCTACGAGCAAACACGACGGGCACTACCAGAACAGGACGTCGTCGAAGCCTTTTGTAAATCATCCTCAGATGGAGGCGAATGGCCGCTTGGAGACTTCTAAACTAAGTTCAACACATCTTGCAGAGGAGACTCTAAGTCTGGACGCACCTTTGAACACCACCAAGCTAATAAAGACGCAGCGAAATACACATAGACAATTTGAGGGTGACACGAAAGCTGCGATGGCGCAAGGCCCAAATGAACCTCGAGATGAAACTACAGAACATACAAAGGACTATGCATCAGGGAATCCTACTGTGCCTAAACGCATCAGTCAACGGAGGAAGGACCCTGCCTCTTTCACGCAGTCTGTTTTTGACACTCATCATATTCGAGCGTTTGATTACGTGCAACAGCACAGTGGTCCAGCTTCTGCCAACGAAAGGGGCTTGCCGAAGAATGGCACATGTCTTGCAGCGACACCCAATGTGATCTTCACGTTACCTCGCTTTACTTCAGCCCACGCTTCTGACACCGAGAAGGTCCCTGGCGAACGTATATCTGAGCTACGGAAGAGGAACTTACGCATGGAGACCTTCCACGATGGTGTCACGTTTCGGATACTTCCTGCCAGTGCATTCGTTTGGCTGAAAAGTCTTGTGGTTGAGCATCATCTTGATGATCTAGGACTGGAACAAAAGGAGTATGTGTATACGTCTTCGGAAATAGCAAAAGTCGAGCCATTCATCCGGCAATGTATCTCCTTCGCATTCTCTGATCCATACCGATTAATGCTTTCCGCCAGTACTTGGGACCAATATCCACTCCCAGAAGTTGGCGTTCTTGAGGAAAGTAAGATCACGGAGCTCGCGGAGAGAGAATTTGAATCATTTCATGCAAAGAGAACATGCCTGATCCCGATGTGGGGACATATCGAATTGTTGTGCAGAGATATTATGTGGCTGTTGAATATGATCAGCTCTAGAACCTATATGGATGAGACTTATTCTGCTACCTATCTCATGGGATACATGACTACTGCTTTACAGAAGTGTGGTCGTTGTCCGCCATTCGCCGAATCGACACCGGCACCGGTATCCAAATACTGTCCAAACATTCAGGTTGCGCATCTGATAATCCTCGTACTCAATATCACGCTGGGTATTTATGGTAGTGCCCACGAAGCCAACCATTTCGGAGCCGATCTTCCGCAGCATGGCCACGGTTTACACAATTGGGGACCTTCAGAGGCTGTTGATATTGAGGACTCTAGCTGGGCTTCTGACGCTGCGCTGTCACGGATTTCCTCAACTATAGCAAATCTTATCAGTCATCGCGCTGCGGTAGACAGAGATAGGGAAACGCGGTCTTCGCAATCATATGAGCCGTGGATGGAGAAAGGAATCCTGACCTGCATCGTTTCTATACTGTGTCATCCACCTATACTCTCTGATCTTGCTTCAGCTCAACTCAATTGCTCATCTCGACTGCTCGAAGTTATGCAGGCGATCATATATGCTCAATGGGATCGCAAGCCCTACATTCAACGTACAGGCCCTGTTGGTGGTGCTCTAGAAATGCTACAGAAAATGCACAGACATCACCGTACTCTCAAATTGACCAGTGATAAATTTGAACTGCCCTCAATTGTCGGGGTCTTGGACGAAAATGACATGCCATACAAATGGCTCTCATACCATCCTGATGATAAAACGACACATATTCTCGAATACTCGTTCCTGTTCAAACCAATGCAGGTCGTCAGATACTTCCGTTCTTTAAACCTTCAGATCATGAAGCATTCGTATGAAAGGGCAATGGGTGTCTACAATCATGGCAAGCATCAGCTAGTTAGGAGCACATGGAGAATCAGTGGTCTGGTCGAAGTGCTCGACAGTCTTAGGGTTCACATGGCCAGGTACTTTGTCATGACTATTAGCAGAGCTAATGTCCTTGAGGATGCAATTGGGCAGATCTGGCGGCGAGAAAGACAAGAACTGCTAAGACCGTTGAAAGTACGGCTTGGGAAAGGTGAAGGTGAAGAAGGCCTCGACCATGGAGGCGTCCAGCAGGAATTTTTCCGACTTGTGTTCGCTGAAGCATTCAATCCCGCGTATAATATGTTCGAGACGGACTCCACAACACATATGACATGGTTCACGCCCTCATCTCTGGAGCCGCTGTACAAATTCGAAGCACTTGGGATACTGATGGGTTTGGCCATCTACAATGGTGTCACACTGCCGATTACTATGCCCTTAGTCTTCTACATGAGGATATTGGGGTTGGAGGTGAAGGAAATCGCGGATATTGAAGATGGCTGGCCTGAATTAGCCAAAAGCTTCACCACGATGCTTGACTGGCAAGATGGTGACGTGGGAGATGTGATCGCCAGAACATATGAGTTTACGTATGAAGCATTTGGCAAAATGGTTAGTATCGATATGTCAAAAACGGTGGATCAGCACACGGACACGCCGAAAAGTCACAAAGGCTCCAAGGGCAAAGAGAGGGCTCCCTCACCAAATGGACATATGCAAGGGCTTGGGAAACTCTCAACAGGAAGCGATGTTGACTTGACTAACGCCCACCTTACAAAACGCGTCGACGGTAGCACTTCTGCAGCTTCTGACAGTGAAGAAGCACCCCTCGTCACCAATAATAATCGCCAGGCATTTGTGATGGACTACATCATTCATCTCACCAGCATCACCATCCAGCCTCAGTTCACAGCATTCCTACGTGGACTCCACACTATAGTTAGTCCGCGCTCGTTGTCCCTTTTTACTCACTCTCCTGCGACTCTTAAGCTTCTCATCGAGGGACACCCGCTTGCTCAAACACTCGATGTGGACGCCTGGTTCACAGCCACAACCTACGAGGATTACGAGCCTAGTGACGCAACCGTTGTTTGGTTCTGGGAAGTCCTTAAGGAGGAATGTACTCAAAGCCAACTACGGAAGTTGCTAGAGTTTGTGACAGCAAGCAACAGAATCCCGATCAATGGATGGAAAGGAATAACATTTATCGTGCAGAGGCACGGGGAGGGAGACGAGAGGCTTCCGGGTAGTTCGACGTGTTATGGGAGGCTGCTGCTCCCAGATTACAGTTCCAAAGAGGTCTTGAAGGAGAAATTAGAGAAGGCTGTCGAGAACAGTCTAGGATTTGGGGCATTGTAAATCGAGGTTGATGCTGGTCGAGCAAAGCTCCTTAATCTATAGATGCTTGACATGTGGCGGCGAGCAATATGATATTACGAGTCATGAGACCCACTTGTCCAGTTCGTAGCCGACCAACAAGGTATATGTCTCAGTATTCAAGAGTCCGATCCTTTTGCTATATATGTGCAGCCTTCTGGTGTAGGCTGCATAGCGGACCAAAGTTCGGCCATTGCTCGACGTCCGGCTTATCATTCCTCCGGCCTGCATTTGCATCACCACGTGCTTAGATGTAGTGCCAATCAGAGGCATCGATGATGACAGTAAAATAAGCTTTTCGCGAGTGGCTCTCTAATGGGAATAGCTTACGTCGAATACGGAGTACGATCGTTGTAGGTTAGCAGGAAACATGATGTCGTCCATTTTTGGCCTTGCTTTCATCCTACTGTGCTTTTGACCACCTGTTTGTTCCTTCGAGTATGCTGTAATTGTGTTTGTATAAGAATGCTTCATCGCCTTGTTGTTCGGACTGTGTGAAAATTTTCTCCATTTAGAACAATAGCGTCTTGGACCTCAACCTACCCGACAGGCGTCACAACTTCGCATACCGAATTTAGACCAATACCCTCGCTGTGCGACACCAACTGCCAAAATGGCAATGGCAGGCCCCACAACATTTTGGTCCTCCTATGCTTTCTGGGCGGGAACCTCTGCCACCTCGTCCTTTGTCTTGAATCACTTTGCTCCGGAATACACAATAAACCACAGCATCACACAGACAGCAACCGTCTTGTTCTTTGCACAATGGACCATCTACTTCGTATATGCCGTCATCCTATACCCAAGATATTTCAGTCCACTACGAGATCTGCCTATGGCCGCCGAGGGAAACCATTTCATCATGGGCCAATGGTTCACCATCACACGAGAGCCATCTGGTATACCCATGCGTAGATGGATACACCAGATTCCCAACAATGGAATGATCCGTTACCTTGGACTATTCAACCGGGAACGCATTATCTTGACGAGCCCCAAGGCGCTGGCTGAAGTGTTGAATGCGAAGAACTACGACTTCCAACGACCAAAATTCTTGCTTGCGGGTATAGGGAAGATTCTGGGCATTGGACTGCTACTGGCTGAGGGTGATGATCACAAGTTCCAGCGAAAAGGTCTGACACCAGCATTTAATTTCAGGCACGTCAAGGAGCTCTACCCAATCTTTTGGTCTAAGGCACGAGAGATGGTGCAGACAATTGAAAAAGTCGAGCTAATAGAGAAGGCGCCGAATCAAGTCGTTGAGATTGGGGAGTGGGCAAGTCGTGCTGCGCTAGACATCATTGGTGTTGGTGGAATGGGACAAGACTTTAACGCCATTGCTGACCCGAACACGGAGTTGAATAACACCTACAGGAAGGTGTTCGCGCCCAGCCGTTCCGCGCAGATTCTGGGCTTGTTGCAATTCTTTGTGCCAGCATGGTTGGTGACGGCGTTGCCGATCAAGCGTAACAACGACATCATGGCAGCGAGTAATTTGGCAAAGGAGACAAGTCGTCAGTTGGTTAGACAGAAGAAAGAGAAGCTGGCGAGGAAAGAGGAGATGGACCCTGATATTATCTCAATTGCGCTCGAATCTGGAGTCTTCAGTGAAGAAAAGCTCGTTGACAACATGATGACCTTCCTTGCTGCCGGCCACGAAACGACAGCTTCCTCTCTTACTTGGGCAGGCTATCTCCTGTCGAAACATCCCGAAGTACAGACTCGGTTGCGACAGGAGGTGCGTGAACACATTGCGAAATTGAACAACAACATTGACGACACAATTATTGATGGCATGCCTTACCTCAATGCCGTTGTGCAGGAAATTCTCCGTGTCTACAGTCCTGTTCCTCTCACCCTTCGTGAAGCGGTCATTGATACGTCCATCCAAGGGCATTACATACCGAAAGGTTCAATGATAATGCTTGCTCCCTGGGCTATCAACTTTAGCAAGGAACTCTGGGGTGAGGATGCCGATGAGTTCAAACCAGATCGCTGGATGCAACCTGGTCAGGCCAATTCAGGCGGTGCAACCAGTAACTACGCTTTCCTGACCTTTCTGCATGGGCCACGAAGTTGTATCGGTCAGCGTTTTGCTGTTGCAGAGCTTAAGTGCTTGGTTGCAGCTTTCGTTGGCAAATTTGAATTCCAGATGACATACCCCGATGAGAATATAGAAGTGAAGGGTGGCATTACTGCACGGCCGAGAAACGGTATGCGACTGAATGTGAAGGTTGTAGAAGGGTGGTGAATGATTGTCTGCAAAGTTGGCCAGCCGTGATTGAAATACAGGATGTTTGCTTAAGAGTTAGGGGGTAGCTTGAAGTTGTGATCAGGCCTGAAATCACGCAATTTATATCTCCTCTTGTATAATCTCTTCGTCGTTGAAGCTCGTGGTGAATTGTTGTCCTCAGCTCCATTAAACTTGCTTCAATTAGAACGTCTGCAACCCTCTCACATGATTCTTGATAGAAGTACCTGCATCTGGATGAGTCTGAGAACCAATACCGCACCATGTGTCAAATAGGCGTGGAGTTCAGTGCTCCAGACGTTTCGGCCCGCCCGAACCAGAAGGAATGGATGCCCAGCGACGAAATTACTGGTATGCCCGAAAATATCGAGACGGTAAGCTTACCTAACCATGAGACGCCCTACCCTTAGCCCTCTTCTTTCCACTTGGTTCTAGTCCAGCGTTTAACATTTGGTCTTATCCGATTCATGGCGGCATTCAATGACAACTCGCAGCGTCCGCAACTTCCACTATCGCAATCGTTCCGTGCACAGTCTGAGCAAGATGCGCTTGCGAATGTAGGCTCGTCCGCACGTACTACATCGAATGGGCAGTCCAGTCAGACACTACACCAGACAGCAAGCGCGACTGCTATCGCAACAAAGCTTGAAGGAGCTAATGTTGCTGACGAGGACGAGCTACAGAATCTTAACGAAGACAATCTTCACCATCGTCTCAATGCATCAGGGAGTGTTCAAGCCATTGTTGTTGACGATGATGTGCTATTTGCCGGACTCCAAGGGGGAGAAATTGTGGTAAGCAAGAAGTTGAGGTCGTGAAATATTGTGTCAAGCACTTACCAGACTGTTACAGGCATGGTCGCTGGAGACGTACGAGCAGCTTGCCAGAGTGAAGGCACATCACCAAAGTGTCCTAGGCTTGAGTCTATCTGAAGATCGAAAACTACTGTTCTCATGTGGCGTTGACTCGGTCGTTAACGTGTGGGATTCGACTTCGTTACAACGATTGTTCTCCCTCTACTCGCCATTTGAAGTTGGCGACATATTTTGCGTTGCTTATTCACAATTGTTGAAGACAGTCTTTTGTGGCGCTCAGAACTCCAGCATACAGTGGCATCAGCTCTCCTCGGCTACTCCACGGAGCATCGAAGATGACTTGCCAAGCTCCCGTAAGCATAGGTTCTTCGACTCTCTCGGACCTGGTGGTGTGTCAGCATCACAATTGAACGGCGATGGCACCCATTCACACGCTCATGGTGGTCAAGTGTTGACCATTGCAAGCGACTGCTATCATGCTTATGCTCACAAAAGCTACATTTATTCTATGATTCTGCGGAAAGGTCTACAAGAAGAAGCCTCAGAAAAGGAAGTCCTTGTTACGGCAGATGGCAGTGGCACCATCAAAGTGTGGTCCATTGCTGCTTTGAAAGCCTCTGGTCTACAATTACTGTTCAAGCTGAAAAGCAAAGACTCCAGTATCTTCAGTCTTGCCTACAAAGCTCCATTCCTGTATGCAGGTCTATCAAATGGTCGAGCTGACGTCTATAACCTCCTATCGCAACAACTGGTCCAGAAGCTGGACGTATGCCATATACATAACAATGCCGATATTGCTCAGATACAAATTTCTGACGGTGACATATTCTGCGGCGCCAATAACGGACTGGTCAAGCATATCAACCATCATTTTGCCCACGTTCAAAATTGGCAAGCACACAAAGGCAAGATTCTTGCGACAGCCATTTCAAGAGCAGGAAAGCGCAAGTTGCTCATCACTGGAGGCAATGACAACACCATTGCTTTCTGGTATGTTTCAGGGGATGATGCGCTAGCACAAGCGCAGTCAAACACAAATGACGAACTGTTATCGAGACTCCGACAGTTCGTGTCCTTCCGAACTGTGGCTAAAAATCCTGCATGTATTGGGGATTGTCATGAAGCAGCCGACTTCCTACGCAAGCTTTTCGGCGCTTTCGGTGCTCAGACATCGCTCATCTCACCACAGGAAGGCATCAATCCGTTGTTACTTGCTAAATTTGAAGCCTCACGCAATCCAAAACGGAAGAAGACGTTGCTATTCTATGGACATTACGATGTTGTTGATGCTGTTCAAGAAGTCAAGGATGGTAGTGGGAAATGGTATGCTGATCCTTTTACGCTACATCCACTGAACGGATATCTGTACGGCAGAGGTGTGACGGACAACAAAGGTCCCATATTGGCTGCCTTGTACGCTGTCGCCGAGTTAGTCCAGGAAGGTGATCTCGCCTGCAATGTGGTGTTCTTGATCGAGGGGGACGAAGAGGCCGGATCGCGTGGCTTCAGCAGAGCCGTACAAGCACACAAAGCGGAAATCGGCGACGTGGATTACATTCTGCTTTCCAACAGCTACTGGCTCGATGACCACGTACCATGCCTGACATTTGGTATGAGAGGCGTTGTGCACGCAAGTGTCGAAATCACGAGTGATAAGCCAGATTTGCATAGCGGCATGGATGGAAAATCATTGCAGCATGAACCGCTGAAGGATCTTACAGTCCTTCTGGCATCGCTTATTGGCACATCAGGCATGGATATCTCGATACCACGATTCTATGACACGGTCGATCCACTACAGCCTTCAGAACTGCGGGCTTACAAAAGCATTGCAACGTCGCTTATGGCAGGACATCCTGAGATTAAGAATGAGGAAGCTTTCACACAATCATTGATGCAGAGATGGCGCGATCCGAACTTGACTGTTCATTCTATCACTGTTCCGGAAACGAAAACAGCCGTCACTATTTCATCCCGAGCAAAGGCAACGATATCGGTTCGGATTGTGCCAAGCCAACGAGCGAATGAGATAGCATCAACATTGAAAGCATTTCTTGAGCAAAAATTCGATCTCCTCGACAGCGGAAACTCCATCAAAGTCAGCATCACCGCCAAAGCAGACCCATGGTTAGGGCAGGTCCAATCTGAAATCTACGAAGAACTCCGTGAGGCCATCATCGAGGCATGGTCGTTCGATGAAAGCGAACAACGACATTTTGCAGCATCAGATGATCCACAACCGCCGGTCGTGTCACCATCTATACGGGCCAGAGGCCGACGCGCATCAGCGCTCGCCTCAGCAGGTACATTCACTCCTCAAAGCACACCGCATGAGCCACTTTTTATTCGAGAGGGTGGATCAATTCCTGCGATAAGTTTTCTGGAGAAAGAGTTTGATGCGCCAGCGGCCATGTTTCCAATGGGACAGGCCAGTGATAACGCACATCTTGACAATGAGCGGATGAGGGTGGAAAATTTGTATAAAGGGAGAGATGTGCTGAAGATGTTATTTGGAAGGCTGGGAAGTAGGTCGAACTGGACCTTGAGAAACCGGGCTTCGACTATTACGATATAAAAGCAAGAATTCTGGGGATATTTGATGTGGCTGGCGCAAGATGTTGGCGAGGTGTCAATGGCAGACATCAAGATGGTTAGTGATTGGGATGCTTGATCCTCACGATGCTACAACGCCGAGCAATGGCGTAGTCAGCATAATCTCTGCTAGCTTTCGTTGAACCACGAAGGCACTTGATGGGTTTTGGCGAGGGCAGGTTCCACATCGCTCTGACTTCAGCTGAACGAAGATGCGCGCAATACTGCAAGGTCTTTTGATCTGCTACAACCCCCGTGGAAATCACGCGAACATGATCGCCACTGTGGCCGTGCATAACTATCATCATCTTCGTGGCGGTGCACATGTGGGACCAATAAAGAACCACCTGGAGTGCGCCCAAGCTACTCTCAAAGTCACTTGTTGCATCAATCACGAAGCGCCAACACCATGAATGAGGCACCAATAGGTTAGATAGCCACAACATGCCCGATACAAAGCTGACGCACTTACCGCCCAACTGTGATATATCTTTGCTTCTGTCTTCTCTTTGCTGCTTGTGGAATCTATTGAAGTGATCTCTTAATCGACGATTCCCCTTACTGGCTAGCAGATTGAGTGTTTCACGTCGTCTTTGTTTCGCAGTACCCGAATCATGGGCTTGTTCTAATTGACAAAGAGAAGCAGTCTGGCCATACCAATTGAGCCGCCGACAAGGGCTATTTACAGACAGGGTTAGGCAATCTGAGAGGTTTCGTGTTTGATCCATCATCGTGAACCCCGACCACAAGCAGGAGCAACCGCAATATACAACACCAAGTACTGCTCGGAACGACCGTGCATCATCTCCCTCCTTCGCGAAAACTCACCAAAGTCCTTGCCAACTGCATTTGCAAGACGCGACTATGGCGACAAAAGTCGCGCAGTACATCACTGTTATCGATCGCTCCAACAAGGTCATAGGCAATTCTAGACAGTTCAAAGATGTCTTTAGAGAAGCCAAATCAGCTTACCTCGATCGCAAAGCCGAGATTAAGGAGAAGAAGAAAGTAAGAGAAGAAGTTGAGCTACAGAAAGCCATCCGCGCAGTGAGTATACAGGATGAAACAGAACGAGCAAGCACCATAAGACCTGATGGCTCACGACGACATGACTCTCGAGATCGCAGATATCCAACTGATTACGAACGACCTCGAGGGTCCCGTACGCAAAGTACCACCTCTGTATCTCCTCGAGACAATGGCCAAAACACTCCAAGAGAAGGCACCCCCAGACAGATGTCACTAGGCGACTTCAACGATGCAATCTACGGTCCCAACGGTGTCGCAACACAACATCGCAATGCCAATGCCTCCCGCATAACCCCAGGCACACCAATCCCCGCCTACGCACAAGATCCAGCACGCTACAGCCTAGTCCGCGCCCAGACAGACCTCCCCCTCATCCAACGACCAACCCATCAACTAAGCCACTCCCGCTCCCTCGACGAAATAGATATGGATCTCGCCTACGGCGAATACCACCCAGAATCCCTCATCATCCCGCCCGAAGCACAGCGACAAAAAGAACTTTCTTCGCTAGTCCTAAAATGCAAACTCCTCCTCGAAGAAGCCGACTGTGCAGGCCACTCCGCCAAAGCAATAATCACACACCTCCAAAAGAACCCTGACACCTTGGCGGCTGTCGGCCTAACCCTGGCTGAAATCAGCAGTCTAGCAAGTAAAATGGCCCCCGGCACGCTAGGTATCTTCGCCAAATCCGCGCCCGCCGTCATCGCCCTCCTCGCCTCCCCGCAGTTCTTGATTGCAGTCGGTGTCAGCGTCGGCGTAACCGTAATCGCAATAGGCGGCTACAAAATCATAAAACGCATCAAAGAGAAAACCGCCTCCTCCACCGACGACACCACCAACGCAGATCAAGCCTACGGCGACGCCTACGGTCCAGAAGCAGACGAAGCAATCGACGTCCAAGAACTCGACCGCATCGAGCGCTGGCGCCGCGGTATCCCAGATGAGGAACAGAGAAGCGTAATATCAACCACAACAAGCGTAGAAGGCGAATTCATCACGCCCTTCGCAGCACAGAGTATGGGCCACTTACCTATTCCTATGCGGCAGCGCGCTAAGACTGCTGTATCGCATGCTTTGACACCAAAACAAAAAGATAAAAGCAGCAGAGACAAACGCAGTGATGCTTCGGCGAAGAAAGAGAAGCGCAGCAACAGGAGACATCGAAGTGATGAAGACAGCACTACCACCACGAGTACAACGACTACGAAAACGGCGAGGAAAGTTAGTACCACTACCAGCGGGAGTAAGAGCAGGAGTAGAAGCGCCGGTGACAAAACTACAGCAGGAGGTGTGGGAGTTAAAGTCAAAAAACCGAGTACTTTAAGCAGGATGTTTGGCGCCAGCTAGTGTTACGAATTGATGTTGAGATTGAGAGTCACTTTAACGAAAGTAATGAATGTTTGTGTTGATGGAGTTGTCATCTACGTACTGTATGATGGAGCGATGGCTTATGTTGTTCGTTTATTTATCTGCTAGCGCTGGTGGGAGAGGCGCAGATTATATATATCTAATTAAGTACATACTGTGCGTGTATCGAAACGTCTTTAAAGCGAATAGATAAATTAAGCAAGCGAGGTGAGGCAAGGAAGCAATTTTAGCTACCTGAGTCTGTAGACCCTTAAATTTTTATTAAGCGAACAGACACAACTTGTATCATTCCACTACACATCCATACATCACTCAGGTAAATAGGTACTGTATAGATAACAAAGTGCCAGTGTGTCATACGTACATACATACATACATACATACATACATACATACATACATACATACATACATACATACATACATACATACATACACACATACATACATACATATACACACGTGGATCGATTCTACATACATACTGCCCATGTGCCTGCTATAGTAGCTACATGACATTGACACGTAACTGCATATCCGAATAGCTGTTGTACCTATGTAAATCCGTTCCCATTCCATCCCAGCATTTCCTTGAATCCTTATTTTGTCATACTGCCGGTGGGTTTGTTGAATGCCCTGATATAAGTTGCCCGTGCGCCATACACCATCGCTGCATTCCGTTCCAGTTCATTTCGTTGTCATTATTTCTCCCTATGTAGTGACGCCCATTAACCTTCTGCGCTGCTGTGATCTTGTGCGTAGGCGGGGATTGGTGTGCCTGGGGTTATGCGGGAGGCATTGGCATTGCGATGTTGTGTTGCGACACCGTTGGGACCGTAGATTGCATCGTTGAAG
>Ga0115851_100537_pt1 | contig 17258 bp, 23 predicted proteins | sample InSIn2gowninarea_FD_83865 | JGI IMG/M metagenome (GOLD analysis project Ga0115851, IMG submission 83865)
TTCTTCTATTAAGAATAGAATATTGATGTTAGTTGATTATTCACTAACTTTCAAGTTGATTGGTTAGAAGGGGGTCTATAAAAATAAGCAGTGATCAAATGGTACACTTGACAGGCATAAAATGAGGTTTTTTATAAAGGGTTATGTTTAAAAAGAGGGTATAAATATGAGACCATTGCAATTACAATGAAGTGGACCATCATTCATGCTTTGTTGGCATTATAAAATAAATATAAATGGAACATTTATTAAATAAGCCCCAATAGCTTAGTATGATAAACTAATGAAGGTTCTACTAAAGACTAATTTATATAGCTTTGGACATGATTATCTAACATATTTTTCAAAAATGTTTATAGAACCATTGTATATCTATTTGCATATGTAGATGACTTGTTATAATAGGTAAAAATAAAAAATACCACTAGCTAGTCAAAATTGAATTGAATAAATACATTGAAATAATAAAATTGAAAAATCTTCAATAATAATTAGATTGAGTTAACTCAAAACCTTGACATATCTATAATTAATAATATAATTATTGAAGAAATTTTGGATGAGTTTGGAATAATATATTTTAATCATATCAACATTCTAATTGAATTAAATTTTAAAAAACCATCAAATGATGATATAAAAAATGAAGATGTAAAAAAGTAAATATATTGACTTGTTGGAAGCCTAATTTATTCACTTCACTAGTGCCTTTAATGGAGAAGAAAGAAGCAAGTGGAGTTAATTCGAAGTTCCAAAAAACATTCACCATACCTTTTCTTACTTTTTTATTTTTATGTGACTGCAAATTCATTTTAGGATTTGGGAGAATTTCATAGATATTTCCTACTGTAATTTCATGGGTGCATGACTAGGAATTTCATATTAATGTTCTTATTTTTCAAACCATTTTAGGTTTTTTATAGTAAACATTTGACAACCCTCTAAAATCAGAAAATCATAGCAAATTAGGAGTCAATTTGTCAAAAATTAAAAATACCAACTAAAAATTCAATAAAATCAGCTAGGAATGAAGTTAAATGAGGTAGAAGAACACTTACTTGGTGCTTTCCCACTTGGAAATGTGTTTTGAATTCCCTCTAACCCATAAACATCTTTGATAAAAATGATAGGCGACTATTTTTTTAATTTTTGAGTTGTTAGTGGAATTCGATGCAAAAAAGAATATTTTTTTGCATCTAAAATTGTGTCTAATTTTGCATCATATTTTTAGTATTTCAAAAAATAAAATAGAAAATGAAAAATTAAGGTTAATGGTTAGTGGTTTAGGTTAGCGGTTAGGGTTAGATGTTAGTTATTAGGGTTATGGTTAGTAATTAGGATTAGCAGTTAGGGTTAGTGGTTAGTGGTTACGGTTACGGTTAGGGTTAGGGTTAGGGTTAGGGTTAAGGTTAGGTTTAGGGTTAGGGTTAGAGTTAGGGTTAGGGGTTAGTGGTTACTAGTTACTGGTTACTGGTTAGGGTTAGTGGTTAGGATTTAGGTTAAGGTTAGTGGTTAGTGGTTAGGGTTAGGGGTTACTGGTTACTGGTTAGGGTTAGTGGTTAAGGTTAGGGTTAGGGTTATGGTTAGAATTAGGGATTAGGGGTTACTCATTAGGGTTAGTACTTAGATTTGGGGTTAGAGGTTAGGTATTACTAAAATAAAATTAGATATTATTTATAGAATATAAATAAATTATATTAAAATCACTTATAAATTTTACTAATAAAACTTTAGGGGTTAGTGGTATTAATATTAAATATTAATTACGATAAGGAGGGAGGGTCAACAAATGATCCGCAAAATTATTAATCCAAGCGTGCCAAGTAGGGTGACGATCGTGTGGGAAGTCATTTCCCCAGCTGACACCATAGCACCTCCATGGATCAAGTAGTTGAGTACTATTGATAAATGGGATTCATGGATGGTGGAGATTGAAGGCAACTTAATCAATCAAGTTAAAACTATGGAGAGTCCAGGGTGGTGTATGTGTTTTTCTAAATAATGAGAGCCATGACTAGAAAAAAGAGAACTAAGCCTAAAAAATGGAGAGGAATTCAACCAAGACCCCATAGTTTGGGAAATCTTATACAATGGGGGAATCATATGCTTCATAGAGGCCTTAGATGGTCATAACCCAAAGTGGTCTAGGCAGGTTACAAATTCTTGGGATGAGGAATAGGTGTAAGTTGACGACCATCAACTTTATATCAGTGCAGAGTTAATCTTGTAGGTTACAACGATGGATAATGCAAGGGTAAAATATTGTAGATACATTTTTTCAACCATAAAGGAGGTCCAAACCTTCCTTGAGCCAGGTGAAATGATACCCAAGAGAGGTATTTAGGCCTACGTGGTGGTAGATATTCCATACCCATGGAATGAAGCAGCTAAGGACTTGGTGAAATTATTTACCCTCGAAGGCAGACACTCAAATATTAGCGGGTTCCATTTCCCTCTATTTTCTCACTTCAAAGGGAAAATGCAGGTAAACCTACCTTACTTTTTATTTCACTCAATGGACACTTTCATCTATAGGAATAGGGGACTCATGCTTGATAAGAATTCTTATCAATTACTCTACAAGGGGGACGAGATGAATTATCTCTTTGCAAATGGTTCCTCTAAAGCCATAACTAGAGGATTCTTCTCCCACCTAGCATCATACAAGTCCCCCTTCACCTCCTCTTGTACTAGAGTATGTATATACAAAAATTCCATCCTCTCCAATGATGAATGTTGATTTGACAAAGGTGACCCGAGCTCCACCAATTGAAATATCTGATGACTCTTATAAATTTGAGCTAGTTGAACTAGTTGATGATCATATGAAGATGGTGGAGGAAACTTCACCTATGGAGTAGGACACTAGCTTTGGAAATCCTAGCATGTGTAGTTGAGATGAAACCAAGTTCTACCCAATCGAAAGGAAGTTGTTTAAGATAAAAAAAATTATTCAAATTCTTCTTTGACATGATGGATTGGGGGACTCATAGAAATGAAAAAATATCAGGACTCTCAGGGTTATAATTTAGAAGAATTAGGATGATGATTTTATATGTTTACAAATATTTTAGGAAATATAAATAAGTAAATTATCCATAAACCTAAAAACACTTGTACTTGAGCTACGAATAGCAATTTATAACAAAGAAGCTAATATAGAAGATAACGAATAATTGGAATTGAAATGACATTCTCAAATAAGATTGGATTTGTATACTTACCCCACAAAATGTACCTCTATTTCATGTTCAAAAGGAACATCGATGGTTTATTTTGTCTACGGAGGAACGCCAATGATCTTCATTAGATTGTGATCCATTTTGAACTGACTCCATGCCTCCACGTAGACTCTCAATGATCGCAATTTGATATTTAGATAAGTCAATAGTTGTCAAGACACCCACATAAGGAAGTACACAAACCCATCCTTGAACGACGATGTCAAGAGACACCTAAAAGATTTCCATAGTTAAGACCAAATATGGGATCATGTATCTCCTTGATATGGACTTACTATTAGATCCCTATTTATATAGATAATAATATGACCTACTCCTTCGGTCGATGTGTACCTACATAAACAAGGATATAGTAAGTCGATGATATATATTAATGATATCCAAGATAACATTAATATAGATATGTATTAGTGCATGCACATATTTCCTAATGTATTAATTTAAATGCATAATTTAAATTTAGGTGATAACATATGCCCCACTTTGGATGATAAATTGAAAATCGCTAGGTGCATTATGATTTTTCATTCAAAGTACAAACTAAGATGTCATATTAACCAAATATTGATAAGTATTGATGAGCATAATACCAACACTAATCAATCTATTTTGATACTGAACTATGCTAGAAGACATAAGAAATATAAGCAACATATTGACAAAAAAGTATGAGTTTAAGGAAACCCCCTCATATGATTTTTCATTGTGTTGCCCCCTAGTTGATGTTGATGAGCTCCATGAGCTCCAATGATGACCTGTAAAAGTAAAGAGTTCTAGGGTCCATAGCCATCTTTGAGGTCACTGATGATAATTACCCATATTTTTGATGTATTCTTGATATGTGGAGTACAACCATCTCATATCACTTATGGTTCTATCCATTGATCTTGTGGAAGCTAGACTTCCTACTAAGGGGCACTTTAATAAATTGTGAGCTGCAACTCTGCCAAGAGGCATTTTGCAATGAGTATGAGAGCTGAAACTCTACGCTAAGAGGCATGGAATTAAGATGATGACATGGGAGCTAAGACTCTGCACCAAGGGTTATCTGAATGATTTTTTACTTTTGCTATTTTTGACTATGAAATAGGATTGTGGGCGGTCCTTTCCTTCTAAATATGGGGCACTAGCATTCCTCTTCTGACATAGGAATGACCTTCTATTTTGGTTCAATGCCATCCATTCTCATGCTTATTCCCATAGTAACATTTTTATGAAAATAGACGCACGGGGCAACCCTCAAGTTGCTTAGATGTGATACTTCTTTAGGTGCCTAGCATTGATGGGATTTTTGATAACTTCCCCATCCAATGTAGACAATTTGTATGCACCTCTGCCAAAAACCTCTATGATAATATATGGGCCAACCCAATTTGGCTCAAACTTTCCTTGAAGTTCATCCTTTGTTGTAGTGTTGGAAATGTTCTCTTGGAGAACCATATCCCCAACCTCAAATGCTTTGGGTATCACTTTCTTTCCATAGGCCCTCTTTATTCTTTGTTGATATGTTCTAAGATGCTCTAGTGCATTAATTATTTTCTCATCTAATGCCTCTAGCTAATTTAACCTTTCTTCCCATTGTTGTGGTCCCTTCATGATATCTTTAAGTGCAATTCTTAAAGAAGGGATCTCAATTTCAAGAGGAATGACTGCTTCATCACCATACACAAGAGAGTATGGAGTAGCACCTGTTGTAGTTCTTTTACTTGTTCTATATTCCCATAGAGCATATGGTAGTAGATCATGCCAATCCCTACCATTGTTTTTGATAATTTTTACCAATATTTTCTTAATTATTTTGTTTGTTGCTTCAGTTTGTCCATTCCCTTGGGGATAGTAAACTGAAGAGAATCTTTATTTAACCTTCATCTTCTTATAAAACTCTTTGATATCTTTTCCTATAAAATTTGCATCATTATGCATGATCAACCTTTGAGGTATCCCAAACCTATAGATAATATATTCCTTGATGAAATTGATAATGTGTTTTTGTATAGCTATTTTCAAAGGAATTGCCTCAACCCATTTAGTGTAGTATTCAGTAGCAACCAAGATAAACTTGTGCCCCTCAGTAGATGGAGGATTGATAACACCCATAAAATCCAAACCCCACATTGAGAAAGGCCATGGTGATGTAACATAGTTCAACTCTTGGGTATGTGTTAATTCTAAGTGTGCATGCCTTTGACATTGCTCACACTTCTTAACATGCTCACAACAATCATGTTCCATGGTGAGCCACCAATAGCCCATCCTAATCAACTTGCCATAAACTGATCTTCCATTGAAATGGCCTTCGCATGCTCCTCCATGAGCATGTTCTAATGCTGCTCCAATTTCCTCATCATGAATACACCTCAAAAGAATACCATTAAATGATATTTCATATAGTATATCACCAATAATGATATATTTTGTAGCAAGCCTTTTCATTCTAATTTGTTCTCTTTTATCAAGTGTGGCATCCATAAAATTATCTCTCAAATATTTGAATATGTGTTTGTACCAAGGACTTACCTCATAACCAACCTTTTGAGAAACACATACCATTTTCGAGTTCTTCTCAACAATTGATGGAGTTCCTAAGTGTTTGATAGTAAGAGTGGCTTCCCTACCTTCCACCTTGATCGGTATAAGTGAAGCCACACTTGCCATTGCATCTACCAACCTATTATTATTCCTTAGGATATTTTTTAATTGATATTCCTTAAAGCAAGTAAGGAGTTTTGAAACAATATTTTTATATGAAATGAGTTTCTCATCCTTGGTGTTGTATATCTCATTGACTTGATTCACTATCAACTATGAATCCCCATAAATGTGCAAATGTGTGATACCAATCTCTATTGTTGCTTTCAATCCTAATATAAGAGCTTCATATTCTACCATATTTTTAGTGCATTCGAATGATAGTTTGTATGACATGGGAATAACATCGTTATGAGGTTATATCAATTCTATTCCCACTCTTGATCCTTGCATACATCGTGATCCATCAAAATACATCTTTCAGGGTTTGAAATTCCTAAGAAAGGAGCATCAACGGTTTTGTTATGTTCAGAAGAAGGCCATGAGCAATCCTCTTCTATACATTTTGTGGTTTCTACTAAAGCACATTCATCCTAGAATTCTTCCCTAAGCTCTGTACTATCTTCTGTATAAAATTTTGCAACAAAATCTATGACTACCTACCCTTTAATTGATTTTTGTTTTACAAATTTGAGGTCAAACTCTTGAAGTAGCATAATCCATTTTGTTGACCTTCCATTGAGGCATGATTTTGACATCAAATATCTCAATGGGTCTGCTTGAGTGAGTACATGGGTTGTGCTATTGATCATATAATACCTCAACCTTTTAGCAGTAAACACTATACATTGACATAATTTTTCAATGAGTGTATACCTAGTCTCATATTCTTTTAGTGTCCTACTGACAAAGTAGACTGCTCTCTCTTTACCATCTTCTTCTTTCTTTGCTAACATTACCCCAAATGCATGTTCTATAGCTGATACATAGAGCCAAAGAGGTTCTCCATGTCTATATGGAGCTAATACTAGTGGGTGTAGCAAATACTCTTTTATTCTATCAAATGCTTCTTGACATTTCACATCCCATTTAAACTCAACTTCTTTCTTAAGTAAATGAGACATAGGAGCTATCTTGTCTATTAATTAACAAATGAATCTTTTAACAACTTGAATCTTACCTTGAATACTTCTCAATTGCTTGAGATTTGTAGGAGGAGTCATTTTTGTAATGGCCTTAATGTTCTTTGGATCCACCTCAACTCCCCTCCTAGAGATAATGTGCCCCAAGAGCTTTCCCATTTTTAAGAATCATGATGTCTCTTGAGAACCAGTGTTGACCTCATCTATCTCTTCATTCAACCAAGTCATTTTTTATTCTAATGGTGTAGAGAATGGCAATTCTCCCAACCCTTCGATCTTATCTTCCATAGATTCACCAAAGCAAGCATGTATATATAAATAATGTTTGTGAATCCTCTTTTCATACTTAGCTAGATATTTAGTTCTAGCACCCATAGATTCTAAGAAAGCATCATCATTTTCAAACAAGTATATAGCATGTATTGCATCTTCATCATCTATTTCACATTCAATAACAAAATAATTTTGATCATCTCTTACCTGTTCGTATTCTTTTGTTAATGATAGAAAACTAACCTAACCATCGTGACTATCTTCGTGATACAAAACAATGCTCAATTTGTTTTTCTTTGTGATTTCCTCCACAGAGGACCGCTGACGATCTTCACAGAGCCCAAAGGAGTGCAAGCATTCCTTTTCCTGAGTCTCTTGTCATCCATCCAATTCTCTCTCTGGAATGATGTTGTTGACGTCCACAATGGTATATGAACCAAACCTGATATCATTAACATTAATCTTCTGTAATGCTTTTCTATAAATCTGATCATTCTTAGCTAGGATGGCTTCATCTTCCACATCATATGGAACAAATATCTCAAATAGAACATAATTACATTGCTTGGCTATCTGCTCATCTGCTTCTACCTTGTAAACATTTCCTTCAAAATAAAACTTAAAACATCTATGCAAAGTGGATTCTACCCCTTCCATATCATCTATCCAAGGTCTTCCAAGAATGAAATTAAAAGAAGGTTTTCCATCTGTAATGTAAAAGAGGGTCTGAAGTACCTTGTTTCCTACTTTGGTTGGAAGTGTGATGATTCTTGCACATTTCTTTGGAACACCATCAAACCTGTTAACTCTCATGGTAGTCTCTTCCCTTGGAGGTAATAAATTCGAATCAAATTATGAAAGCAAGTGGTGGCTATATTCAAAGCTGCCCCACCATCTATCAATGATCTCTTAAATGTATTCCCAAATACATTCACTTCAATAAATAATGGTGGATGTAACCAGGTCACATCCTTGCTAGGCTTTTCACTAGGGTGAAAAGCAATAATATCTCCTTTACTCCATATTTCTACCTTTTCTACAAAAGCAATGATTGAGATATTCCTATCTATCTAACTATTCTTGAAATTTTTATTCATCATTTCTTTATTAGGTTTTGAAATTTGAAGTAATTCAAACAAACTAACCTTGGCTTGTGTATTCTTGATTTTCTCAATGAGGTCAAAACTTCTTGGGTCTTTGGAAGCTTATTTTCACATGTGATGGGATCTGTTGCTACTCTTGGTCTTCCTCTTGTAAGTGTTGCACACACTTCTTCATGGAAAATTACATTGATATGTTGCTCTTCTCTTGTATCTTTAACTTCAGTAGGACACACATAGAATCCATCCTTTATAAGTCTTTATATCTTATTTCTTAGGCCACCACACCCATTAGTGGCATGCCCCTTGGTTTGATGATATTCACAGTATCTATCTTCCTTGTACCATGCTGGCCTTTCTATTTATTCATCTTCCTCTCATTTAGGCAAAGGCTACAATAATCCCTTTGACATAAGGTCTTTCAAGATAAACCTAGGAGGTATAGGAAACTTTATGAATTTTCTTTCTTTTCTTTCATCTGATTTTTCTGCTACATGAATGGATTTTTCCTTCTTTGGTGATTGTGGCTTTTTATCCTTGGCCCTAAGCTTGTCATCATCTCCATATTTAACAAGCCCTAATTTCACAAGAACATTTTCTTTTTCCAATGGCTTATGTGTCATATCAGAAAATGCTAGATGTGTATAATCAACAACATGAGCCTATAAAGATAATATGATAGCATCCTTGAAGATATTATTTACCTCTTTTTCTGTGAGCTTAGTTTTGATTTGTTTCCATGTATTTTTGAATTGTACAACAAACTTTTCAATACTTTCATTATTGCCTTGCCTCATAGCACATAGATCCGAAACCATAACTTCATGCTTGATGTTATGCTTATACTGCTCTAGAAATAAGTTACTCAATTCTCTAAATGATGTGACTGACCTTTTAGGTAGAGAGTAAAACCATTCACGAGCCTCTCCTTCCAAACTATGAGGAAAGAACTTTGCTTGTAATCTCGAATCTACACTAATTTTGAGCTTACATTCATCTTTAAACCCTTGCAAATGTCTCTTAGGATCTCTTTCCCCAATAAATTTACAAAACTTAGGATCTTTATAATCAGGTGGTGGCATGCACAAATGGATTTCATCCAATAAAGGGCTACCAAACTCCATCGAATCATTTGGATGAGTTGATCCTCTAACTAGTTGGTTAATTTATCTTTGCATACCCTCAATAGTAGCCTAAATATTGTTACTTCCATCACCCTGGTTGGCTTCTTCATTAGGTGCTTCTAGTTCATCATGCTGAATATCTCCTAAGAGCTCATCAAGATCTCTTCTTGAAAGACTTTTCAAGAATAATTTTAGCTTATCCATGTCTAAAACAACTCACTAAATTGCTTATCAGTCCTAACTAAAACCCTAAGGTTTTAGCACGAATACTTATGTAATTCACGTCGGGTTCACCAAATGTTTTCAAATATTTTAAGAAATGCAAATAAATAAATTATCCACAAACCTAAAAACACTTATACTTGAGCTACAGATAGCAATTTATAACAAATAAGATGATATAGAAGATAACAAATAATTGGAATTGAAATGACATTACCAAACAAGACTGGATTTGTATACTTACCCCAAAGAATGTACCTGATATTGATGAATGAAAGATGATGACAAAGCCTTAGCAACTCATAGAACCTGCACCCAAATTCATAGAACAAGATGATCCAAAGAGAGGGCCACAGGTGGTCTATTTTATACTCAAAAGGAATGTCGATAGTCTGTTTCATCTACAGAGGAGCACCAACGATCTTTGTTATACGATCTATTTTGAACCAACTCTATGCCTCCACATGGACTCTTAATGATCGTAGTTTGATATTCAGATAAGTCAATAGTTGTCAGGACACTCGCATAAGGAAGTACATAAACCCAACCTTGAATGACGGTGTCAAGATACACCTAAAAGATTGCCATAGTCAAGACCAGATATGGGATCATGTATCTCCTTGATATGGACTTACTATTAGATCCCTATTTATATAGATAATAATATGACCTACTCCTTAAGTCAATGTATACCTACATAAACAAGGATATAGTAAGTCAATGATATATATTAACGATATCTAAGATAACATTAATATAGATATGTATTAGCACAGGCACATATTTCCTAATGTATTAATTTAAATGAATAATTTAAATTTAGGTGATAACATTATAGCTAAAAAGAAACAAGCTAAGGTCTCTATAGCCATGTGATATGATAAGATCCTATAAGCAATCCCAATACAGAGGAGGGCTTCACATAAATGAAGTTGATAATCTTTTGTTCCACCTTTGACATCCATGAAAGAGCTTCGGAGGTACTCAAACACCATAGCTTAGATGAGCATGATTTTTTCCAGGTGGCAAACACTACAAAGGACACATATGATTAACATGGTATGATATGCCATAATGTTTGATTGTTTTATTTGGAATATGTATCAAATGTCCAAGTTTTGAAAATAAAAAATGTAAGATAGGTTTTGGGAGCCCTGTATAAAAAATCCCCTTTATTAAATTTACCCTTACCAAAAAAATATTAAATATTAATTAAATAATATTAATATTAAATACTATTAAATTTAATATTATTTAAGGGTTAGTGGTTAGTGTTAGGATATTAATATTAAAAAATACCTTAATAGGGTTAGTGTTAGGGTTAGGATTAGTGGTTGGGGTTTAGTGGTTAGTGGCTAGGGTTAGTGGTTAGAATTAGTAGTGGTTAGGGTTAATGGTTAATGGTTAGGGTTAGGGTTAGGGTTAGGGTTAGGGTTAGAGTTAGGGTTAGGTTTAGTGGTTAGGTGTTAGGGTTTGGGGTAAGGATTAGGGTACTTAGGTGTTAGTGGTTAGGGTTAAGGTTAGGGGTAAGGGTTATGGTACTTAGGTATTACTAGTTAGCATTAAGGTTAGGGGTTACTAGTTAGTGTTAAGATTAAGGGTAAGGGTAAGGGATTAGGGGTTAGGGGATGATAAGGGTCAGGGGTTAGCGGCTAGTGTCCAAGGTAAGGGTAAGGGATTAGGGGTTAGGGGTTAAGGGTTAGTGGTTAGTGTTAAGGTTAGGGGTAAGGGTTAGGGTACTTAGGTGTTAGTGGTCAGGTTTAATGTTAGGGGTAAGGTTTAGGGTACTTACAGGTTAGTGGTTAGTGTTAAGGTTAGGGGTTAGTAGTTAGTGTTAAGGTTAAGAGTAAGGGTAAGGGATTAGGGATTAGAGTTTAGCCGTAAGGGATTAAGGGTTAGTAGTTAGTATTAAGGTTAGGGGTTAGTGGTTAGTGTTAAGGTTAGTGCACAAGTTGTGAAAGTAATTAAGGAACTTCCTTTGGAAAAAATCTATCCTGAAAAAGGGTTTTCATATAGTGGCATTGGAGTTTTATTGCCTCTCTGAGAACTTAGTGGAGATGGGCATATTAGACTATAAAAGATAAGGAACTACCTTATACACCAAATGGATTATTTTAGATATTAAGGGCTCAAAAGAATGAAAAGTGTTAGCTCAACATTTTATATTTTTTAGAACTCTACTTAACCATTGAGGTTGGAAAGTAATAGATTTTTTTCATCACTTATTATTTCCCCAATGTATGTTAAAGTTACAATCTTCTTTATGATCAAAAGCATATGGTGAGCATGGGAATAACTCAAGCCATGGATTCATTGAAAATGAAAAGGATTTGGTAAAGACCTCTTCATTAATAACCTTAATGTATGATGGTCTACTAACATTCACCACCAAGGTTATCATCTTGCACAAGTTCCTTAGCTGCATGAACAACATTTCTTCATAAAAGGTATTATTATAGTTATCAATTTTTTCTCATGCTACTTAAGATTGGATCCTCTAATAGAATTTCAAATGTGTTTATTGATTGAAGAATGTGAATAAAGAAAATCATAGTGTAGTCATTATATGTACTCCTTTCTCATTTTTGTACAAGAATATAGTTTGAATGTAATATTCATGATGGAAAAATTAGGAATGGTTTGTGGATAATCCTCTTCTCAACTACAAAGACTAGCTCAGCTAACCATATATTTTGTTATATCTTGACATGGTTCCCAAGCAGCATTGGAACTTATTATCTAGTAGACCAATATGGTGGACCATATCACAAAATTTTTGAGTGTCATATATTAAATAAAAATATTTCTTTTCTCCTAGAGTTTTTTTTATCATAAGCTATATCAATGAGTGATTTTATTAAACACCTTGACATATTTAACCCTCAATACCCATTTTTATAGGCCACAAAGGATTGTATGAATCATTTTTGGACTTACGTTAGGCGTAGGTATGTATGGAAATTGATTTTTTGCTTTTTTAGACCTCATATATCTTCTTCAATTACACAACAACAAACTTTTCTAGGATATATACCCACATTTACCCTCTCCTTGAATGAACTATGGAAGACTTTAAAAATTATTATTTTATTTTATATTTAGAAAGCTCACAATAGTGTTATTTTTGCTAAACATTCACCTTTAAAAAAAATTTCAATGACTAATATAATTATAGTGGTTTATAATGTTTAGCATGATATATTTGTTTGATGTGATAACTAGGTGGTAATGGAGTTAGAGAATCTTTGCATGCTCTTAGATTATTAGAGGAATACTCCTTATATGGTGAGTTAGATACCATTAAAGAACACCTCTTATGATACTTATAAGTTCTTCTAGCATAAATATTTTCCTTTTTATGCATTAGCATGATCTTGCAACTCACCCAAATTTGAGCCACTACCAATCAAAATCATATATTAATAGAGGTAGAAATACATAGCCTTAACCTTAACACTAACCACTAACCCTCAGTCATATATTTCTACCTTTTTAATATATTTCTATCTCTGTTAGGTATTGATCTTTGTAAAATTATTAGCAAACCTATAACCCCCTTCTATGTCTTCTGCCATCAGTCTCAGCTCAAAACTACAATGCAAGGAAAAAGTGATACTTAGGTTGGATGAATTCAATAATATTCCATATATAACTACATGTTGTTATCTCATCCACATCCACGTATGAAATTTCTAAATATTAAATAATAAAATATTGTGCATGCACTTCAATAATGATGAAAAGCATTTGAATTATTATCCCATAGATATAGCGAGCTGTCAAAAAAAATATGAATTTGAAAAAATAATTACATGCACCATTAATTGATAAACCTAATATGATACTCCTAGGTTCATCTTTAAATTTCTCCGGCCACTTTTCATCTATATGTTTCATTGCTCTACTATCTGTAGGTATACATAATACAACTTTTTCACTTTTATTTCTTACATGCCATTCCATTAATTCTGCAAGTGATTTACATCAAAATATTCGCATCAACCTAGGAATAATTGGCATAATGTGAACAACCTTTTTTGAAATTATTTTCCCTTTTTTACGGTATCTTTTTTCATTACACTTTGGAAATTCAGTCTTCACATCATATTCTTCTCCTCTATACAATATGCAATCATTAATATAAGCATGGTATGAATTATACTCCACCCCTACATCCTTCAAAATGACATGTGCCTTTTTACACGAATCTGGGATGACATTATCACCTGGTAACAACTTTTCTTTTAGTAACCTATAATACCAATAAAAAATAATTTACGTAGTTAATTTGATAGAAATTAAAATATCTAAAAACAAAAAAAATTTATACTTCAAAAGAGTAGTGAAACTTGTATCTGATCATCCAAATTTGGCTTTTATGTTCATCAGAAGTAGGATCATTGATAATAAAATTTTGCTTGTTTCTTCATATAATTTAGTTTTGGAAGCACTATAAATATTATCCCTTTCTAGATCATCATCTCTTTCATCATCATCATCATGAACATAGAGGGAATCAAGTAAACCATCAATTCCATTTTCTTTATGATCATTATTATCATCATCATCATCAATATTATTCTCTCTTAGTTCATCGTCATTAGTACTTGAATCCCACATAGGTATTTGAATATGAGTTGTTGGATTTGGTACATATATAAATTGTGCATATTGTTCAGGGTTCTATGCTCTTTGTAGTATCTTCTTATCTCTCTACTTACATTATTTTGATGCAATGCTAGTGTAACAATTATCATCTTTGAGTGCTAATAATGACTATTTGTTGCATTTTGATCATATGCTTGTTAAATCAGTTGTTACAAACCATTAATTCAAAATAAAAAAGTGCAATAAGTGTAGAGTAATTTGATACATCCATTGATACACATGATCCATACATATAATCTGATACATCTTGTAGTGTATAAATTGTATAAAATATAAATATACACAATAAATAAATAGATTTACAATATAAGAAGAATAGATATGTACACTATATCAGATACAATAAACATATATGAAACACATGAATTTGATATGAAGTGTATGTACAATCCTAACAAATAAATAGCAATAAATCTCTAAAGGATTATGATTAGATTCATGGTGAGTTCGTAATGGATCTTTATGTACATAGATTAGTATATCGACCACCAAAATTTGGAACCCTCAATCTAGAAGATGTACATCGTTAACAATGTGGAATAAGTAGAATTATGATGTGTGCCAAAGATAAAAAGCTTCAGAGCTTAGAGTATAACAATTTCTCATAATAGGTGGTGTCAAAAGACATTGTAGCTTGATGAAGATTACAGAAGACAACCAGATATCAGAGATCTTGTCATATCAAAGAGTTTTAATCTATGGAGGTCAACCTATTCCACTCACATATATAGCCTGGAAAGACATAGAAAGGAGTGAAGGTCAACCTCTAGCAATAATATAAACTTTGTTGTATTCAAGATACTTTAAAAATATGAACCATGGTAAATGATATAGCATTTAATATAACATGTGGTATTGTATTGTAATATCAACTTTATCTTGACATTTTTTATATTGCAATAAGTCATTTAAGAAGTCTAAATATATTTTATTGAATAAATAATAAACCATTTTTAGGCATCTACACATCCATACATACAATTTGATACATCTATACATACACATGATCCATATATACAAAATTGATACATCCATTTATACACATTAATAATATGTTAATTTTTGTTTTTATTTTTCGGCTTTGATCCTTAACAAATTATTACATTATCATCACCTTCTAACTCCAAACGTCATGCCTTATGTATTAGAGTAGGTCTCCTGTAATTGTAACGAACTAATAGCTCATCATCAATATTAATAGTTTTAATAGGAACAATAACTACATAACTACTCATTTGTCTACCCATGAAGTCTTCTTTATTATTAGTACATTAGTGAAATTCATAATTTGGTTTCTATTCTTTGCCTACACAATTGTTTATATGTCCTATTATATTTCCTTATTTTTTTGGTTGACCATCAATGTACAAGAGTTCTAAATGCTTCAAACATGGAATATTGGAAGCATTTGAAGATATTCCATATGTGGACATACTATACATATATGATGCTAATTGTTTCTAATATGTTGCTATGTGAATTGGCCCATAAAATAGCATTAATGCCTTTATCTCGTAACTTGGAGTACAAACAAACCATATCCAGAGCTCTTTTTAGATGTTTTGATCATGTATTGATGACCACAATAAGGAAAGATCTTATAAGACTTTGGAAAAGGTATTTCAATTGACCATGCACCATATACCCCATGATAATATGTATGTTGATATTTAAGTTATAGTTTTTGTGACATGCACATCAAACCTAAATCATGAACATCCTCCTTTGGTAGATCAATTGGCTCCTCATGTGCACTAGAACATGCATCCTTTGATAATTAATAATGTCACTTTTGAAGTATTATTCTTATAGATATTGTTCTGACTTCATCTGATGGACCTACATATTATCTTTGCTTCATCTGCTGGATCTACATATTGATTTTATTTAGTTTTATTTTATCTAATTCAATATACAAGAATTCAAAAATCAATTCAAATTTTGATCCTAATTAATTACCTCATGGCCATCATCATCTTATGATGACGAGGATGACTCATCGATCCTTTTCACATTTTATTCCTGTAATAGTTTTCATAAAATGAAGTTAAATATTGTAAATAATATCATGAAAATTAGAATTTAAATGATATTACATTTCTACATCATATGTAATAAGATTTATCTTAACTCATCCGCATTAGATGCAACATCACTCCTCCTCACAAGACTTGTAGAAAATATCTCCTCTTCTGAATCAGATGATACATCACTCCTTAGCCTCCTAGAAACTGGTGCAGGCAACTCTTTTGAATCAGATGACACATCACTCCTTAGCCTCCTAGGAACTGGTGTAGGAAAATCTTCTAAATCAGATGACACATCACTCCTTAGCCTCCTAGGAACTATTATAGGCAACTGTTGTGAATCAGATGACACATCACTCCTAGGCCTCTTGGGAACTGATGTAGGTAACTCTTTTGAATCAAAGGACACATCACTCCTAACAACCCTTTGACATTGAGGTAGTGGCATTTGAACATCTGAATCTAATGACACATCAATCCTCCCATGCCTTGACATAATGATATAAGCCAAGTCACTAACTTGTTTTACAATTTAAAGATAAAAAGAGATTAGTACACCAATAGTATAAAAGAAGAAAATTACAAGATCCTAGATTAGAGGATCCTAAACTATGAATATAAATGATCAAACTATTCAAAATAAAGTTAGAATATAGAAAAATATGTAGCTTCTTTATTATAAAAAAATACAAAGGCCCAATAATATTTTCAATGGCTTGTTAAACATTCAAAGTTTACTCAAAACTTAAGGGTTTTACTTTAGAATTTATGGAAAATGGTTCAAATAGGAAAAATGTAATTGAGTTTTTATGATTTAATGGGCATGCATGTAATTATTTTTTCAAATTCATATTTTTTTTGACAGCTCGCTATATCTATGGGATAATAATTCAAATGCTTTTCATCATTATTGAAGTGCATGCACAATATT
>Ga0115851_100458_pt1 | contig 17254 bp, 20 predicted proteins | sample InSIn2gowninarea_FD_83865 | JGI IMG/M metagenome (GOLD analysis project Ga0115851, IMG submission 83865)
GGCTTGAGAGAATTCTCACATACTTTTCTGAAATTTTAGCCTCATTACGCGACATTCACTTATACATTCACCCCTGTTCTCCCAGGCCCAAATACAAATACTAACAGATGCACCTCCACATCCTACATTTGGCTTATCATTCATCTGCATCACATAGCCATTTGTACCACCTCACCCACTCACCCGACACGGACCCCAACCAATGGGGGCCCCACCCTCAACAAATACATTACACCTTCTTAAAGGTTACTATCATCATGGGGCACGCGTCTCTGTGGTTGTACATCCAAACCAAACCCTATTCTTTTAGCAAGTGTACAAAGATTTTTTCAAAAAAGAAGAAGAGGACATCAGCATAGGATTCACATTTGGACAATTTTCTAGCCGAATAAATTACAAAGATTCAAAAATCAAAGGTTCTCATAGGGTCCAAATATTATAAAGGAAATCAATTAATGTCATAGGTATATTTCTTCGATAAACGTGTGCGCACGGCATATCATTAAAAAATCCACGCGGTTGTAGAAAAGGTGACTTAGCAGTCTGGGACCACTCCACACACTTGGAGCCGATTTCTTGATACGAAGTCGGCATAGTACAACTGAATTCGAGTCACCTTGGAGAAGTGCAGCCCTCAATGGAATCGTCTTTTCCTACTCATGTGTCTTTATCGTACATGTACCAAGAGATGGAAGAGGGATTCAAAGAACTCTATATAAACAGGCCATAGGAGAGCCAAAAAGAAGAGACATTGTTATGTTGGCCAAATTGCTTGTAAGCAAACCACCATTTCATTGTTGAAACAAGGAAGTGAAGATCACTAGCATGTTGGCCAAATTGCTTCTAAGCAACCCAACAAATTAGTAAGTGAAGAACAATCCACCCTTTGGAGAGTCTTCACACTTCTTTGAGAGAGAGGAGAAACTTACAAAGAGATCGAGGAAAAAAAACATCCTTGTTGAGGATTATTGAGCTCCCTAGATCAATGTATTATGTTCAACTATTTTAGTATTCTGATTGTATTCAACCTCTATTGCCAACAATCAATAAAGGGAGATTTTACAAATATTATTGATGTGTTTTCTCCATTTCAGCATTGTTATGTTCATGCACCTCTTTTTTTAAGTTCATGTTTTTTGTATGCATTGTATCCATTATTTACAATGTTGTATTTATTAACGTTTGTCCATTAACAACACCAAAATTGACTGTGATCCTTTTCAGGTAACAATCCACTGTTAAGGGGGTTTTTTTGGTACACTTGTGCTCCAAAAACACTACAACAGGAATGGCGACTCCACTGATCTCTTTTCACTAATCTAGAGATTTTTTGTAGGAATTCTTCTCTGCACAAACATCCTTCAAGGCGTTCCTCAACTCCCTAGAATTTTTACAGTCCCCCTAGACCTTTCTGAGCCCATGGAAGTGAAGAAATTTCAGAATTTTCTCGCCTGCTTGCTTTCTTCTCTGATAGATGCAAAGCATGCGTCTATATCTTCGAGAACCGCGAAGCGCGCATCTATTTTTACAGAACATGCACAATAGACAGAAAAACGGAAAAAAGCCTTGTATTTTTCAGTTTTCGTAGGTGATTGGCAGCCTATAGTGAATTTCCTTCGCCACTGCATTCTGTATTTACTATTCAGTACCCCTGGTTGCTTGAATGAACCCTAGTTCATCAAGTAATTAGATTTTTTATTGTTTTATTTTTTTTTATTTTAGTTGCAAACAAATACCCATGTAGCTTAATTAGGTGAGAAAAGCAAGTGGCCATAATCCACATATGTTTACAAACTATTTCGCTTAATTTTTGCAAATCATATTAGCTTAATTAGTAAAGCAAGTAAGTGGCCATTATCCACGAATCTTATTACTAACCAAAGCAATTTTTTTTGGACTAGGAGAAAATGTTAGTAAATAAAGTGAGTAATCCATGCTTCCCTTGCATCTCCTAGATGAACCTGGGCTTGCATATGAAAACATTCTTGAAAATATTTGAATTTCCATCTCCCTCATTAAACTCCACATAGTTTAATAGGAAAAAGTAAGTAGCCCATAATCCACAAACAAATTTCTTTTTCCATGCAAGGAACAACCAACACCTAGTGTAATTAAAGGGATATTGAAAAGGATCTTCGCATATCCAAATCTTATCACACTTGTATGTTGAGATTGCATCACACACTAAGCCTCCATACACTTTGTACTCAAAGGCCATCCATTTTTATATTTTTGGTTACATAGTCTATTTTGTCTTACCAATTCACCCCATAAGTGAAGTAGGCCTCTTTAAAAAAAACTATAACTTGAACAAATTAAGTTTCCCCACAGTGACCATAAAAAAATGTTTAGTTTAGGTTAGAACCATTGGGGGTAGGCATCCCATAAGCCGCCATGGTAATGATTCACCATTGAAACATAGTTGGTTAATTTCTAGGGAGCTTAAAAATCCCGCAATAATTCCACGGAAAAGAAAACCCGAGCATGGCAAAGACTCGATTCAGAGGATGTTCGGCTTAGGTCCAGTACATGCGATACTCTTTGGGGCTACCTAACGCATCTAGTGCTCGGTACTAGTAACCAATTACCAAGAAGTTAAAGGCTTGAATGCTCACATGGAACGAAGGTACTTAGTGGCCAAAACTAGGGCATCCTTCCCTATTGGTGATGGTGTAGGCAACACTCAATCCTCATTACCATTACCTTGGTTGATTCCTCGGAAGTTGGAGAGCATCACCAGTTCTTTAGGGACATTGCCCCAAGACCCATCAGAGGTTTTCTCCACAAGGCCCAGCTACATTGAGAGTGAATAGGATGATTAGGTCTTCATAGGAATATTTATGATACGCAACAAACAAAAACCCTTTTTTGTTTGCTTGGTCACATAGTTTAATTAAAGGAAAATAAACCATTGATATTTTCTCTTTGCTTTATGTATGTGATCCATTTTTAATTGATATATATATATATATATATATATATATATATATATATATATACACCCTCTACTAAAATAAAAATAACACACAATTTAAATAGACACAATAGTACACCCCAAGACACCCTCTCTATCTAGGCATTTTTTAAACCTCTCCCCATTACCGAGAGGCGTATCAGGACTCTCACCATTTAGGCAGAAAAAACATGATTTAGCCAACATTATTGGATCTTCATTTATTGGTGCAACCTTGCTTGGAACTCCTCCATGGAAAGGGACACCCTTCACCTCTTCTAAAGGATCCTCACACATTACCCCCTTTGGGAGCACACACACTTCTCCTTCGCACAGTCCCTAGGCTACCCATCAGGGTAACCCTCCCATGACATCCCCATAGAGGACTCCACTACACATAATTGTCTAGAATCGCTTTTTGATGGCAGCAAATGCACAGATCCCATTTTTAGCTTCGCTAAATCTCCCAGATTTAAGCAAGCTCACAAATTACCCAATTGAACATGGCCAAAATTAGCCAGCTATGCCCACAAAGATCCCTTCAAATATTCCAAAAATTGAGGGAAAGCAGGGTGAAGACCCAGGGAACCATGTCATGACATTTCACCTGTGGTGTTCATCTAACATTATACAGAAGATATTATTAGATTAAGGTTATTTCAACGTACCTTAACAGGGCCTGTTGTGAAGTGTTACATAGACCAGCCCTCTATGTCTCACAGAACCTTTAGCTCATTAACTAAATCATTCCTTACTTTCTTCTAACTCCCAATCCTCCATGATTCTAGGTTGGAGCTTCTCACCAATTTCAAGAAAACATAGGCTACGCACATCTCGGGCCACATCCACAAATGGCGGAAACACGCAACCCATGCAAAACTGATTTTGAAGATAAAGTCCTCCTAGACATTTTCTTGAGATCCCTCACCTCTGAAATCTCAAAAGGTGTCGCTAAAACATTCCCACAAAGTGAGGAAGAAGCCATCAGTAAAGCCCAGCAACTGGAGTTGAACTACAACTAGTCAGGGTATATTTACCACGTAATCCTAGATGCCCCGCACCTGCAATCTTATCGAGAAATAGAAGGTGCATCCAATATTGTTGACATATTAATCAGGCCCCCATACCAAAGACATCACAGCAGTAGTAGCCAATACCATGCATATCCAATGAATGGCCCATCTTACGATGTTGCGCCACCATTACAAATATTAGGTATTATAATGGTCAAACCACACCTATGCAAAATATAGGCAGCAGGGATAACCAGCACCAGCCCCCCCAGGGAGGCTCGTATCATCCCCCACAAGGAAATCAATACTCCTCCTAGAGTATGGATAAAACAACTGCTCCCCCAAACCAGTACGTTAACCAAGGACAGGAGAACCAATATTCTCCTTTCCCAACTCCATAACAGAACAAACTACCAAAGAAAAGCAATGCATAGTTAAATATAATGTAACCATCTCTCCATTGATTGCATCAATCAAAAGAACAACTGAATTTGGTTAATTTTTCTACCAGTGCTAGGAAAAAATCGAAAAACAAGCAAAAGGGAGAGCCCGAGTGGGGAGGTAGCAATCAGTAGCAACCCCCAATGGTACCAGGAAGGTACAACCCCAACCAGAACTAAAACGAGGGTGTTATGTACAAAATGTACGAAATGCTCGCAGTCGCCTCATTGATGTTAAGAATCATGATGTTCCCCCATGAGGGAAAGGTCATTACCATTGATCAACTCACATACTCTGAGAAGGCAACTTCACCCACACCAGATGGCGTGTTGCGCTTAGTGTCCCAAGAAGTGGTCACTACTTACACTAAGTTCAGCCCAGGTCAGTTTAAGCCATCAAGCCTCCTAGGAACATTCCCAAGAGACCCTCCGATAATACAAGAGATTGTCCCAAGTACCGGAGCACCAGTTTGCATGATGACTTCATCAAACACCACCCAAACACCAAAAACAGTTCAAGAAACCTCAACACATGCAACTAAAGAAGTCAAGTCTTTACCTTCCGTAATTACACAAACACCCTTCTTATATCCACCATTAGTTTTTGTTTCACAACCAAGTCATCGCAACAATCATGTTGCCTGACCTTGCCCTTCCAATACCAGTCTGGTATTTAGCCCCCAAGACAACGCCAACTAGCACTGGTTACACTACAACAAGGGTGTTCCCTATACCTCCTGAGGGCGACAAGACACCCCATACAGCACCTACTCAGGTTTCACATATGCCACAAGTAGTGACGGTTAAACCAAAACCAACGAATAATAAAAAAGGCAAAAAGACGAAAACCCCAAGCGCTTCCTCCTCTAAGACCCCTCAACCCTGCGCTTTGTGTGAAACCATAGGGCACCCCACCGATAAGTGTCTTGAATTAAAGAGGCTAAAAGATCTTCTAAATTCCCCACAAAATCCTGTAAACAATCTAACCTCTATCGAGAAGAATAATTTACCCACACATTATAAAGCATTACACACCAATCATGCATCTGCCATATGCGGCGAGTACAGGCATTATACCCATAGTTGTCCCAAAGTGCCTCGATACAAATATGCATTAGTAACACTCACTCAACCCAGTTCCCCATTACTCTCCATAGGGTATGGCTCCAAAAATATTTTCTATGTCATAAGCGAAGAAGCCTCTTGCTCCTCTCATCTGACTGGTCCATCAACCTCCACCCATGGTCAGAGGCACCCTCAGCAAGCACATACCTCACCATCACTGACATGTGCTTTGTGTGATGTGTCAGAACATTTAATCAACCAATTCCCTGAGTTACGAGCATTTAATCAATTGTATCCAATTCCTCACATCACCCAACCAACAAGATTAAAATACAGGCGTCGCACTTGCCGAATTTGCACCAACAACCATCACATGCGACGCTATCCACATCTTTCTCAATTCCCTTCCAATATTAGGATTCCATTGACGGTGTTTGTTGAAAATGGAAACAAGAAATGCTAAAAATAGCACTGCTTTAAATAGCAGTTCAGGTACCAATGTTGGACATAGTAGCAAGGTACGAAAAATGGAAGTGTTATAAATAGCATTGCTAAAAATAGCAGTTTGAGATAGATTCCTATTTTAGTTAGTCCCTGAACTAAAATACTGAAGTAAAATTCGAATTTGATCTTAGCAGTTGTTTGTAAATTAATTAATTAATTCATCTTGAGTTAATTAGTTAAGGAAAAACAAACATGAAGTCTATGTGAGGACATGCAATAGTTATTCCTTTGATTAAGGGATTTATCCATTAGTTCAAGAGATAAGAGTGAGTTGTAATTATGAGTTGTAATTAATTAGCTCAGTTAACTAAGTTAAGTCCAGTTAGATTAGTTCTAACAGTTTGTAGAATCAATTGTGAGTTCAGTTAGTTAATGCTTGCATGCATGTAACTACTGCTCTCTAGATAACTGAATATTCTCTCATAAATAACTCATTCATGTCAGTTCAGTGAGAGACCCAGTTGAGATCAGAGGAAGGCACAGTGTACTATTAGTTGGAGGATTTTTCCTATATAGGAAACTCATCCATGCAGAAGGAATTATCTCCTTCAGGATTGCGCAATTATATCACAAGTTAGTGAGTGTGTGAAGAGGTCAATTCATACAGGTGGCAGCACTGGACCCCAAGGAAAACTATGCAAGGAAATACGAGGCTTGGAGGGCAGAGGAGAAGGTTGTGAGAACCTTTGACTGTCTATGAGCAGTATTGTTTGATTGCAGAGAGAGAAGGATAGCTTGAGAGCTAATTCTTTTTGTAACTTGAACAAGATTTCCACTTGTATGATAATACAGAGATTGAGGTTTTAGGCTAGCTTTCCCCAGGTTATTTCTTCTATGTTATGTGTGATTGATTTCTCATTCTCAGTTATATGTGTTCTCATTTATCTTGCTCAATTCGATTAAGCTTCCACAAAGTTTGTTGTAGAAGTAGATCTTGTATTTTTCTTTAGTCTATTGCATAATAGGTTGATCTACAGTGGGAATTTCTACATGGTATCAAAGCAAAGGTGATCACAGTGAAGAATAGTACATAAGAAGGGAGGAGTTCGAAGTTTGAGGTTCCTGAATATAGAAATTGAGTTCTTATCACATCTCAATTTCACCAATGGTGTCCAACGGTTTAAGACTCGAGTATGCCCTTGATGGTAGCTTGAATTATATAGCCTCGAAGGATCGCATGGAAGCAGTATTAGAGGATAACTGTCTAAAGGACTTCATTGATCAAGAAGTCCCCAATCCAGTAGCAACTAATGCCACAGAATTGGCGGAATGGAAGAAATGTGTGGCTAGAGCAAGGAGAATCCTCCTGGAGGGAGTTCGAGACCACATTGTCTCAAGCCTCCATGGGAAGGAGACACCGTTTTCAATGTGGAAAACATTGAAAGATCTATATCAAAACAACAATGATCAGAGGATGTTGGCGCTAAAAGACAAGCTTCAGAAAATCAAGTGTGAAAAGGGCAACATGATCTCTACATATCTGAACAATCTCACTACCTGCAGGGATGAGCTTGGAAGTGTAGGGATCATGACAGCTGATGATAACATGGTAAGTCTTACTCTCCTCAATCTTCCTAAGAGCTAGCATAGCTACCAAGACTGGGTAAATGGAAGAGAGAAACTGCCAAATTGGGAACGACTTTGGTCAGATCTGACGCAGGAGGAGATAAGAAGAAGCACCAGAGATGGTTCCTCATCCAGGGAGGATGAAGAAAACTGCGTCTTAGCGAGTAAGGCAAAGAAAGGGAAGGAGAAGAATTCTCATCCCAAATCGAGTTCTTCCCATGGTGGGAAGAAGTTTGACAAATCAAAAGTGTGATGCTTTCGTTGTCATGAGGTGGGCCATTTTGCTACAAATTGTCCACTAAAGAAATCCAAGATGGGATCCAAGGAAAGATCTGAAGGTGAGGCATTAGCCTCACAGTTCGAGTTGGATTTCACCCTCTTCGCATGCATGGTTTCATCCATGGTGGGATGTGGTTGGTTTCTTGACATTGGAGCTTCTTTCCACATGACCGGCGACAAGAGTTTGTTCAGTACGTTGGAGGAGAAATATCTCCAGATACTCATAGTGATGGGTAATGATGAAAAGTATAGTGTCTCAGGTGTAGGCACAGTTGTTTTTCAGAGGGAGCATGGAGCTCACATTACCTTGACTGATGTCAAGTATGTACCAGGACTGAAGAAAAATTTGGTGTCGATCGCAATGCTGGAAGACAAAGGCTATGATGTAGTCTTCAGGAAGGGAAAGGTTTTCCTTCGACACATCACCACTAGACAAGTGAAGTAGATAGGTTCACGAGTCAAGAACCTGTATGCTCTTGAGGTTCAAGATGCATGCAAATCCTTGAGGAGCAAGGTGACTAATGGAGACTTGGTGGTTGAGAGGGAGAGTACATTACCTCTCAACATGCAGTGCTAGAAGAAGTCTCAGACAATTGTGGAGGAGCCACAATTGGTGAAGCAGCTTTAGGAAGTTGTGGAGTAGCCACAACCGGAGAAGCTGAGAGTAGATCGAGTGGATGCATACACTCATGTAGAGACCTCCAGTAGGGGGGAATTTCAAGCCAAGTGGGCAGAGGGATCACATGCATCCATACCTCCAGGTCGGAGGTGGGACGATGTGGAGTGACAGTCCTAAGAAGGCTAGAATAGGGGCAGGATCATTGAGGTACCCAACCTCTTTGATTAGACCTTGCTACAAAAGCCCCGATGAGGAGTAGCAAGACTGACTTAGTGGGTGAGGCGGATGCAAATGGAGCAACAGAGAGAGCTACAGTGCAGAAATCCCAAGATAGTGTAGAGCTAGCAAGCTGCAACAATGCGAGAGGCACAGGAGTGTTGCTCCAGTGCAGGATGGCACAGAGAGATGTGCAACAGTGTGAGATGCATGAAGTGTTGTAGTAGCTCAGAGGTCAGAGAGGGAACACTTGTCAGTGGCAGAGGGAGCTTCAACATCAGAGTATGTTTCTAGCCCAATAGAGAGGTTAGTTGGGAGTTTTTCTATTTCTAGAGTTGCTGGAGCAACCACACTTGGAAGAAGTGTTGCATGCAGAAAATTCCAAAGGTTCAGGATCAGGTTCGAGTTGAATGCCTTTCTTGTTGAGAGGGAGTGTTGAAAATGGAAATAAGAAATGCTAAAAATAGAAGTGCTAAAAATAGCACTGTTATAAATAGCAGTTCGGGTACCAGTGTTGGACATAGCAGCAAGGAATGAAAAATGGAATTGCTATAAATAACATTGCTAAAAATAGAAATTTGGGATAGATTCCTATTTTAGTTAGTCCTGAACTAAAATACTGAAGTAAAATTCGAATTTGATCTTAGCAACTGTTTGTAAATTAATTAATTAATTCATCTTGAGTTAATTAGTTAAGGAAAAATAAACATGAAGTCTATGTGAGGACATGCAACAATTATTCCTTTGATTAACGGATTTATCCATTAGTTAAAGAGATAAGAGTGAGTGTAATTATGAGTTGTAATTAGTTAGCTCAGTTAACTGAGTTAAGTCCAATTAGATTAGTTCTAACAATTTGTAGAGTCAATTGTGAGTTCAGTTAGTTAATTCTTGCATGCATGTAACTGCTGCTCTCCAGATAACCGAATATTCTCTCATAAATAACTCATGCATGTCAGTTCAGTCAGAGACCCAGTTGAGATCAGAGGAAGGGACAGTGTACTATCAGTTGGAGGATCTTTCCTATATAGGAAACTCATCGATGCAGAAAGAATTATCTCCTTCAAGATTGTGCAGTTAGATTAGAGGTTAGTGAGTGTGTGAAGAGGCCAATCACACAGGTGGCAGCACTGGACCCCAAGAAAAATTGCGCAAGGAAATAGGAGGCTTGGAGGGCAGAGGAGAAGGTTGTGAGAACCTTTGACTATCTATGAGTAGTATTGTTTGATTGCAGAGAGAGTAGTATAGCTTGAGAGCTTATTCTTTTTGTAACTTGAACAAGATTTCCACTTGTATGATAATACAAAGATTTGGGTTTTAGGCTGAGGCTTTCCCCGGGTTATTTCTTCTGTGTTATGTGTGATCGATTTCTCATTCTCAGTTATATGTGTTCTCATTGATCTTGCTAAATTCAATTAAGCTTCCACAAAGTTTTTTGTAGAAGTAGATCTTGTATTTTGCTTTAGTCTATTGCATAATTTGTTGATCTACCTGCCAACATGTCAGGGGATCTCCCCGATAAGAAGTCCCAACTAGACCTCAGACTGTTTGGTGTAAGAATCCCAGCAGTGGGTCGTATAGTATCACCTTGACCGCGGTTGCCTACAGAGGCAAGTAAGATGTCCTTGTTGGTAGCAAGGGTGTGACATGTGCAGCAAGCCAAGGAAGGTGCACGAACGGTTCTAACACACGGAAAGTGAGGTGAGTGTACCCCTCTAAAACCTGTGGAAGCACACAGCTTGGAAGGGAACACACGAGCAAAGATGCATCACAAACTAGAGAGAAATTAAGTTGACAATCCAAAGTGATGGTTAAACCAATAGCACATCTCAGTAAGATACATATATACTTATATAGAAAGATTCCATACACTTATATAGAAAGAGTCCATACATGCATGCGTAAGAAAACAAATAATATATCATTAGAGTAAACAAGATAGATGAGATACAATAACAACATATGCATGAAACATGTTGGCTTTGTTATATTAAGAAGTGAAAGTTCCAATCATACAGCACAACCATGACCAACCACTAGTCCCGATAGTGGAATGTTACAGTCATTGCCGCCTACTCCTCCAAAGAGATGTACTAGCTCTGCACTATGGAGAAGCCAAGGCTCGTTACGATACTCTCCAAGCTTTCTCTAAGATACTCCTATCGAAAGCTTGGTTGACCAAAATCCTATACAATGATTTATGAGGGAATATTTATAGCAAAGGGTGGGGTGACCCTTGACATTCCCCTTTGTGACTGTTCATCTACCCTCATGACTCTTCAACTACTCTATGACTATTACATTCAGCTATTGACACTTGCACTTCCACTTGACAAGACATTACATACAATCTGCACATGTACCCATGTGAGACAAAATAGGCTTGAGCAAGCCATGCAAGACATCAATATGACATGGAAAACTGTGGGAAGACCAGCTCTTTGACATCCTCATGATAGTCGACGGTGGCAAACTAATGCCAAGCTTGGTAGTCCACGATGGTGTCTGTGTACTCTGCAGTGACATATTTCTAGAAATGAACTCTTACCTCTGTTGCATCTAGGTACGCTGCTCTGGCTCCTCTGTCCAACTCATCTAATAACATGCGCATCATTGTCTTGAGTGCGACCAGACCAACAACATACTGATGCATGGTGTCTGCACTGATCGCCAAGTCTGCACTGGTGGCTATACGCATCAACTCATCAAAGTATGATTCAAGCTCCCGTCGGACTTGTGCCTTTGTCTTTGCCTCAATGAGTGTCCCAATAGATGGGATCGCATGTGCGTGAACAACAACATCCATGCTTCTGAATACCCGTGCATGGGAAGCCTACAAACTAGTAATGAGTTGCGGGAGTTCTTCATAGTTCTAGATCTGATTCTGAATGCGTGCCTTCAACTCAACCACTTTGGGCTTCATCATCTTGGGCAAGTGTAACAGGGCTCCCTTGTATCTCATTGTCCATGTTTGCATGTGATCGATGGTGGCATGCAAGTTTGATAAGGTACATGCTCTCTTAGCACATTGTTGTTGCCAATCGTTGAGATGGACAACTGCCTTATGCATGGTACCGAATCTGGAATACAACGCCTGCATCACTGTCTCAAGGGACGATACTTCATCCAATATCGCCTTCTTCAACTCTTCTCGGGCAGATGTTGTAACTAGTTCTCCTCCCTACTTGGTCATCTTTAACTCCTTAGTCATTCATTCGTTCTCCACTATCAAGAAGCGAACACTCGAGCTAGTGGCTTTGGCATATGCTCTAGTAGCATCGGCCAATGTTGTTGGATGCTTGCACACGTCAGATATGATCACTCGTTCCTCAAACTATGTAAGAGATGTGTGATCATTCGGAGTAGACACTCTTCATGATTGAACAACACTATGGATTGACCCCAAGGATCTCAGTATCTCCTTAGTTTCTTGGGACCTGCTCTACTTATGGATCCGGTGAAGCCAATGGATTGACCTCTTAATGGTAAGGCATGAGGTCTATGTCTTGCTCTAACTTTGGCTTCTCCATATCTGTATCCATCTACTCAAGTGCTCGTTCAATCTCTTGAGCGAAGTCCTGGTCACCCTGTCTACTTTGTGCCAGCTGCTTGGATGAATCTTCTACCTATACGGGCATAGTTTCATCTAGCTGTGTATGTTGTGCCCCTTGTTGTATCTGTCCTTGTTGCACTTCTTTCTCTTGTCTACATAGCTCCTGTTCCTTCTGGAGTTGATCCTTCAACTCATGCAACTTCACCACTATTTCCTCCATCCTCTATTTCTCTCTCTACCTTTGCGTGGTCCTCCTATCGTGATGTTACCTCTTCACCTCTATTTCCAAAGCTGCTTTCTACACAAGTGGGTCTGCTCTGAACTTGCAGCTTTGTTCTACCTCTACATTTTTGAAGATCTTTCTCTGTCCTTTGTCGCGCGTTGTTATGTTTACCTCTAATGTTGGTGCTCTCCTGGATGCTGCTTCGCTAACCATTCCACAACGGTGTTGACCGGTTCATTGGGCCTGGAGAAGTTGTGACAACATATTCATGGGTCTTCCTCATCCAAATGACATGCCCCGTGGATCCATGGAAACTGTACTCTTGTGTAGTGATCCTTCACAAAACAATGTAGGTCATATGGATTAAAGATTCTGGTGCCGAAAGGATATTTTTTGAACTCTTCTGTTTCGGCATCCGCATGCTTGAGATTTTGTATCTCGTACAACCTGATCCGCAATGAAAGAGCGGGCCAAGGTGTCTTGTTCTTCTGATGTAGCCTAGCTGACAGTCCTGCTGAGATGTGGTATGATACTTCTTGCATGACGAGCTTGTCCCTGGAAAACTTTGGCAAAACATGGGGAGGCTTCTCCGCGTTGTACATCCATATGAAGGTGCCAAGAGGTGGGGCATACCAATCTGCTATGTTGATTAGTGCCTCCATTTTTTCCTTCAACATGCAAGGTTGATCCTGCTCAAATATCATCTTGTACATCGGGGTGACAAAATGATCATTCACTCCTACTTACGCTCAGTATCGCCATGCATTCACATCTTCATATGATTTCAGTTTCCCATCGACGAGTCTAAGCAACTTAGGCCAGGACTCTGCCTTGCCCAGACATCATTGCACAATTTTGAGAAGGAAGTCTCTACCTTCCTCCTAGAAAATGCGCAAATCTGGCCAATCAACACCCAATAGGCTAGTCTAGATTACGCATTGCATAATTCCAACAGTAAACTAGCCTCACGACAGTTTGGACTGCCTTTTGCGTAGTTCTGATAGTCAGTCTCCCAACCTCCCAGTGAAAATTACACAATCCTTGATAGCAGTTCCCTAGGTATGTTGCATGTCAGTCCTCATGTTTGATTTGGTTTTAACTGACAGATTTCTTACCATGCATGTCATCATGTCTCTAGATATAACAGGTGTTTGTCCATCTCTCAATAGTTCAATATCAATGGCCTCCAAGAGAGCAGGGTCAAAGGACACTGACAAAAGCGAAATTGGAGAAGCAGTTGAGCGAATGTCTATGAGTTTGCCGATATATGAAGACACCAAGATGATCGTAGAAAAATACATCAAGATGAAATGGCAAGAGGTCAATGATGCATTTGAAAGAACTTTTGGGGAAGACCTTGAAGACTGCCAGGTATATATGAACATTCACAAGTATACCTTGTAACGGATTGCATGCAAATACCCCACGTTCTCATGCATGGACATGATACAATGGATAGTCTCGCACATAGATCTTGAGACAATGACATTAAGCAGTGTGAGCAAGATGAAGATTACAACCTTCTGCGCATAGGATTATGATGAGATGTATCAAATGTCAGAGACTCTACTATCACAGAGATTCCCTTTAGCTTACCCAACAACAATGCCAACTCCAGAGACATTTTAAAGAATTGAGTAAAGGAACCGGGTAGATTTAGGATGACACCAAACCAGATCTACAAGATGGAGATACTGTGAAAGTCATATCAATACTTGGTCATATTTTCATGTCTAATGTATGGCCGATAAAGAACAGAAACCTTCCCACAGATTTGGGTGATCGTGCTGGACCAACTAGCCAAAGAAGGAAAACCATGTAACTAGTCTAACATGTTGGCTCATCAACTAAAGGAATAGGTAACAAGGGCTCAACAGTCATCCAAAGGTATGTAAGCAGAAATATACATGTCCACCTACATCTTAGATGCAATCTACGCTCGATAGGATTTCATGGGTTTCAAGTAGGCATGGTCACCCACAGAGACTGCTATGAACATGTATTTTAAGTTTTTGTTTGAATGCAGCTTCAAAGTAGTTATCACACGGCTATCTGATCATTTTTTCACATCGATTTACAAGATGAACCATGTCAAAGGTAACAATGGAGGCACTAATATACATTTATGATCAGTATGCCTCACCATCTGGCACCTTCATATGGATTTACAGGGTGGAGAAGCCTCCACATGTTCTACCAAAGCTTTCTTTGGACATACTCGTCATGCAGGAAGTAGCATATCACATCCCGACAAGATTGATAGCTAGACTACACTAGAAGAAGAAGGCATCCTCACCTGCCCTTCCGTTGTGGATTAGGTTATACGAGATCCGGAGTTTCAAGCAAGTAGATGTTGAAGAAGAATACATGAAGAAGTACCCATTCAACCTCCAAAGTACAATCTGTATGACCCACATTGTCTTGTGAAAGATCACTGCATGAGAGTATAGTTCAACTAGATCCACGGGGCATTTCATTGGGTTGAGGAGGACGCATGGAGATATTTCTATAGTTTCTCTAGACCCAATGAATAGGTCAGCTTCGCTATGGAATGGTTAGCGAATCAATGTGAAGTAGCATCCTGAAGAGCACTAGAAGTAGTAGCGACAACAAAAGTAAGAATACTAGTGTGTGACAAGGGAAAGAGGAAGATTGTCAATCACATGAGGGAAGAACAAAGCTGCAAGTTTTGAGAAGATCCATTTGTGGAGAAAGCAGCTACAACAAGTACAATAGGGGTTGCAACATGTGCAAACAAATGAAACAACACCCATACAGGTAGTGGACTCATCATAATAGCTGGCATCATGTAGACAGGGTGAACCATCATAGGAGCAGAACTTCACTTGTGAGATAGAGAAAACACTTCAACAATTGGATATGGATATGGAGCAATAGGAATTTGAAAATGACATCGAACTCATGCCCCATCGCCACAAGTGGACTTACCGACTTTACCTCGTCCATAAGATGAACAATTCTCAAGTGACCAAGAAGGCACTTAGATCCTTGGAGATCAGCCGAAAGCAGAGATGCACAACATCTCATTCGACGAGTCTCTACATAGAGTTGTGCAATCTCACAGAGTCTCGACTCCAAATGATCATACATCTCCTACGCAAGTTGAGGAATGATTGATCATGTATAATGTGTGCAAATATCCAACAGCCTTGGTTGACACTAGCAGAGTGTATACCAAAGCCACTAGCTCAAGTGTTCACTTTTTGATAGCTGAGAATGAGTGAATGGCTAAGGAACTACATATGGCCAAGAAAGGAGGATAGTTGGTGATAGATTCCACCCGAGCTAAACTAAAGAAGGAAATAACAGATGAATTATTGTCCCTTGACATGGTTATGAAAATGTTGTATTCCAATTTTGGTACCATGCATAAGGTAATCGTCCATCTCAATGGATGGCAACATCGATGCACTAGAAGAGCATGTACATTGTCGAATGTGCATACTGTTAGTGATTACATGCAAACATGGATGATGAGATACAAGGGAGCCTTGCTTCACTTGCCTAAGATGATGAATCCCATAGTGGTTGAGCTAAAGGCATGTATCCAGAGTCAGATCCAGAACTATGAAGAGCTCCTGCAACTCATCACTAGTCTACAGGCTTCCCATGCATGTGTATTCAAGAGTATGGATGTTATACTATGTGCTCATGTGATCCCATCTATTAGGACTCTCACTGAAGTGAAGACAAAGGCACAGGTCTGACTAGAGCTTGACTCATACTTCGACGAGTTGATGTGCATTACCACCAACCCATACTTGCCAATCGGTGCAGACATCATGCACAAGTATGTTGCAGGTCTAGCTGCATTGAAGAAAATGATGCGCATTCTTTCAGACAAGTTCAAAAGAGGAGCCCAAGTAGTGTACCTGGATGTTATGGAGGTAAGAGTCAGGTTGTAGAAAGATGTCACTTTGAAGCACACAGACACCATCACAGACTACCAATCTTGGCATCAGTTCGTTATTGTTGATCACAAGGAGGATGTTGAAGAATTGGATTTCCATGGTTGTCCGAGTCATAGTGATGTCTAGCATGGCTTGCTCAAGCCATTTTGTATCACATGGGTACATGTGCATCATAATTTAATGTCGTTTCAAGTGTAAGTGTTGATAGTAGGATGTAGCAGTCATAGAGTAGATGAAGATTCATGAGGGTAGATGAATTGTCACAAAGGGGAATGTCAAGGGTCACCCCACCCTTTGCTATAAATATTCCCTCATAACTCATTGTAAAGGATTTTTGTCAGCTAAGCTTCCGATAAGACTATCTTGGAGAGAGCTGGGATAGTATTGTAATGAGCCTTGGCTTCTCCATTGCATAGAGCTAGTACATCTCTTTGGAGGAGCAGGTGGTTGTGGCTGTAACGTTTCGATTTCAGAACTAGTGGTTGGACATGGATGTATTGTATGACTGGAACTTACACTTCTTAATATAATAAGAGCCAACACGTTTCATGCATATGTTGTATTTTATTCTATGCTATCTTGTTTACTCTCAAATATATATATATATATATATTCTTACGCATGCATGCATAGCTATCTGTGTATGTATGTATGAATGTTTGTGAAATGTGTTGCTAGTTTAACCATCACTTTGGATTGCTAGCTAAATTTCCTTCCATGTTGTGATGCATCTTTACTCGTGTGTTCCCTTCTTAACTCCATGCTATCATAGGTTTCCAAGGGGCGCACTCATCTCAACCCCTGTGTGTTAGAACCTCTCATGCACCATCCTTGGTCCACTGCATTTGTCACACCCTTGCTACCAATAGAGTTATTCTACTTGCCTCTGTG
>Ga0115851_100538_pt1 | contig 17254 bp, 8 predicted proteins | sample InSIn2gowninarea_FD_83865 | JGI IMG/M metagenome (GOLD analysis project Ga0115851, IMG submission 83865)
GATCCTTCCAAGACTTGTTGTAGATTAGTATATCATCAAAAAATACTAACACAAATTTTCTAAGGAATGGTTTGAAAATTGAATTCATCAAACCTTGAAATGTTGAAGGTGCATTGGTAAGGCCAAAAGGCATGACCAAAAATTCATAATGACCCTCATGAGTTTTAAATGTTGTTTTCGGAATGTCTTTAGTCTTCATTCTGATTTGATGATGTCCTGAACAAAGATCAAACTTGGTGAAGTAAATTGATCCATGCAATTCATCCAGTAATTCATCAATGACAGGGATGGGAAACTTATCTTTAATAGTGAGCTTGTTGAGCTCCCTATAATCCGGACACATGCGCCATGATCCATCCTTCTTGTGCACCAATACTACTGGAGCAGAGAAAGAACTTTGACTCGGTTGAATTATACCAGCCTCTAGCATTTCTGCAACCATACGTTCAATTTCACTCTTTTGGGCATAGGGATATCTGTACGGCCTAATGTTTGGAGGAACACTTCCTGGAATCAGATGAATATCATGATCATGATCACGAATAGGTGGGAGACCTTTGGGAGTCTCAAATACCTTGGAATGATTGTCCAAGACTTTTTGGAGATCTGGAGAAATAGATGATTCCAATGTGGAAACATCTAGCGAACATAATTGTGAAATTACACCTCTTTGTTCCCTTTTTAGAAGCTTTGTCATACCATTAAAGCTGATTATCTTTCTTGGTTTCCCTGCAATACCCCTTAATTCAACTTCCTTTCCTTCCACAGAAAATTTCATGAAAATTTCTTGAAAATTAAAAGCTATTGTAACCATTGGACTTGTTGGTATCATCCCAAGACACTTTTTCCTTCCCAAAAACATATCATTTATCCATACATTTTCATCATATATCCCTCAAAATCCTTGAATATTGATTATTAATCGTTTTATAGTTATTAAATTGCATAGAAATTAATTTAGGGGTTTTATGTTCAAGAATTGGAAGTTTTTGATGACATGGTTACAGGAAGTACCCACATCCTGTAATGAGCTTATCGTTTGACATGTGGCGCAGCAGATGAGCTAGAACGAAAGGCATGGGCGAAAAGCAGAATGTCCAAGCATGGACAAACACCTATCTCCCAGCCAAATCGAACCTCCTATGTATGCGGTCAACTCAAGTCAAAGCAGGGCACTCTGGCAGATAAAAGCAGCAACAGCATCGTTCCATTTTCATTTTAGTTTTTTTTGTTCTTTTTGAAACACTTAGCATGGAAACATTTTGAAAAGGCTTATGTAATAAAAGCGGCAATAGCCGAATGTACATTCATTGTATCGATGACATGGCTGTGCGTACGCATATGTAAATACAGTCAGGTTAATGTTTGAAAGGTTAATCGTTGAATCGTTTTCTCAGAACAGAGTTTTAAGTTAATACAAAAGACCTATTCACAGTCACGACGTGTGTATACCTCTTACATTGATTTGATAGCTGATCGGTTATAGCCAGTGTACCCTTAGGACGCGGACGGGCCCTGCGTTCTTCGATTGGTATACTGTTCATTTATTTTGTTACATTTCGGTTATCACATGTTCGCACAGTATTTATATTGGATTCGATTTATATAGCATATGGTTTGCATCACAGTTACGATTACATAGCTTTCGATTTACACAGCCTATGGTTTGCATAGCAGTTACATAGCTTTCGATTTCCATAGCCTTTGATTTTCACTGCATGTATATGGTGTGCGCTTATGAATGGTTTATGGTTATGTTGAATGGTCAACACTAGGATCTGGAAGGGAGTCTTGTAAGGGATTCGATCCCTGTGTGACTTATAGAGACATTATCATAAACTCTGTTTTGTTTCACAGTTCATTGATGTTCTCTTTATATAGTTTGATAGTGTAAATATCTTTGCATGCTGTGTGTGTTTACCAAACAAGGGTTTTCTGGGTGATATCTCTGTAAGGAGGTTAAAATCATTGTTACAATCATACACAGTACTTAGGTTCATGGTTTGATTTGATAGATGCATCTCATAACAAGCACTGTAATCAAGCATATCGGTAGGGTAATCTAGGTGTGTGAATGATAGGCTACATATTCCGGTCTTCCGTAAAGAAGCCTTGTAACCTACATCATAATCACTTGGCCAGAGATTCTTTATGTCTATATATTTTAGACCACGCCTCTAAGCTTACGCACCTCAGTCGATATTAAATATAGAGTCTAGTCTAGTACCCTAGCTGGAACCACTACATTTTGGCGCCGTTGCCAGGGAGGCGTACTTAAAGGATTCAAACAAAAAGAAAAATTCCAATACAACAAAAATAAACAAAAACACAGTTAGAAATCATGTTCATTTATGCCTAAACTTAGAGACAATCAAGGGAGATTTGTAAAAACCCCCCACCATCTAAAAACTAACCCATCATCATCAGGAGCAGACTCTCTAGGGAATACAACACCAGCTGAGGAAGTTATCCAAACATTGGCAGAAAGATTTTATTCAGGACAGCAACTTACTCTTACTGAGAGGGAAACTCTATTTGCACATAATTCACAGCAGAAGTCCTTTCCTAGAACTTCGACACAAGGGAAAAGTAGTATCATTACCAAGCAATCTTCCTTTCTCTCTTTTCCACCAAGTGACACTAAGAGACCAATTAGAATGGCTGAGGAGGGATCTGGATCGGCACCTCATCAAGAGGAGGAGGAATCAACTTTTAAGTTCCCCATACAAGAACCACAGGGGGATGAGGAGATCAAAATGAAAAATATACCCCCATCCGTGCTACCCAATTTCTATGGTATGGCTTCAGAGGATCCAGACTCATTCTTATTCGAGTTCGACATTGTGTGCCGAACTTATGGCTATACAGACGATGCTCATAGACTGAGATTGTTTCCAGCCACATTAAAGGTAGCAGCCTTGAAATGGTTTATGGGGCTAGGTGAGCATGCCATAGTGAATTGGGATGGCATGAGGAGGATATTTCTAAGGAAATATCAACCTTATTGCAGATCCAAAGACTCTAAAGATGACATCTTTAGAATGAGTCAGCAGGAGGATGAGACCTTAGAAGAATATCTAGAATGGTTTGTCTATAACTTGCAAAAATCTAAACACCGAACAATGCCTCTTGAACTGGTCCGCACAATATTCTTGAAAGGTATCCGAGAGGAATACATGGATGATCTCAACTTAATGGGCAAAGGTGACATTTCCGCCTTATCCTTTGAAGAAATAGCTGAGCTGTGTGAAAAATATTCAAGGAGTAAAGCTAAAATGGGAAAGAGAACCTTGTCATCAAGGGTCACAAAAACTGCCTCTGCTAGTGTCACCCGGGCTGAAATTGGTAAATCTTTTAGAAGAGTTTAAAACAGATTTGTTGAGCACTCTAGGGAACCAAATTGATACCTTAAAGGCCAAAAAGAAACAGGAAGAAGAAGATAATATCATGGCTATTTTCTGCCCCAAATGCCGCAAGAAACATGCATTAAAAGACTGCCCTCTAGACAATATCCAAGTTTGTGCTTTCTGTACTGAGCATCATGATATGTTTAACTGTCCTAAAGTTAAAATTTTGCAGAACTGTAACATGGCAGCCAGCACAGAGATGGAGAACGTGTACTACATGGGTGCAAAGCGACCATGGCAGCCAAGGAAAGCACCCCAAGGTATGTTTCCTAATCAAAATATGCAATTTCCTATGAATGATCAGATGTATGCACAAAACTCATGGAATGTACCCATGCCATGGCAGCATGGAAACCAACCACAAAATCAATGGAGACCGTCCCAACAGTACTCACAATCTTATCATCCATATCCGCAATCATACCCACCTTACTCACAGCCATATCAACAGTACCAACAGCCATATCCATCACATTCTCAAACATATCAGTAGCACCCTCAGCAAGTTGTTTATCAGCCCCAACCTTCTCAACAAGCACTGCCTGCTCCTCCACAAATAAATGTACCACAACTTCAATTTCCAACTAACCCACAACATCCCAGACCCACTCAAATAACTGCTCAAACTGTCCCAAATCCAAACAATAGAGCAGAGAGGCCAGCCTATAATGTAGAGGAAGGAACCTCCTACTCCACACTGCCTTTGCAAAACATTAATCTGAGGTCTGGTAGGGTGCTTCAAAAGGAGTCTCCAATAACAGACCAGCAAGAAGAAAACTTAGAAAAAGAAAATGAAATGACAACTCAAACAAAACCAAGCAGTGAAACCAAGGACAAACAGATGCAATCACTGCACCCACCTTTTCCAGACCGTTTGGTCCAAGTAAAACCACCACTGCCTCCACCACAATTTGATGTCTTGGATGAAATTAAAAATGTCTACATAAAAATCCCTTTGCTGCAAGCTATAAAGGACATTCCTATCTACACCAAAGCCATCAAAGACATGTGTCTCAAGAAACCTGCTAGAAAGAGGATTGATCCTCAGACCATTCATGTTTTAGGAAATTTAGCAGGCCTTATGACCAATACCATCTCCATGGAGAAGTATGTTGATCCGGGCATTCCAAAAGTGACCACCATCATTAACAACATACGGATTCCAAACACCTTGATAGATCTAGGAGCCGCAATCAATGTCATGACCCTTGAAACCATGAGAACACTCCAGCTTATGAATTTGCAACATACCACGATTGTTCTTGAACTAGCTGATAGGTCCAAAGTCATTCCTGAGGGGATTTTGGAAGATATTATTGTCTCACTGGACTCTTGGGAGTATCCAGTGGATTTCCTAGTCCTTCAACCCAAATCCAATCTAGGAGGACATCCTATTATCCTAGGTAGACCATGGTTAGCGACTGCTGATGCATTTATTGGATGCCGATCAGGCAACATGATCATTTCCAGAGGGACCGAAAGAAAACAACTCACCCTCTATCCATCGGCACAATCGCCAACAGTAACACATAACTTGTCGCTTGATGATAAATTTAATGACAAAGAGGAAGTACAATCTGTTTTTAGCATTGACCAGATCTATGATTTCCATGAAGACAATAATGATTTGGTAGAATTATTTCTTTCTCAACCGGATGTATCTGAAAATTTGAGAAATGAACAATATAATGCTGCAGATTTACTTCTGGCTCAAAACTTTCAAGAAACATGCACTATCCACTCCTTGCAATCTACATTTCATGACATCTTTCCAGTTCAATCCATCACCAATACACAGAGTCAAGTCATAGAGATCAGTCCAGGGAAAACATTGAACATAAGCAACCACCTAGACTCATCTCAGCAAGAGAAATTGATTAGACTCTTGAAGAAGTACCAAAAAGCCTTTGCTTGGGATTACACTGACATGCATGGGATTCACCCCGACACATGCACTCACCATATCTACACAGATAGCACCATTAAACCGGTGAGGCAACCACAAAGAAGAATGAACCCCATGCTCCAAGACATTGTTAGAGAGGAGTTACAAAAACTTTTGAGAGTCAACTTTATATATCCTATTTTTGACAGTCAGTGGGTATCCCCATTGGTTATCGTCCCCAAGAAAAATGGCAAGTGGCGCATCTGTGTTGATTACAGACAGCTGAATAAAGCAACGCTCAAAGATTACTTCCCACTGCCATTTACTGACCAAGTGTTAGACACCCTAGCTGGCAAATCATCCTTTTCTTTTCTTGATGGTTTCAGTGGCTACAACCAGATCAGGATTGCCTCTGAAGACCAGGACAAAACCACATTCACTTGTCCTTGGGGCACCTATGCCTACAATGTTTTGCCATTTGGACTTTGTAACGCTCCAGCTACATTTCAGCGAGCTGTGTTAGCTATTTTCGTTGATTTAATTCATGATTGTGTTGAAGTGTATATGGATGATTTTTCAGTATATGGCAATTCTTTTGAACATGCATTAGAAAATCTAGAGAGAGTTTTGAAAAGGTGTATTGAAGCTAACCTGTCCCTCAGCAACGAAAAGTGCTTCATGATGTTAAATGAAGGGATAGTGTTGGGCCATTATATCTCTTTTCAAGGCATCCAGGTTGACCCAGCCAAGATCCAGATTATTGCTAATTTGCCTATTCCACAGAATCAGAGAGAGGTAAGAAGTTTTCTTGGGTATGCTAGTTATTACCGCAGATTCATTGAACATTTTAGCAAGATAGCCTTACCTTTGTTTAAACTTCTAGCCAAAGATGTACTTTTCAATTGGACTGAGAACTGCCAACATGCATTTGAACAACTCAAAAAGAAACTATCTACCGCACCAGTCCTGAGAGGGCCTAATTGGAGTTTACCATTTCATATTTTTACCAATGCATCTAACACTACAATAGGTGCATCCTTAGGTCAAAAAGAAGAATCTTGTACATATGCAATTTATTTCATTAGTAAAAATCTCACACCTACCGAGCTAAACTATACAGTTACAGAAAAGGAAACACTTGCCATCGTTTATGCTGTGAATAAATTCCGACACTACATAACTGGTTATCAAGTCTTTGTACATACTGATCATTCTGCCATTAGACATCTCATGAATAAACCAATAACTAGTGGCAGAGTTACCAGATGGCTACTATTGTTACAGGAATTTAACATCACAGTGTTAGATAGACCAGGCAAAGAGAACCAGGTGGCTGATTTTCTCTCTAGACTGCAAAACCCAGGTGAGGTTGTTCCAGTTGAAGATTCTTTTCCGGATGAACACTTATTTTCAATTTCCATAGTAACTCCTTGGTATGCTGATTTGGCTAATTACTTGTCTACAGGAAGGACACCTCCACACTTCACTGCAAAGGAAAGGAAAAGATTAATCAAACAAAGTGCTAGATATTCATGGCTTAATGGCGATCTCTTTTATACTGGTTTTGATATGATCATTAGGAGATGTGTCAGAAATGATGAGGTAATTGACATTTTAAAATCTTGCCATGATGAACCGTGTGGTGGGCATTTTGCAGCGAAGCGGACAGCCTTCAAAGTTCTTACTCTTGGATACTACTGGCCATCCATTTTCAAGGATGCCAAGAAGTATGTAAAGAGTTGTGACAGCTGCCAAAGAATGGGCAGACCAACAACCACCGATCAGATGCCCATTCAGCCCCAAGTTCACATCGAACCATTTGATAAGTGGGCTCTGGACTTTATAGGACCTATCAATCCAGCCTCCAATGGTAAGAAGTACATCTTAGTATGTACTGATTACGTCACAAAGTAGGCAGAAGCAAAAGCACTGGTGAGAGCAACCGAACACACAGTAGTCAATTTCCTTTTTGAGGAGATCTTTGTGAGGTATGGAGTACCAAGGGAAATTGTAACTGATCAAGGTACTCAATTCACCTCAAAGCTCATGAAGGACATCACAGACAAGTACCAAATAAAGCATAGGAAAAGTACCCCCTACCATCCACAGGCCAATGGGCAGGTGGAATCAACAAACAAGACTTTGGAGGGGATCATTACCAAAACTGTTGCAATGAACCAGAAAAATTGGGAAGAAAAGCTCAAAGATGCACTCTGGGCTTACAGGATTACTTGGAAAGATACCACCGGATTTACACCATACCAATTGGTGTATGGTAAGGATGTCATGCTTCCTATTGAATTCCAAATTCACACTTTTAAACTGGCTGCAGACTTACAAATTGATTTGGATCAAGCACAAAAAGAAAGAATCCAGCAGTTGAACCAGCTGGATGAGATGAGGCAGCAAGCAGAACAAACCACCATCCTCATGCAAAAACACAGGAAGCAATGGCATGATTCACACATTAAGAAGAAACACTTCAAGGAAGGTGACTGGGCTTTACTTTTTGATTCAAAATTCAAGGATCATAAAGCCAAGTTCACCACCCATTGGATGGGCCCCTATGAAATTATTCAGGCTTATGACAATGGTTCAGTAAAGCTCCAAACTATTGATGGCGAAGGTCATTCCTTCACAGTCAACGGTCATCGCCTCAAGCTGTACAACAAGCCCATCAGCAAGCAAGATTTTCTCCATACACTATCTCAGCAAGAAGAGGTTGAGATACTGCAGCCCTCAGCTGCAGTATCATTGCCTTAGTTTCATTTCCTTTCAATTTCAAAATCAAAAAGAAAAATAAAAAGAAAAAAAAAATAATAAAAAAATAAAAAATAAAACAAAAACTAAAAAAATAATAATGGGTTAGATGTGAAAACCAGTATCTGGCACAATCTAACCCCGAATTCCTACCTGAAAACCAATTTATTGGCGGGTATGAATTCTCTTTCTTTTATTCATTGTTTCATTTCTCGGTTGAATCATGACTTGAGGACAAGTCAAACTTTAAGTCGGGGAGAGAGGCATCTGTTCTGTTACTTTTATCTCTCCCTTGTAAATTCTTCAGATTTCTTATTCTATATTTCACTATAAATTTCCAACAGCAGCTTGTTACCAGCAGTAATTCCAGACTTTAACAAATAAGTTGTTCTGTCATGACTTTATTTCAGAGGGACCTGGTTATAAATATTTTTCAGAAGGGACTTGTTAAAGCAATTGACACCTGTTAAGACATTCCAACCAGCAGTAATGGGACCTGTTTAAAACATTCAGTTGGGACCTGTAAAAAAAAAAAAAAAAAAATTGACACCAAAGGCTACTTCAACAGACTTTCACCAAGCTCTTACAAGGATTTGGGCACCAACACTTCAACAAATGGCAAGCTCAGTGAACCTGTAACAATACAAAGGGCTGCATGAACATCTTCAGTTTTCTCAAAGGACCTGTTACATTCAGTTTTCTCAAGGGACCTGTACATTCAAATTTTTTCAAAGGGACCTGTTACATCTTCAAAAAATTTTCTCAAAAGACCTGTGCATTCAATCTCCCTCAGAGGACCTGTCAAAAAGAACAGTCAAAAAGGATTAGCAACTCATCATGTCAAATGATCAACAAAGGAGTAATGTATTTCTGTTCTTAAACATTTAATTTCCTAGATTGGTTTTTAATGTAACTTTGGTGACTATAAGCTGTTGTAATTGATTTCAAGGACACCTATATACATCAATCTATCACCCTTATCCCACCAATTCTCATCATTCCCCTACGTTAACCTATTCATATCCCTAAAACCCATTACCAACACATCCACCTTGTCATATACCCTGCAGGCATACCAACATTCTCTATACGACCGAATACTAATTGAAAAGGGCACGTGGTGAGCTGTGTATTTTTAAATACAAAGGATGAGATAGATGTGGAAGCGGCCTATATATATATTTCACTCCATACAGTCAAATCATAATAAGCGGCCTATATATATTTTACTCCACACACAGCCGAATCATAACTTCGCCACCCAGCATTATAGCCCAGCACTATGGGTACGCTCTCAGCATTCTTGTGGTAACATGCATGCAAGCGTACAACACTCTATTTTTTTAAATGAATGATTACATTGTGAAGTGAGTACAGGGTTATTTCACCATCCTTTCCACCCTCGATTCCCATAACTTCCAAGGTGAGAATCAGAAGCAAGGAGCGCGAGGAGAGTATCACCGTTTGGGGTCGGTTTACACAGTGAAACCAGTGAACGCCGAAAAGGGAAAGCATCACCATTCTATTTCTAACTCCCATCAAAGTCATATCGACCGGCCAAGCACCATATTGAAGACTGAAGGAAGCGATATATACCAGGTAACCAACTCGACATTTCTGTGTTTAAATTTTAAAGAGTATAGACAGAGAAGGGTTAGAGGCACAACCCTCTGCCATCACCATGACTAATAGGGTCGAACCCAGTATATTCGACAGCTCACAATACCATGAGGATTGCATTGAGATTCTTAGAGAAACACAGTGGTTACCTTTTCTGGAAAAATTCCATGGGAGTAATGAGGAAATCACCAAGCAATTTGCCTTCACCTTTAATGGAGAAAAGGCCCTAATAGGCAACTTCTCCTTCAGAATCTCAGAGGATACTATAGCTCAGGCAATTGGAATTAGTCCTGAAGGAGAGAAGTACTTTAAAACCAAACAATTTAAGGAGAAATCATGGACACAGTTCATGTCCAGATCTAGAGTTTCCTCAGTAAACTGGAAGAAGGGTGTTCCAAGAAGCTGGTTAGTTCATCCTTGGGATGAAATGGTTTACATTCTTCAAAAGTTCATAACCTGTGAAGGTAGGTATAGTATTGTTTATCTATACCACATCAAGCTACTCCTCCATTTAAAGAAACAATGTGTAATCAGTGTGCCATATTTTCTGCTGCAAAGTTTAACAAAGATGGCCAAAACTATCTAGAAGCAAAAGGGGAATGAAGACAAAAGCCTGTACCATTTTGGCCTAATTAAAATCCTCATTGAACATGAGTTGCAGAAGCGAGGGAAGCCATGGAAAGAATTCTTAGCTGTCAATCAAATCAGAGATGAGGAGGAAAAAGAGGAAGTGCAAGAAGATTCAGGGTTTATGAAGGACATTGATGAGGAAATTCCAGTGTCCAAAGCCAGCAGAGCACCTCTACCTGTGGGCAGCATAAGGACCAAGAACATGCAAAAAGAGGATGCCAAGAGGGCTGAAAAAGACAAAATTTTTACCACCTACTCACGAAGAACAAGGAGGACACCAAAAACTCAGTTGCAAGAAGACCAGTTTGAATCTCATGCACCTGCACAAATGGATGTTGAGAGTGGTGACCATTCACTACCAGCACCAGAAGTTGACATGGAGGTAGAGAGCCGTAACAAACAGGAAAAATGTTCACCACCTCCCACCAAAAGACAGAAGAAATTAGAAAAACAAATTGAAGAATTGAAGGAAGAGCTCATGGAAGCTAACATGTTGGAAAAAGTTATTAAAAGGGAAAATGAAATGCTCAGGGCGCAAAGCAAAGAAACACAGAAAACAAATGAAAAGCTAAAGGAAAGAATCAGTGAGTTGGAGACTGAGCAAACTGAGATTTCCAACTGGGCCACTAAGTGGTACAATCAGAAGAAGGCTCTTAAAGAAAAATATAAAAAGTTAAAGAAGGAGCTCAAGGGACAGAAAGATCACCAGGTGAAGAAGAATGTAGATACCTTGCTCAAGGCAGCAGAGATCCATGCAGGGACAGAGTTCAAGGAGAGTACTTCTGGGTAGCATGAGGACATGCTAAGTCCTTAAGTCGGGGAGAGATGTTGGTATCATCCCAAGACCCTTTTTCCTTCCCAAAAACATATCATTTATCCATACATTTTCATCATATATCCCTCAAAATCCTTGAATATTGATTATTAATCGTTTTATAGTTATTAAATTGCATAGAAATTAATTTAGGGGTTTTATGTTCAAGAATTGGAAGTTTTTGATGACATGGTTACAGGAAGTACCCACATCCTGTAATGAGCTTATCGTTTGACATGTGGCGCAGCAGATGAGCTAGAACGAAAGGCATGGGCGAAAAGCAGAATGTCCAAGCATGGACAAACACCTATCTCCCAGCCAAATCGAACCTCCTATGTATGCGGTCAACTCAAGTCAAAGCAGGGCACTCTGGCAGATAAAAGCAGCAACAGCATCGTTCCATTTTCATTTTAGTTTTTTTTGTTCTTTTTGAAACACTTAGCATGGAAACATTTTGAAAAGGCTTATGTAATAAAAGCGGCAATAGCCGAATGTACATTCATTGTATCGATGACATGGCTGTGCGTACGCATATGTAAATACAGTCAGGTTAATGTTTGAAAGGTTAATCGTTGAATCGTTTTCTCAGAACAGAGTTTTAAGTTAATACAAAAGACCTATTCACAGTCACGACGTGTGTATACCTCTTACATTGATTTGATAGCTGATCGGTTATAGCCAGTGTACCCTTAGGACGCGGACGGGCCCTGCGTTCTTCGATTGGTATACTGTTCATTTATTTTGTTACATTTCGGTTATCACATGTTCGCACAGTATTTATATTGGATTCGATTTATATAGCATATGGTTTGCATCACAGTTACGATTACATAGCTTTCGATTTACACAGCCTATGGTTTGCATAGCAGTTACATAGCTTTCGATTTCCATAGCCTTTGATTTTCACTGCATGTATATGGTGTGCGCTTATGAATGGTTTATGGTTATGTTGAATGGTCAACACTAGGATCTGGAAGGGAGTCTTGTAAGGGATTCGATCCCTGTGTGACTTATAGAGACATTATCATAAACTCTGTTTTGTTTCACAGTTCATTGATGTTCTCTTTATATAGTTTGATAGTGTAAATATCTTTGCATGCTGTGTGTGTTTACCAAACAAGGGTTTTCTGGGTGATATCTCTGTAAGGAGGTTAAAATCATTGTTACAATCATACACAGTACTTAGGTTCATGGTTTGATTTGATAGATGCATCTCATAACAAGCACTGTAATCAAGCATATCGGTAGGGTAATCTAGGTGTGTGAATGATAGGCTACATATTCCGGTCTTCCGTAAAGAAGCCTTGTAACCTACATCATAATCACTTGGCCAGAGATTCTTTATGTCTATATATTTTAGACCACGCCTCTAAGCTTACGCACCTCGGTCGATATTAAATATAGAGTCTAGTCTAGTACCCTAGCTGGAACCACTACAGGACTCCTAGTACAACATCAGCACCTCCCATTGGAATGGAAAGCATTGGGCTAGTTAATACATATTCTCCCATGGATAGCTTGATATTATGGCACTTTCCAGAGCAATTTATTGTTCCTCCATTTGCAACCATCACTTGACACTCTGGTGCTGGATATAAGAAGCAATTCAATTCTTTTGCTACCTTACAATGAATAAAATTGTGGGTACTTCCTAAATCAATCAACACTATTACCTTTTCCTTCTTGATTTATCCTTCTATCTTGATGGTTTGAGGAGTGGTAATTCCCGCCAATGCATTACAAGATATGGTCGGATTCATTTCTTCTTTATCTAGGCTTTGTTCCTGGAGTATATCCTCTTCTTTTGACCTTTCTTGCTCCTTTTCTTCTTCCTCTTCACAATCTATGTAGAATAATTTCTTCTCAGCACACTTATGACCTTTAGTGTATTTTCTATCACAACTATAACAAAGCCCTTTTGCTCTTTTTCCTTCCAATTGCTATGGTGTCAACCTTATAGGTTGTGGAAGACTAGGAGCAACAACACTTCCATCTTTATAGTTGTGAGTGGTATGCTTCCTGGTTGCCATAATTTTTCTTTCCATTTTTCTTACTAACCTGAATGCCTTCTCTAATGAATCAGGTTCCCAAAGGCGAACATCATGTTGAATATTATCCTTTAAAGTCCCTATGAACACATCAATCCTATGCTCCTATGGAATATTTTTTACCCTTATGTTCAATTTTTGGAACTCCTCAATGTGCTCCATTATTGAACCCTTTTGTTTGAGAGTTATCAATTGACTAAAAAAGTGTTGCTTTTTGTATCCTCATAATGTACTGTCAATTCTTCCGTAAAAATTGCCCTAGTGATAATTTGTTTATGAGAGCAAAGCCATTGATACCATACAATCTAATTTGGTTCCAAATATAAAGTTGCAATACGTACCTTTTGTGTGTTCTGCACAATATTGAGATCGAAAAATTGCTCCATCTGTAATATCCATGTTGCGGGATCCTTGCCATCAAACTTCCTCATATCAATTTTTGGAATATGGTGGGTCTTCGATCCCACATTAGAGTCTATGAAATCATGATTAACATTTCTTTTGTTCGCATCATGAGTTTCCTTTACTACCTTTTCACCATTAGTAAGTATTTCTTGTAGAAAATTTGTCAAATCTGTCTTCAAATCTGCCATGTCTCTCTTCAAATCTGTCTTCAAATCTATCTTCAAATCGTCCATCTTAGCTTCCACACCCTTTATCTTAGCTTCTATTAGCTTTTGTGAGAGTGACATTTGTTTCATCTGGTCTTGTAATTTTGATATATCATGTAGCATTTCTTCCTCTTATTCACATTGAGTCATGCTAGAGCTTTCAGGTTGCTTACTAGGTGTTTGCATTTTCTTTCCTTGGGGCATCAGTTACCAATAATAATTCTCTACTAACCCCTTTGAATTCCTTCAAAATAAATTATCAAACCAAGCTTACGCAAAAATTTAAAAAAATCTACACACCTTTTTTCACTTGGTAGGAACTCGATATTGCCTCTAATGTATCTCTGTACTTTCAAATCATCCAGTTCTGAAATTGTGAACTGCAGTAGCCCTCTGTGTCCTCTTTCCAATGCCACTAGTTTGATCCAAATTGGATTCTCCAAGGAATAGTTATGTGAAATCTCCCACAGTGACCTGATTATAGACTAGTTCAGTAGAGCGAACTTGTACAACGTGCCACAAGTCATTGTTTCGACCTTTGGAACTGAAAAATATATACAAGAAACTAAAATCCGTCCTCTTTCTGTACCTTCTTATGAAATTTCAATCCTATGCTCAGAGAGAAAGTTATGACGATTTTCCCCAGGTCACCTGTTTGGAATGTAATTCAGGAGTCTACAAAAAGACCAATTTCCTCAGATCATTCTCCACAAATATAGCGCGAAAAGCTCTGAAATTCGGACCCGAGATTCAGCATGATGTCTTCTCAAGTGGGTTTTTTTTAGCTTCTAAAATATCGCAGAAAATAATTTATAGCGAACATGCCACGATGACCTGTTTGGAACAATGAAACCCTAGAATCCAAAGCTCTAATACCAAATGTTATGAAACCAGCTCAAGAAAAGATAGAAAAGATAGATCAACGCCTTAGAATTCAGCCTCTTCAAGGGGGAAACCTCTTTTACATTACATAAATGAACAATTCTTCGATGATTCCAATGACAAAACCTCCTTTCTATATATAGGAGTCTAAGGAGTCCAATATAACCCAGCCGACCTAACAATAATAATATAAAGCCACAAAAATAACAATAGAGGGATTCTATGGGGCACAGTAATAACAATATGGGGACAATAGAGGCACAACAATATTAATAAGGGGTACAACTACAATAGTAATAGGGTAATCACTAGTATTGTAAGGACCCAACACTAAAGAATTTGGAGATAGAGCTTATTTCTCAGACTCAGACATAGGAGGAAGTAGCCTCAAATGGGACTCTGCATCCAGGAAATTTTTGTAGGAGACAGACCATTTCCTACACTCCATCACTCATCACCGCCAAATGGAGACCCTTCTTAGTATGGTCATCAAAGACAAGTAGATAGACAACTACAAAACCTTTTGCAGGCCAAGAAGGCATCAAACGCATTCTCCGAGACATTAGATATAATTTGGATGACATAGTGGCTCGGTTGTCTATAATTGAGTGATACACAGTCTCCAAATCAAACACTGAATCAAATGAGAACCAAGAAGGACCTGGGGTCATCAATGCACCAACTCAAGCATCTCCCCAGGCCATTCAACTGCTTCTTCTCCGGTCATCATTTTTTATTAAGATTCTAGCTAGATGTTTGATAAGTTGGATTATCTGAAGGAAAGCTTGGCTTATGTTTTGATATTTTGTATTTATCAGTCATGTCTAATGTGACTAAGGCTTCTAGCCTACAATTATTTTCTAGTTGTTTTGTTATGTACTGGTCTAAATGTTTTGTATATAGACTGGCTATATTTAGAAACCAGTTTTATGTTCTTAAAACTTCCTAGCTTTCCATAGTTTTAGGCTTCTAAATCCATAGAAGTGACATGACTCCTAAGGAGTGAAACCTGATGATGGAAATTTTGTAAAATTGTCAACTTTTGATATTAATAGAAATCCAATGCGTAATTTACAAAAAAAAAGAAGATTAATACATTGAAGGTACTTTTTGGAATTAATAGTTTGTTTTGGCACTATATTTAGTATATGGAAAATAATGATTAGGATTTTGTATAAGTTGTTTACTATAATTTTAGATATTAAATTATTAATGTAAATTATAAAATGATAAAATTAAATAAAAATTAAATATTAAATTATGAAATTGAATAGTTATTATTATTATTTTTAGAATAAATAAAGAATTATTAAGATTTTTTATGTTGTTTAGATAAATTTTTGATATTTAAAAAGTTTAAACAATTAATGAATATTATTTTATTTTTTAAAGTTAGTCATTATTTTTCCCTAATGGGGTGTCATATGAAAGGGATGAAGTAGTCGCACAATGGGTGTGTTATCCTTCTAGCTAGCCACTTGTGTTAATTGTGGGCACCTAGAGCAGACTGTTAGCTACCTTGCATGGTTGTGAGCCTTAACTGTAAACATGTTACCTTTCCCTCCAACATCAGTGTTATGTGAGGTTCAACAATGTTTTGGGTCTTTTTTTTGCTGTTGGCTCTATTGCCTACCCTATTGTTGTTTCTACTTCTGGTCAGGAAGTTTTTGTGTAGCTCCCCTCTCCTCGCATCAATGCTTGGCAGCTTTTATGGATTTTCCACACTCTTCTCTATCCCTTTTCAACAATTGCTACTCACTTATCCCTTTCTATACTCACAATGGACTCCTTGTTCAATGACTTCAAAGGTTTCGATGTGTTTTTCTAGTTGCATTTGGTTCAACCTTTGGACACAATAGTGAGCTCAATATTGTAGAGGTGGTAGAGGAAGGGGAGAAGTTGGTGGTTTCCTTGCCAAGTTTCAAGTACAGGCTTCAACTTGGCATTTCCATGTGCATACCCCTCCTAAAATTCAAGTGGAACTTAATATCATCGAAGAGGAAGCTCATCTGGAGTGACAAGAGGTCTTGGACACTGAAGTTTTGGGTAGCCTAGCTACCTAGATTCCTGACACTGGGAATACTAGAGGTAAGAAAAATCTTATCTATAGATGGTAGATTTGTATTGGTAGATTAAGAATATTCTTGAAAAAATTTTGGTGGACCACAAAGAGGCCCGAGATTAAATTATGGTCCAATTGTAGGATTTGAAGTTGTTGCTCATGGATATTGAAGGCCACATGACATGTCTAGAATTTGGTGTTTCTCCAAGCCCTGATGGAGCTCCACACTGCAATATTGAAGCCCAAACCATAGAGGTTGATATAAATATTTCTTCTTGATGACTCTCTTTAAGTTTTTTTTCCTCTTATTGCTAAGTTTTAAAACTATGTTTGGTTTATTTTATTATGCTCCTAGCTAGCTTTCTCGTTTTAGGGACAACCCTAAAACCATGTCATATATTACTCTTACACTCATCCTTTTTTAGTTCATGATTGCTAAACAATTATTATGTCTATGTTTTGGTTCCCTAGTGGTGGGTCGAAGATAGAAAGGAGGTTTTGTCATTGGAATCATGAACTAAAAAAGGATGAGTGG
>Ga0115851_100541_pt1 | contig 17241 bp, 11 predicted proteins | sample InSIn2gowninarea_FD_83865 | JGI IMG/M metagenome (GOLD analysis project Ga0115851, IMG submission 83865)
ACCAGCTGTTAGATGAACCAAAATCAACAAACACTCCTTCCAATACTTCAACTTCCTCCCAAACTCACTCCACTTTATACGATCAAAATCCTACTCTTCCTTCCCATCTAAACAACCACCTTCTCTCACTGTTCCATCCAACACTCTATCCAAAACACTTCTCAAACAAACTCCTCCTTCAAAAAACCTCCTTCCCTTAACACTCTCATCTTCACTACACTTTTTCCAATTCAAATTTTCAAACTTCCCTTTCAAAACCCAACATTCTCCCATCCTTCCATCTCTTCCACACCTTCCTGACTCCTGTGCATACTCAAGAAAACTCCAACTCATCCTCAAATGAATTACCATCCTACAACCCAAACAATTTACCCCCATACTTAATGCAGTTGTCCTAATAATCACATCACCATCGCCATTCATCCACTCATCCAAAATCTTCCTCTTTTCCATATCATTCCCAACCTCTACATGATACACCAACCATCCATACTTCTTTCCCATATTCTCACAATTCTTTACACTTCCTCCAAAAATCAAGATCTTCCCTCCTCTTCCAAACCTTTCTCTTCCCCTCTGTACCAATTTCTCTAAACACTCTTTCCTCTCAATCGCACCCTCCCACTCCATTACACCATATCTCAACTCCCTTCTTACTGTCTCATCTCTTATTACAACCAAATCATTCCTCCTCAAATTCATCATCTCCAACCACCCACCCATCTTTGTCTCTGACAATGTAGCTGTCATAAACAACACACCAACACTTCTCTTCACCAGCTCTCTCAAATTCAACATCCTAACCCTCCAACCATCAAAAACATCTAACACACAATGACATTCATCAATCACCACACGATCCAACCTTCCTGACACTTCCAAATCATCCAAAAAGTCACCAAATTCAACTCCATTCACACCTTCAGGTGCAATCACAACCACCCTTACCTCAAACATCACTCTTCTTCTCCTACTCTTCAAATCTTCATCCTCATCATTCCAGACCAAACACCCTAACCCCATCTCCTCACAATCCTTCTTTATACCCCCCATCAATGATACCAAAGGTACAACAACTACTGTTACACCTCCCTGTCTACCCATTAGACATGGCATCATCCACATCAAACTTTTTCTACACCCTGTACCAACCACAACCAAAATCATTTCCACCACCTCACTCATTACCCTTTTTAATACTACCTCTTGTTTTCCACGCAAAGCTACATCATCCCTACCAAGCATTTCCTTCACTGCCAAACCCAAGTCAATCCTTTTTAACCCTCTCATTCTTCCACTCCTTGCAACTAACCCATCAATCCTTCTGTTCTCCAAAGTCTCATCCTTCTCTTCTACTCTTTGTTCCCTTGCTTTCCCATCTTTTTTGCTTCCTTTTCCACTTCCATCTCTAACCAATCTCTCACCCCTACTCTTCAACCCCAAAACCATATGCCAATCCTCACTTACTCTTCTATACAACCTTCTCTCATCCTCTCTTCTAAACTGAAACTCCATATTACTCCCTGCATACGCATTCGACTCAACCATTCTAGAATGGGCCAGCTGTTTTGACCTATACTCTTCCATCTCATCCTCCTCCTCCAAACCACCACTAAACACCAAATCACCATTTTCCATCTTTTTCAACCATTTTCCAACCCCCCCATCATGTGTATCTATCCTATGAAATGCCACATATGCATCTCTCCAAACACTTAACCCCATATCCTGTACCATCCTCTTCTTGCTCTCCCTTCTAAATACCATACCAAATCTCCTACCATTCCAATAACCATCTAGCTCAATACACCTTACCTTTTTCTCTTTCCCTTCTCTTCCTACTACCCTTCCTAGACCAACACCCTCCTCATCACTCTCCTTATCATCATCACTCCTATTAAACATAATTTCACCCTCCCATACCTTTTTCATCTCTCCACCCTCAACATCCCAACCATCATCATTATTATCATCTCCCTCATCTCCTAACCTCTCATTTTCACCATTTTCTTCATCTTCCACCTCATCATTATCATCCTTATCATCCACTTCTCCACTCCATCCCACCTTTTCCTACAACTGGCCCAGTGTTGTTTCTAGCTTACTCTCCCATATAAACTCACCAACCCTCTTCATCTTCCTTACCCTCATCTGCATTAACTCAACAAACGGACACAATAACCACAAATACCACACCAACAACCTTCCTACTCTCTCTGGCAAAAACCTCATAACTGTACTTCCCTTCATTGACTTACTTAACCCCTTCACATACCCAACCACCAAACTCACCATTCCATCATCAACAAACACATTTCTTATCACCATATCCCCATTCCTCCTTCTTATACTTAACACCTCTTTTGATCTACTAGGTCCACCAGCTGTTAGATGAACCAAAATCAACAAACACTCCTTCCAATACTTCAACTTCCTCCCAAACTCACTCCACTTTATACGATCAAAATCCTACTCTTCCTTTCCATCAACAATTTTCCTCACCATAAACAAATGTTTCAACTTCTTTTCCCTCATCACTCTTCTCAACAACCACGTACTCCCATCAAAACCCAACGCACCACCTTCCCTTATGTTTCTCTTATCAGTCACAAACGAATACCCAATACCCTTATATCTCCAATCATCCACCAACAAATTCATATCAACCATTAACCCTTCCTTTTCCAAATCCCAACTCTTCTCAAAAAACAACAACTCTTCCTTCATCTTTACCTCCATCTCTCCTAACAAATCCCACACCATTCCTTTTATCCCATCTATCCTCAAACGTACATTCTTTCTAAACAATGCTGCCTTCTTTCCATCAAAATCAACCAACCACTGTATCTTACTCTTCCAACTCTTTTCCCTCATTTTTATCGACTTTCCATAACTTATCTAATCCATCACCAACTCCATCACTCTTACCTTTCCACTTAAACCTTCTACCTTACTAAACAACAACTCCTTTGCCCTTCCATTCAACCTTTCCACCAAACTCTCCACCTCCATTTCCACCTGATCTTCCAACATTCCCCTTTTAACAACCAACAAATCCACCTCTCTCTTTCTCTTCAACCAGCAATCATACAACACAAACAACTTCCCAAGAGTCAACACCGCCGCACACACCTATGTACAACCATCCACCTCTTTCCAACCACCGACCTTCAAATTCAAACCCAAACAGGCCATACCACAAACAAACACACTCTTCCCACCATCTCCTCTTATTTCTATCCCTAACATTACCACCTACATATCTAACAAACACTCTTCAACCTTGGCGGCAATTTTCTTCACCTCTTCATCTTTCCAAACGTCCTTTCCCTTCCCTCTAAACCTTCTCTTCTTTTCCTTTCTCACCCTTATCAACTCTTCCACTCTCATTTCTAACACACCTAACACTTCTTTCTCCTTCTAACCTAAAACAAAATCCAGCCTTCCCTCAAACAAAACACCTTCATCTTCACTTTCCATCACACCCTTCCACATCCTCCAAATAAACCTTAACAACATCTTCCACACTGTTACATACCACTCCAATGTAGACACCATCTGTCCAACATACATTGGCTTTCCATCTTGTTTTCCACCAGCCTCTCTTCTATTCAGAATCTTCAAACACTGTTGTTCCATGTCTGAACTTCTCACAACCACCATCATATTCCTTACTAATCTTCCAACAAACGCCTCACACACCACTAACCCTTCTTCCTTAACATCCTCTAACCATAACTTCACTTTTTCCATCTTTACACCCTTTAACACATCCTTCCAACGCGACATCTTCAACCAATTGTCCACATCTACTCTTCTAATCTCACCATCAACCCTTCCATTCTTTAACATCTCCCAATTTTCATTCTTCTTTTTTAACATCAACTTTTCCAAACTTCTACTCCATTCTTCACCTTCACCTTCACTAACTCCCCCTTCTTCTTCAAACAGACTTCAATAAACTCTAACAAATTCCAACAAACACAAAGACCTAGATAGGGATCAAACCCCTAGCAATCCCCTCATCCCACCTTTTTCCCATTCTTTCCAACACATCCTCCCCTATTCCTGCTTTTTTGAGATCTTCATCAATTTCTTCATCTTCTTTTCTTGTCCTGGAAGCACAGGTAGAACAAGTAGAGCCACATTCCTCCTCATCATAAGGATCATATGTAGATCTCCAGTTTGTATAGGGAGAAGATTCATTTCTCTCTCTTTCTTTGTGTAGCTCTAAACAAAAAAGATTAGAAGAAATTAGATAAAACTTAAGAAAAATGGAACTTACTAGACAAAAGAGTATCACTACTCTCCTCCCATTTTTTGGATCTTTTCTTAGTCCTTTTCAGCTTTTTCTTAAGCTTTTCCACTTTTTTCTTGAGCTTTTCCACTTCTTTCTTCAGTAGAAAAATTTCCTGATCTCCTTCATTGGAAGAAGAAGAAGAAGAAGAATCCACTTCAGAAATTTGGATTTTTCTAGGCCTTCCAGCCCCCCTTGGATTTCTAAGAAGAAGTTAGAACAAAGTAAACAAACTCAAATAGACTCGAATACACTCAAACAAACTCAAACAGACTTAAACAAACTCAAACAAACTCAAATAAACAAGAAGTGGAAAAACAAGTGGAAAAACAAGTGGAAAAACAAGAGGAAAAACAAGTGGAAAAACAAGTGGAAAAACAAGAGGAAAAACAAGAGGAAAAACAAGTGGAAAAACAAGAGGAAAAACAAGTGGAAAAACAAGTGGAAAAACAAGGAGAAAAGAAGAAAAGAAGAAAAGAAGAAAAGAAGAAAAGAAGAAAAGAGCTTACTTGGTAGTTCTTGGCTGCAGATTTTTGGAAGGCATGGTGGAAAAAAAAGTGGACTTTTTTGGGTATGAAGAAAAGAAGGAAAGAAAGGGAAGGAGGGGAAAGAGAGATAGATATAGTCCTGAACTTTGGATGACTCAAATGAAATTAAGGTATTCAAAAGACTCATATCTACTTAGACAGACTTGAATGAACTCGAACAAACTCAGACAGACTCGAACGAACTCGAACAAACTCGAACAAACTCGAACAAACTTAGACAGACTCGAACGAACTCGAACAAACTTGAACAAACTCAGACAGACTCGAACGAACTCGAACAAACTTGAACAAACTCAGACAGACTCGAACGAACTCGAACAAACTCGAACAAACTTGAACAAACTTGAACAGACTCGAACGAACTCGAACAGACTCGAACAAACTCGAACATATGAAGTAAAGAAGTCGGGCTCGGGAGATGTAAAGTAAAGAAGTCGGGCTCGGGAGATGTGAAGTGAAGAAGTCGGGCTCGAGAGAAGTGAAGAAGTTAGGCTTAAGAAGAGTGGAGTAAAGAAGTCGGGCTTGAGAGAAGTGAAGAAGTTAGGCTTAAGGAGAGTGGTGGAGTGAAGGCTTAGGAAAAGTGAGGCGAAGACGTACTAGCGATCTCTTAACCATGTTGCGTGCCGCCGGGAAACGCGACGTTCTACTTCATGACTTGGAAGAGTAGAGTAAAGAGTAGGTAAGAAGTACCCTTTCGATGGAGTGGAAATATGGGCCTAGTCTCTAGAAGACGTGAAGACTCGGACTTGGGAGAAGTGAAAAGGTGAAGTGAAGGCTTTGAAAGAAGACGGAAAAGAAAAAAAAAGAAAAAAGACTGACTGCTGCTGCCAGGGGGGAAACTTGAAAAAAGGGCGGAGCGCGTGAGAACTGTGGTGAGAAGCGGGGAAGCCAAAGCCAAAGCCGGAGCCGAATGCTGATAAGGTGATAAGGTGGACCGGGGGTGCGCGTGTAAGCACACCCTGGTCATCTTCTAATGCAAGTCTACGCATGGGCGTGTCTTGCAGGCTGTGGCCGGGGAGGGGGAGAGGATGGATTGTCACTAGGGCGCTTTCCGAGCTCGGTGTTAGAACTATAAACACCGCCGCCCTCCTCCGGCCTTGCCTTTCCCACTTTCTTCCTTTTCCGAATCTCTTTCCACCACTTCTATCGACCACTTTTCCGTTCTGCTTGATATAAACCACCCCGGATTCTATCGAAAAGAGAAGAAGAAGAAGAAGAAGAAGAAGAAGAAGAAGAAGAAGAAACAAACGAACCGGACCGATGTCTTCTTCTCCCGAGATCAAAACCATCGAACTGTCCGAAGATGAAGTCGGCATCATCGACCAAGCTCGCCGGATCCTTTATCGCGAGAATGTCAGCTTTGCCGAATTGGTGCCTGATGCGTACGCCCTTAGATCCGATTGCTCGGAGCTCGGTACGCTCTTCATCGCGTGTGATCGGAATGCTGTACTTAAGGCTTTTCGGTCTCCTACGGTCACCACTACACCGATTACGCAGAGAAAGGCGTCTCTGTCTTCCGGACGGTTCCCGTACACGCCGGTGTCGGTTAATGTTCGGACGGAGACGTATAGAGCTCTACCCGCGATCGAGGACGATAACAACGATAACGAAGTCACGTTTAGTGACCATGGCGAGATGGAAGATGACGTCTACGAACACGAAGACGATAACCTCGAACTGCCATCTAGCAGCCAAGCTTACGGCTCCGCTCCCGACGAAGAGGATATGGATGCTTTATACCCTCCTACGCCGTCTCCTTTGACTCTACCGTATGGATTGGATGGAGTTGTAGAGCGAGAAGAAGAGGGAGAGAGAGAGAGAGAGAAAGAGGGAGTCCGAGGACGACAACAGGAAAGGCAACAACAACAAGAAAAAGACGAGATGAGAGAAACCACCGAGACTGACGGTGATAATAACCTTCTTTCTCTTGCCGAAGATCGGAGCATGGCTCGGGTCGAGCAACCTCCCTTGTCGTCGCCGTTATCTACACCTCCGTCGTCTGCCGGCGATGAAGACGGTAGTGTGGACCAAGATACCACTACGGCTACCACCGTGACTGACATCGATACCACTACTACTACCTCGCCCCTATCGGAAGACCGCATACAGGATGGATGTCTTTCTCAACCGAGCCTGGCTCTAGCGATCGAAAGGGGGAAAAAGGTTGTAACTGTCAGCAACAGGAATAGAGAGAAGCTACGGCAGCAACAGCGCAAGAAAGAGGCCTGGGCTAGAAAGTCCGAGGCTGAGAAAATGCGACAGCGACAGCGACAGCAGCAAGGTGTTGTTAATAGTAGTGACGATGATGATGATGATGATGATGATGATGATGGTGATGATGACGACGACGACAACGATGACAACGATGACGGCGACAACAACAACAACCCGGTCAACATTAATCAAGCAAAATCGACAGCTTACAGAAAACGCAAACGACCATCTCCACGCCCTTGTGACTTAAGAAGCAAAAAGAAGCAATGCCGTGCTACGCTGATCTCTTTACCTCTGTCGGCCTCTGAGAACGACGATAACGACGATGATGACCGAGACGCGGACACCGAATTAGTATGTAGCTCGTCGCCCGAGGTTGGATTACAATCACTCCAGATTACATCCGACCCTGACAACAGCCAATACGAAACCCCCGCCGATTGGCTCTTAAGACGTATCCAGGAGAGTCGGGTGGAAAGTGTCCGTAAGACCGTACATGACGATGTCCTCCGGCAGAAGATGGTCAAAACCGCCCTTTCTGTCGGCTCTCCGGAGGCGGTCCTCGCTTGGCGGGAAACGCTTAGCAAATCCCACTGGTCCAATGACGCTTCTTCGGATGATAGCGACATTGGACACGCTCGGAACGCAATTAAACGCCGCGAATTGAAGAGTGTTGTCGATAAGCTCACGGTGCAGTGGTGCGCGCTTCCGGATCAAGACCGGCGACCCGCTATAGACCTCGACGATCACCAGACCTCGGCGGACGGGCGTGCGCTGAGCACTCTACCCCTCCGTAGGGACCTTAAAGGCCTTAAGATCCTTCCATATCCTTACGGAGAGGGATCGGAACAGCAGCGACGGGAGTATCGAGAGGACCAGCTGGCCCGAGCCGTCAAGAAGCGACGGGAAGACCCGATCTTGACATTCATCCATGCTTCCAAAGAGGTGGAGTCATCAGATGTTGCCGAGTTCCTGCTCCCGATCCGGAAACGATACAACTTTGTCCGTCTCTGGGAGAGCTACCAATTTGCCGAGGCTTGGTACAAGAGCGATAGGAATCCCGATCGCTTGGCAAGCAGTGTGAGCGATGCTAAACTCCAACTCTTCTGGACCGCTCACCCGCCGGGTGAAGGACAGCCGACGGACAAGAGGTCTGTAAACAGTGACGACTCTCTTAGACGGAAGTTCAAGAATTTTGACACGAGTCTCAAGTATGGAAGGCATTGGTGGAAGGTGGCGCGTGGGATCGGGTACGGAGCACTGCTACTCATGCCGAAATCCTCCGTTTCACACAGGTTCATCACCTTAGAGCTCAACGAAGGCCAGCTGGACCTCTGGATCGAACTGGTGCTCTACGTCAGTCCATGGATGAGGAATATGGGAGATGTAGCGCTCAACACGCTCGGACCTCGTGTGTTGTTTAACGATAGGCCTTTCGAGGTGCCGTTGTTGCTCGAGCGGGTGGCTGTAGAGGACATAACGAACGGGCCAGATCGCTATGTTCCCGGGCCCTGGATGAACTTGTTTGCTCAGATGCCATCTTCTTTACAGTCACAGGATGGGCCTCTAACCACTCCGAGGCTGGATGATACGCGTGTAGAGCAGAGTAATGGTGCGGTGGTGGTGTCCACCAATCCTCATGGCCCTGCTTTCGATTACGATGATCCGGACCGAACCATGAACATGCATTTCCATGAGAGCTACGACGAGGTAGAGGTTAGATACGCCCTCTCCGATCCCTGCGATGGTGCTTACATATATCTGTAAGGAACTTTCCTTCGATTCCGAGGAGAGTGGTAGCAAGCGGAATTATTGGGTGGACGAGTAGGTAGATCTTGTGTATAGTCTGCTGATTATCTTCTGGCACGACCTCAAGCTCTCCTTCGGTCTTGGCGAAAATGGCCAACAGTTGGCCATTTTTGCCAAGTGTTTCTACCCGTCCGTATCCCTGAACCCCGCGTGTCGTCTATAAGTATCGAGAACTTGAGAACCTCTAGGCAAAACAAGTCCGTTTTTCCTTCGGTCTTGGCGAAAATGGCCAACAGTTGGCCATTTTTGCCAAGTGTTTCTACCCGTCCGTGTCCCGGACGCTAAACCCGATCCTTACATTGTTCCTATATTATATTCGAAAGACCAGGATTGGGCCTAGCGTGGCTCGGTCCGCCGGTGCTAAGACTCCGACGGACCCCCGCATGTCATATGCATTTTGGAATGTAATCGGGGCTTGTTTGTGAGACTGTAGACATCACCTTCACCTCTAGTATACCACTCTCGTCATCTTCTCACCCTTCTACCACACTACACCACTCTTTGCCATCTGCCATGGTCTTCCCCTGTAGCATCTGTAAGGGAGAGAAGCGAGCTTGTCACATCGACCTCCGGCATGAAGGCTGCTTCGAATGCGCCTCTCGAGGCCACGAGTGCTGTCTCGATCCCGATCTCGACATGATGTTGAAGATCAACCGCAAGCTTAACTACCAACTGGGCATGTTAGACATGTTTCGAGGGGGTCGCGACCGGGGACACCGCGAGATTCCCGAAGGTCTTACCGACCAGGAACGCGCGCAACTGGTCGAGTTGAAGGACGAACTGGCCTGCTTCTCGTGGCAGACTCAGATATGCGGAGACGAACCGCCGGTCGAGTCATACTTGTCCCCTACTCCACCGCCACCGTGGCCGCGTCTTAGACATCTCCCTAGCGCGACCGCGGATGAGAGACGGCAGTCGCAGGAGCGGCATCTAGAAAGACAGGCGGAATTGAACGGAAAACTTGCGAAAATCACCAGCAAGGCGGTACGGGAGTCGATCGCTCGCTTCGTGGGCGAGATCAACATCTGTACAAGTCATGACCAAGCTTTCGGTAAGCACTGGGTCCGACTACAGCAGGCACGTCGACTGTTCGCCTCTCTCCAGACCCAGCGCGCCAAGATCGAGGCCGACATGAAGACGGCGCTCGGAGACGATGGTTTGGATAAGTTCCTGCGGTCCGAGGAGCTCACCGAATACTGGGACCCTATCGGAAAGGTTATGGTCTCTGCGACCGAGAGCGAACCTAACATCCCCGGTCAGATCTCTTGGAGAGCGTTCAGCTAGTGCCTTTCCGCTGCGGACCCCTCCCGCTAGACCCTAGATCTTGTCGTCGTCGACGGAGGGATCAAAATCCTGGACGTATCCCCCCTGGACCGCCAGAGCCGCCCCCCGGGATCTATAGGTTAGCCACACCTGACCTTGCGTGTCGACCTTATGGAAGACTCCCATGACCAATACCCCTCGGAACGTCGAACACCTTTGGTGTTACCTGCAACCCTACTGAAACACGTCAGGACTCGGATCACGCTTTGCTATGTCCCTTAGACCTCCGTCACGTCCGATCAAGTATCCGTCAGGTCTCCGTCAAAGTCTCCGTCAAGTCCGATTAGGTCTCCGTCAAGTCCCATTACGTCCCATCAAGTCCCATTACGTCCCATCAAGTCCCATTACGTCCCATTAAGTCCCATCAAGTCCCATCACGTCCTATCAAGTCCCATCACGTCCTATTAAGTCCTATCACGCCCCATTACGTCCCATCACGTCCTATTACGTCTCCGTCACGTCCTATCACGTCCTATTACGTCTCCGTCACGTCCTACCACGTCGAATTACGTTCCCGTCACGCGACAACACGTTGATCCGGTCAGACACCCCCTGGAATCACGTCTAGACCCGTCAACTATGCCTATATCACGAATCGGCACGTATGATCACGTCTACGTCACGTCGTCACACGTGAACCCTATCTTCACCTCCATGAGCGTATAAGTAAAAGGTCCAGGTCCATTCTTTCGCTGTTGCCGGGGTTGGCGCAGTGGTTAGTGACTGACCTGTTGGGTCTCCGGATTCATCAGTATTGAGGGACCACGGTTCGACTCTCGGCGGTGTCGATTCATTTCGCACTTTGAGATTTTCGATCGTGGTGGCAGGGCTTCGGGGGGCGGTTCCCCGGGCAAGACTTGATCTTGTGTCGCATCCTACGGGGTGTTAAGGCCCCCGTTCACTTTGACCAATGGGACTTGCTTGAGTTCAAAGATGCAGTTAAATCGTGCACCCCATAGTTGAAGTGAACGGTGGAGACCCAGAGCCGGCGGGAGCTCTGGGGAAACTGTCCGCACTTTTTTCCTAAGATTTCCGTTTTGTTTTTTGTATTCTGTTTCTTTTCCGTCCTCGCTTAGCTTTTCTCATTCTCATTCTAAGCTTCACCCGAGAGGAGGGAAAAAAGGAAAAAGGAAAATAGAGGGGAGGCCTCCATTTCACGAGAGAGTCTTAGCGAAATCTGGCGGATGGTCTGCCAGATTCTGCCAAGACCGCACTGAAGAGATGATGATGGGATGGTCTCGACTCTCAACGATCAAGAGCGGACCCTAGGGCTCCGGTCAGATCTCTCGGAGAGCATTCAGCTAGCGTGTTGTCTTTGGGTTTTCAGCAGGTTGTGATATCCGATCTCCAGTTCGGTTGCACGGGTGACCTGGACACTCTTCCACAGCGGCCCCCCTTGGCCCCCTTATCCTTAATTCCATCGAACTTTCCAACCTCTCGAACGAAGAAAACATCATTGCTACAGATTCCGATCGAGCTCTCTTTTTCTTCGGAGATCGTACATCTATAGGGACCGGCAGAGTGTATCGTCACTGCCGGTTTGTTTCCGGGGAAAGTCAACCGGGCACCTGGAGAAACCTATGCTTCCGTGTCGGAAAGTCACCCTATCTCAAATCTTTGACACGGTTCGATGGAGAGTCTTGAGAAGTGGAGATTGACCGGGTATGAAAAAGGAGCCTTCTCTGCAACACTTGGTCTGTAGCGAGTGTGGAAGCGTATAGGGTTTGGCCGGTCGGGAGCTTGGACCATGGTGCCAGGTGTCATGCAAAACGGGGCGGTGCCCTAGCTCTTTTTTCGTAGTGGAAAAACTTTACTTCGACGACCTGCTCTCCGCAAATCGCCATTTCTGGCATTTTCAAGGTCCTACAAATCCCCGGACCCCGCGACATCTCCCCGCCCTGTCTTTACAGTACTCTCTTATCTTTGAACACAGGTAGGAGTTCCGAGCACCTGTCGAAAGACGGACCAATACTGTAATCTTGTCCCCGCCTTCCGAAGTAGGGGCTAAATCTTTACTGCTCCAAACCTCACGCGTACTTTTCGCGTCCATCTTATAGGTATAAAATGCGGTCTTTCTTTCCCACTTCTTCATCTTTCCTTCCTTCCTTCCTTCCTTCCATTCCACCTACATTCCGATTCCGATCCGTCTCGAGCTTCTTCACCTCTTCACCTGTTCATCCCTTTCACCTCCGCTCTCCATCACAATCGATCCTTACAGAGCATATGCCTTCCTTCCATCCGGAGCAGGGCAAAACTTTACTCGCAGAGGTACTCTTCCTTAGACACTCGGTCGACATCCGTTGCCCGAGTTGCCCCGGCAATCCCGGCTGTCCCGGTCACACACGCGATCAAGGAGGCAAGGCTACGAAAGCGGGGGGGACTTGGAGAGTGTGGAAGTGTCGCAAGTACGCGGGCAAGGAACGACTGCCGGGTTCGAAGTGTTCTAACGTCAGCAACACCGGGTACATCGACTTGGCCAAGATCGGTCTCGATCCGGACGTCTTCTATGGTGTTGTCGAAGAGATATATGCCAAACTGACCGAGACCGGCCAAGAGCGGGTAGGACTGAACCGGTTCCGATCACGAAAGCCGGGTTCTGGTGCCGTTCCCACTACACCCCTCGTCGCTGCCGGTACCACTCCCGCTACACCCCTCGTCGCTGCCGGTACCACTCCTGCTACACCCCTCGTCGCTGCCGGTGCCACTCCCACTACACCTATCGTTGCTACAACCACCGCCGCTTCTTTCACCCTTCCCACCTTGACCGGTACTGCCTTCGCAACCTCCTCCGCCGTCACCTCCGCCGCCCTGATCTTGGAAAGACTAAGCGTACCCGTCCGTGCGCCTACGCCGCCGCTCTCACCGCCCGCTACACTGGTTCGATACCAAGAGGCTTATCTCTCTAGAGACAAGAGACCTGCCCCCATCATCGAAAGTTCACCGGACCCACCCGTACATCAATCGATCGGGGAGGAAGGTTCCATCGCTGCCGGCAACAAAAAGAGAAAGTTTATCGGAGGGACGACGTCTGATGATAGTGACCGACAACGGAGACGACGAGACGAAGAACGATACTTTGCCGACTCCGAGCTATCGCAGTTCTTGAAGTCCACCGAAGCCCGGCTATCACGAGCGGCTCACTACATAAAGGCATACCGTAAGCGGCACTTGCGGCATTGTGATAGTTCGAGGACGCCATCTCCTCCACCTCCGTCACCTTTCGCCATCCTTTCCACCTCACCGCCGTCTACGACATCGAAAGAAGCCATCCCGCTCGACGGCCCGTCATCATCGTCGATACCACCACCTTCTCTGATCTCCAAAACCTACTGTACTTATAGTAGTGACATCGAGGATTGATTGATCCGGAATGTCTCGCCTTCGCATAGGATACATTAACGTCCGTGGCCTGATGAGCGACAAATGGCGTGCTTCACTCGCCCTTCTGGACTCTGGAAGTTGCGATCTGCTGTTCGTAGCCGAAACTTGGTACGTCGGTCATGACTTCTACTCTCTCGACCGACACTTCATCACCTCGACAACCCAAGGCCGAGATGCGAAAGTTGCAGCAGCTAAAGGTCGCCCGAGTGGTGGTATGTACCTGCTCGGTACAGCAGAGGCTAGAGGACGTATACACGGCGTTCCCGGATTTGTCGGCGAGTCATCCATCACCGTGTCTATCGATACGGATCGCTTTATGGTTTCGGGTGTCTATCTGCCTCCGAGCATGACTCCCGCAGACGTACAAACCGTACTCGACGGCCTGTCCGAGTCCTCATCTGTGGTTTTGGGTGACATTAACACACGCTTTCGAGATAAGGTGTATCAACAAGGCGCGCCCGGACCACCCGATCGACTCGCCGTCTTTACCGATTTCCTTTCACAGCAGCGTGTCGATCCCTTCTTCCATCTGAAGCCATCATTACCTTTGCCACCATCACTGCTGTCATCACCATCGTCGTTGTCACCCTTGCCACTACCGCTATCGACTTCGCCGCCTGCTGCCTTTGTAGACAACCAGGCTGAAACGTCTTCGACATCGATGTTCCAGACCCGACTCACTACAGACCACTGTTTTGTGAAAGGGAGACATCGAAGAAGGTGTACCCTTCGCCTGTTCGATAATAAGAACCATACCCGGATCCGAACAGACCATCTCTACACACTACATCTTGTAGTTGGCTCCGTCAAGAGTCGGAGAGGTCTCGATGGTCTATCTGTCGGCGTCGATGAGAAAAACGACATTCCCCGATATAAGATTAGCAATCTGGCTAAGGATGATGCGCTCCTTAAGATCACCAAAAACTTCGAGACCTTACATTCGTCGTCTGCGATAGAAGCTGTGGCAGATGTGGACGAGATCAACACTAGACTTGTGACATTGTGTCAGAAGATCTGTAGATCAGTCCTCGGTCAAGTCAACAATCGATCCAAGAAGAGTGCGGACAGCAACGTCACTTCCTCTAATGATGGCAATAGAGAAAGAACGAGAAAAAGAAGAGCGAGAGGCGATGTAGAGGTCGAGACCGGCGAGGTTGGTGATGATACCACTACTGCTGCTACCATTACCACCACTTCCATCACCGTTGCTGCCACCACTTCCATCACCGTTGCTACCACCACTGCTACTACCACTGCTGCTACCACCCCTGCTACCTCTTCTACAACAATAGGTAGCGCAAAACCTACCCTCTTGACCCCAGAGGATGACCAATCGTTCGAAAACAGTGTTCGGCTTTACAAAAAGGCTGCAATTATTTCCAAAGAGAACGATGTCATCATACCGACGGAGAGAGCAAAGGCAACGAACGTCACAGCACTGAACGAGAACCTCGTATCACTAAAGGGGAGATATACCTCTTCGAAACGGTTGTCGCTACCATCAAAACCGCCGTCGTGCTTTGCTGCCGTCACCGGTACGACGGCTGTTTTGCAACAGTTCACTTCTCATGCTCTTCCTCATGCTCATCCTTACCTTCCATCTCCATTCACGATCGATCAGATCACGCTAGAAATCATGCGACAAGATGCTTCCAAATCTTGCGGTGCTGACGGTCTACACATTCGCTTCCTTAAAGCTCTTATGGACTGTCCCGCTTTTCTACAGTCGCTCCATCACTTGTACGCACAGTGTCTCTCATCTACAAGAACACCCGCTGCTTGGAATGAAACCGAGATTCACTTGTTAATTAAAGACACTGCCAAACCGCGGGATGCTAATAACCTTCGCCCGATCACACTAATCTGCATGTTTCGCAAGGTGTTTGAACGTCTCTTGCTCTCTCGATTCGATCATGACGGATGGGCCAAGATCCACCCTGCACAAGCTGGCTTTCGTAGCCACTATTCGACATACACTAATGCTGCGATGGTTCACCACGCTCTTTCCACCGGCTTGCGTAAGATCGCCGTCTTCCTGGATTTCAAGTCTGCGTTCGATGTCTTAGACCATTCCATACTCGAACGTGTCCTTGTCGAGCGTGGTTGTCCATCCTACTTGCTTGCCTTGATTAAGAGTCTCACGTTCGATAACGTCCGATCTAGGGTCTTGGTAAACGGCGAGGCTTCGGACTGGTTCCGGCGGACTTGCGGTGTGTTGCAGGGCTCTCCGATCTCACCTCATCTGTTTAACTTCTTCGTGGATGGCTTGATCACAGAGCTTAACATTGACTATTCACACCTCGGAAAAGACCCCATACCGTACACTCTATTCTATGCCGATGACGGTACTTTGCTTCCTACCGACTATGACGAGGCACGGCGGCTTCTGCAGATTGTGGAACGCTGGTCAGATGTTAACGGTCTGAGACTAAACGTACGCAAGTGTGGTCACATGTCACAGTATCTGATCCCACAGGCGCTCTTTCTTGACCACGGGACAGAGCAGATTCCGCTTGTGCAACAGTACGACTACCTCGGTTTTCCAATGACAGCGCGAGGCATTGACTTCGAAGCACATCTCACCCGTCGTATCGGTGCGGCTGTGGCGCGTGCCAACTTCCTATCGATCTCTTCGGATTCATGGGGTCCCGCACACAGACTGCGCGTGTTTAAGCGGTACCTCGCCCCTATGTTTGAGTATGGTGCACCTCTGGTTGTCGCCTGGGCTGACTCTTACTCGCCAAATGCTACCAAGTTCCGAGCGTGCCTTACAAAGATTCAAGACTTGATCTTCTGGATCACTAATTCCAAGTCATCGTACCGTATCGCAATGAACATATGCGGTCTTCCTCTGCCAGAGTCGAGATTTCGACTGTTAAGGACCTCCTTCCAACGCATCCTTAACGAATCGCCTGTGCAAAACCCGCTCAAACGGATTATAAGCATGCCACGATCAAGGCTGTTTTCTTCAGCATTTGCATACGCTCTGTCCCATGACTTCGGTTGGAATGCGTTTGTCGTGCAAAACAAAATCGACCCTACCGCGAGACCTCAAACATTTAAACAGTACCTTCGACGTGAGCTCTCCTCTATCGTTCTGGAGGAAGCCGGTCGGAAACACCTTACCAAAGTCATTGCGCCCGAATCGAGAAAGGTGCCCGGACTGTTTATGGCGGACATCAGTCTCGTAGCGCCTGTCTCCAAGCAAGAGACACTCTTCCGGTATCGGCAAGGAAGTTTTATGTTCGGCTTTCGCTGCAAGTGCAATCCGGACAGAAGTTTCAGAAGAGGCCACGAAAGCTGTTCCCTCTTGCCACATCTATCTAGACTTACAAAGGCTGAACGCGAGCAAAAGCGAGAGCTGACGGAGCGACTCGAGGGTTCCGGACTGGTCACAGACGTGGACATCCTATTAAACAACCGGCAACTGGATCGTGCTGCTGAAGTTCTCATGTCCGCAAAAGCCGCTCTGGGTAGGGTCTACCGCAATGGAAGATTGGCAGAAGTGGCGGCAGCAGCAGCGGCGGCGGAGACGGCGGCGGCTCCGGTCGATGCTGATGGCAGCAACGGTGATGGAAGTGGTGGTAATGGTAGCAGCAGTAGTGGTATCATCACCAACCTCGCCGGTCTCGACCTCTACATCGCCTCTCGCTCTTCTTTTTCTCGTTC
>Ga0115851_100542_pt1 | contig 17237 bp, 14 predicted proteins | sample InSIn2gowninarea_FD_83865 | JGI IMG/M metagenome (GOLD analysis project Ga0115851, IMG submission 83865)
CTCTAAGAATAAATTAGACAGCACATGGAAATAGAACAACATTGATTAATCATAGAATATGAAACAACGCTGGAAAGTCAAATATAAATACACAATGACTTAACACACAACACACCAAGATTTCTAGATTCAAAATCAAAAAAAGAATGGGAGAACATTATCTTGACATGGAGGATTTTGAAAAATAAAAGAAAGTTTGAAATAATCCTCTCCTTCCTTCTCCTCTACCTATTAAGAGTGACTGCCTTACCCCTATGTTGGGTTGTTAATATGCCATTATTATTATCAATTCTGAATGTTTATTCCACCCATTTCTACTATTCTTCATCATGTCATTTATTATAATTTATTACATAAATCCATTTTATAATGATTTATGCTCTTATGAATGAATGTTATTTATTCTCCTTTATTTCTAATAAATTGATGATTATGCATGATTTTATCAATGAAATTTTAATAAATTGGTTATAACATTATTCACCACTTTTAGCCTCCAAGATAATTTCTAGATTGAAGACTTGACCATTAAAAGTGCGAACTCTAAAATGCGCTTGAATAAGAAGTGACATTTCTGCCGTTGAGATTGTGATTAAATGAAGATGAATCTAGAAAATCTAGAACATGGGTTTTTTCCAGAACGGACCACATTAACTTTTACAAACAACATTTTTTCCAAATTCAGCTAGTATTGAGAGAAATGAGGGTTATTTGAGCATGATTTTCTCAGATTTGTTGTGTGGCTATTTTCCAAATCTCAGTTGCAAAGCCAAATTCGCCTTGCTCTTGTTGAAAGATGGATGGAAATATATCTTCTTGTTAATCAATTGGTTGGAAAAAATCTAATTTTGTAATAGAAATCATGTTGTAATTATCTTTGTTGTAACTTCTCTCTGATCTCTCTCTATTTAAATGAAAACATAGATCAGAGAGGGGGAGGGATTCGAATTATGGAATTGAGGATGAATTAGAGATTCAGAATTGAGGATGGTAGAGAGAATGGATAATCGCTGAGAGATGGAAAGATTTCTTGTTGTAATCCATTGTAACTCTGCTTTGATATTTGAATATAAATTTGGTTTCCATTCCATATTTGTTCCTGAAGTAACCTAGCAACATCTACTGGCGGTTAAGGGCCCAGCCTCTGGTGGAGTACATTGTTGCTACTGTATATTATCTTCTTGGTTTATGTGTGGTTTTTCTTATTAGCATTATTTGGTAATCTGATGTGTTTTGTAGTTTACATCACATTCTCTGTTATGTTTAATTTATTAAGGTTTCTAAAGACAGAACTATTGTATTGACTCTGCATCGTATCACTATTATTTTAAGTGTTGATATAATACTGCTAGTCTTTATAGAATATTGTTGTTGTTTAATTACAGAGTCGTTGTTTTGTGCACTTGTTCATTAACATTACGAAATTCATCTTGGTAGTTATGTTCTTTGCGATTGTTGGATCTATAAAATGTTGTTCTACTTTGAAATGCAGTCATACTCTTTCTAATTGAGATTGATAACTAGATCAGATTAATGTTAAGGTGTGTTGTGTGTTAAGTCATTGTGTATTTATATTTGACTTTCCAGCGTTGTTTCATATTCTATGATTAATCAATGTTGTTCTATTTCCATGTGCTGTCTAATTTATTCTTAGAGTAAATATTTCTATTAATTCGGCTTTGTTGTTGACTTCCATTAATTATAATTTTTTGTTCATATTCCTTCAATTACAGTTTGCTACCCGTTTACTTTGTTGTTCATTTTTGTTGGTTAATTGCAATAGTTTGCTTTTGAAGAGTTTTTCTAGTTTACTTTCAATGGCAGCTTTCGTTCAATTTCTATTTCCTTTTAATTTCTTTAAAGTAGGACTGTCAACTGTAGATAACATTAGTTATTTCTTCCTCATTCCCAGATTGATTGTCTTGTTCTAGTTTGATTTCAATTACATCAATATCTAGAGGAATGAGTTATTGCTACTCTATCCTCGATTGATGGTTGTTTGAGTGAATAATTTAGTTTAGAACATTTTAGTTTCTTGTTGTTCTAATTAGATTTTCTTTCCATCTTTCATTTACTTTTTCATTTTAAGCACTATACTGCAAAACATTACTTTTGAGTAAATAGCCGCCTCAGACTGAGTACACTCTTGAAATAAAAAGTCGTCCCTGGGTTGATATTTAATGTGAAGGTAACTAGGAGTTAAAAAGACACATTTTTATTGCTCCACATTTTAGCACCATTGCCAGGGAGAGTGTAGCCATTTTTAAAAGAGTAGTGTGCATTCGGTGAGTGTCTGTAAGGAAGGAATTGGGTATTAAAAATGGAATGTAAGAGCCTACGTACGAAGCATGTAAAATACCTTCTCCCCCACCCACTTTTCAACAGAACTATTAAGTAAATTAGAGTAGAAATAGGTGTTTTAATTTTTGTGTGAATGATTGCGGAAAAAATAGAAATTTTGAAAAATGAATCACATGATTTCACTCAAATGGTGATGTAAGCACCGCCCATTTCACTAACTAATTGACAGGAACATTTGAAGAAGGAACCTCAAAGTAAAACATGAAGAACATCTTCTATTATGGTAAGAAATGTCTCACATTTTTACTTTTGAATTTCTTATCAAAGATCTAGCAGGAGTGACAAAAATGCACAAAATTCCCCCATCTTTACCAAATTTTCATGGTTTAGAAAACAAAGATCTAAATACATTCTTATTTGAGTTCGAAATACTTCGTAGAGGATATGATCATTGTACTAATGATCAAAGATTGAAATTGTTTCTTCTTACTCTAAAAGGAGCAGCTCTCCGATGGTTCATGAGCCTAGGTGGGAATTGCATCCAATCATGGGAGGACATGAAGAACATATTCTTGAAGAAGTACCAAGACTATTGCAAATCCAATGAAGATATTTTCGGTATGATACAAGGGGAAGATGAAAGTTTGGAGGACTATGTAGATCGATTTCAACACAACCATCAAAAATCAAAACATAAGCATTTGGAAAAAGAGATCTTAAAAACAATCCTTCTTAAAGGAAACAAAGATAAATTTTTAGAACTCTTAAATCTGAGAGGAAAAGGTGATGTTTTTCAGTTATCATATGATGATGTTTGTGAGTTGTGCATAAGGTATTCAATAGGAATCTCCAAGGCTGGTAAGAATTTTAGAGATGTTTGTTCTTTCTTTTCTGAATCTGCTACAAGAATAGGAGACATAAGAGGTGAAATCAATGCTTTGTTTGAAAATTTTAAAGTTGATTTTGTTAGCTCTCTAAATGAAAAATTGGATGTTTTGCAAGTTCATAAAAATCAAGAATTTGATGAAGTGTTTTTCACTCATGACCAAAAGGAGCATCCCATAGATAATCACTCTTGTTTATCTAGAATGGAAGTAGCATAGCAAAGAGATAAGGAAGCTGCAACAAGGCCAACAGGTATGGTTCAAAATGCTTCTTCTCCATTCTCTTACTTGGATAATCTATTATGGAATACTCACATGTTACACCAGCCATGCGAATCACAATATAACCACCACCAATCTTGTCTACAAGTTTCGCACGATTCACCTTATGATTGCATGATTACTCTCCCTCATCTTCTAGCCCAAGCACATTCTCCATATTCTCCACCAGCTCTTCCACAACATGCTGCTTTCATATCAAATTCATCCACTCCACCCAAACAACCACATCATCACAATGCTCCATTCCTTACACATTTTCCTGCTCAACTAATTCCAAACCCTCACCATAATAAACCAGTACAACATGCTTACAATGTTGAACCGTCAAATTTACCCAACCTTCCAACCCATTCTATCCCACATGTGCCATTATAGAAAACTTACAATGAGATTGAGAATGTTTCAAATTCAAAAATTGTAGAAGCTATGGAAGAAAATGAGGTTTCTTTTAGTTTGCACCAACAAACCACTTTAAAAGCTCAAGAAATTCATTGTATGATGGGAAATTAAGAAAGTAATGGATATAATGAACATTGGTTTCACTCCATCATGTGCTTGCATCATCACTCCATACTTCAACAATTTTTGATACCATCTTTTCAAGAGAAGTTGGCTTCTCATACCCTAATTTTTATCAACATGCATTTTTCAAATTTGGGTATGTGCATACTTAAAGCCTTATTTCTAAAATGGTTTCACTAGAAATAGTATTATACATAAACATATTTTATTCTCAAAGAGGAGTAGGATAGTGGAGAAAATAAAATAAATAAACAAATAAAACAAACACATATTTTTTATTTTTATTTTTGTAAAGCTACTTGTTTTTTGTTGCAACATGCTATGGAAGTCAACATCGGTGATAATTTTTTAATTCATTTATGTATGTAGATGACATATAATGGAAATAAAAGTTCTAAAAACACTCATATTCAATTTTAACACCAATTTGAAAAAATGCTTGAATATCACATTTTTTTTTTTGGCTTGCGGGCTTGATGAACTTTCTGAAAAAATAGTCGGTACAATCATGTTTTGAGGGACCAAAATGTAATATTTTTAAAACATATTTCTATCCTAGGTAGCCTATGATATAAAATTTCCAACCCAATTTGAATCACTTAATGTGGATTTGAAACGAAAAAGTTCGAACCAAAACATTGGCAAGGTGTCTAGTAGGCAACTTAGGAACAAAGTCGGGGCAGTCAGTTTTTGGAGGAATAATTGAATGAATTTTTAAAAATTGTTTCTATGGTAGATTCCCCTATGAATATAGATTACAATTCAATTTTAATCACTCATTTTTGATATCATATGGGGAATTTATGATCCAAATACTGACTATCTATCGTAAATCAACATCCTTAAAACTACATCTTTCCGGTTGTTCCTTATAGTATTTGACCTATCAATTCTTATCGTGTTAAAAACTTGTTCCTATTGGATATAAATAAATTAATATAATTTCATTTCTAATTTGAATCATTCAAATCCAACATGAAACGAAAAATTTATGCTTGAAGTATCAACTGTTGGTCTAAGTTGGGTAATTGAAAATGACCTTTTTATGCAGGTTGTTCTAACTAAAATTTAAATATCATATGATTGAATTTTTAAAACATGTCACTACTGGAGATAAACCTCTGATTTATATCTCATTTGACTTTGGAATCACTCAATTTGGACGAAAAACAAAGAAGTTGTGATAAAAACACTACAGGTTAGCATGATTGGCCACTGCTCTGTCACAAGTGACAAATAAATTTTACTTTGTTATTTTCTCTGTGGATTTGTTCAACAGAGTAACTACTTGTTAGTTTTTTGCATAATTCTTGGATTAAGGGAACTGTTCACCTCTCTTTCTCCATGATTTAATTTTGTATTGCAGGTAGACACTCGTTTTTTGTAGGTCCTAGTAGAAAAAGAATGTCAATTTATGGACGAGTGATTCTGGAAAGAAATTTTACACGAAACAAAGTAATTTCATCCAACTCATTACCCAACAGATTTATAATAGAAGAAATGAGGAATTTATTTCCATTTGAAGATTCATGTCATGTCTTTGCTACCAAAACATTTTTTGAATAAATCATATTTTTGACATAACATCATAGCTATTGTAACTTAATTTTTTATTTACATACTATTTTTTGTTTTTTCTTTTCTAATTTCTCTTATATTTTGTGTTTCAAGTGTTGCTTCATTCAAAGTGTAACTCATCCTCGACATCAATATAGTGAACAATGAATTCATTCTTTGCATGCTTTCATTTTATGCTTGTGCATTTTGTTGTTCCTTTTTTGAAGGGACAACATTTGTGTGCACTTTTGATGTCTATGCTATTCCTTTTCCAAAAGGAAAACATTTTCATTTTGATGTTCCTTTTTCAAAAGAACAGCACCTTGTGTGTTAGCCGTTCTTTTTTCATTTTCATTTTGTTGTTCCTTTTTCACGGTTCATTTTTTTGTTCCTTTTCCACAGTTCATTTTTTCGTTTCTTTTCTACGGTTCATTTTGTTGTTCCTTTTTTGCGGTTCATTTTGCTATTCTTTTTCCAAAGGAATGACACTTTTCATTTTTGTTGTTCATTTTCCAAAGGAACAACACTAGCATTTTTAATGTTCCTTTTCCAAAGGAACGACACTTTTCATTTTTGTTGTTCCTTTTCCAAAGGAACAACACTTGCGCTTTTGTTGTTCCTTTTCCAAAATAACAACACTTTTCATTTTTTCTATTCCTTTTCCAAAGAAACATCACTTGCATTTTTAATGTTCCTTTTCCAAAGGAACGTCACTTTTCATTTTTTTTGTTCCTTTTCTAAAGGAACGACACTTTTAAGTTTTTGCTGTTCATTTTTCCAAAGGAATGGCATTTGCGTTTTCACACTTTTTTATGTGTATTTTTACTTTTTGGGTGTACGTTTCCTTTGCTTTTCCCTACATGGAACACCACTTTTTGAGTGTTTTTTTTGTTCCTTTAAAGAAACAATATTTTAGGAGTATCTTTTAGAGCAACCCTTTTCTTCCTCTTGTGGGATTATTCCTAATTCATCTCAACCACATTTTACTGATTCCCTTTTATGGCATGAAGTGCACTATTTTTATGAGGATGAGAATTATGGATTCTATTGAAGCGAGTTAATATCATTCACATTATGATATTTAACAAAACATCTCTTTGATGATAGATTATTTTCAAAAGGACACAATTATTTATATACTACATTACTACATTGTTTTCTGTTGTACATGATATTGATTGATCACCTTAATACCGTGCTGGTTCCACCCTGCCTGGTTATAATCTTCTCTGTCTGTAATAAATGAGATTATGGGTATATTTTTTTCTATTGACGTGTTCAACTTCTTCCACCATCGCTACTCTTAATGAGTATTGAGCCTCCCTATTTTTATCATAAAAATGTGTGGTAACAGCAAAATCTTGTTCACAGATGGAGGATAGGGGGTCTCATTACAAGCCAGCCTACCATGTTCATAAGGCTGTAACAAAGTGACATTCCCATTATGGCCACCACACCAGGGTTATGATCCATTGGATAACCCAATTATCCTTGGAACAAGAGGTCTCATCACGAGCCGGCCTGATCACTTTTTCTACATCCCATTGAATGGAAGTGTGGTTATCTGGTTACCACACTAGCACATTGATCTCTTATGTAGAACAACAATGTAACTCTCCATTTATAAATTGAGGATCTTAGCTCATATGGGTTAAAAAGAAACCCTGCTGAGGCTATAGATGCCTACTGGTAGCAGAGGCTCTACTTATGGTATTGAATTTATACCTTATTGTCAATTATTACTATAATGCCCTTTTCTTATTTTTTCTTTTTATCAGAGAAGTTATTTCCTTAATTTTCCCTGTTTTGAACCTTTATGCATGAGAAACTATTTTTATATCAATCGCATCATTTTCAGGTAGAATGCTGTCAGTCAAGCATCTTTTTGGCATATTGTTGTCCCTTTTCTTTTTCACAATTTATCATCAATCCAAACCGTTCTATATTTTATTCATAACTATCTTTACACATTGCTCTCATTATAACCATAGCTCTCGCTTTCCTATCCTTGATATGTGTACTCTGCTTCATTTACTACTATATTGTTCATTCCCTTGCTTTTCCGTCAGCATAACCCCTTTCATATGCTTTAAAGTGATGGAATTCCTTTTCCAATTGGAGGGAGGAATCTATGAATTATGGGATTGCATACATTATGATTACTACACTCTGCCATATTGATTGATCAAATTGAATATTCATTAATTAAGGAAGCATTCATTTGTTCTATCCATTTCATGAGTTGGGATGAAAATTTTTTTAATGCTTGGTTAGCACATGGGTTTTGTCTTTGGGTTGCTTGAAGACATCCAATATATTCAGTTTTTGTTGCATGAGGACATGCAACATATTGAGTGTCGGAGTATGCTGGGCCATTAATATGCTATTATTATTATCACTTTTGAACGTTTATTCCACCCATTTCTACTATTCTTCATCATGTCATTTATTAGAATTTATTACATAAATCCATTTTATAATGATTTATGCTCTTATGAATGAATGTTATTTATTCTTCTTTATTTCTAATAAATTGATGATTATGCATGATTTTATCAATGAAATTTTAATAAATTGGTTATAGCATTATTCACCATTTTTAGCCTCCAAGATAATTTCCAGATTGAAGATTTGATCGTTAAAAGTGCCAACTCAGAAATGCGCTGGAATAAGAAGTGACAATTTTGTGGTTGACATTCTGAGAAAATGAAGATGAATCTGGAAAATCTAGAACATGGGTTTTGTCCAGAATGGACCAAGTTAACTTTAGAAGAGAACAGTTTTCCCAAATTCAGCTTGTATTGGGAGAAACGCAGGGTTCTTTGAGCACGATTTTCTCAGATTCGCTATGAGGATATTTTCCAAATCTGAGATGCAAAGCCAAATTCGCCTCTCTCTTGTTGAAAGATGGATGGAAATATATATTCTTGTTAATCAATTGGTTGGAAACAATCTAATTTTGTAATAGAAATCATGTTGTAATTATCTCTGTTGTAACTTCTCTCTGATCTTTCTTTATTTAAATGAAAACAGAGATTAGAGAGGGGGAAGGATTTGAATGATCGAATTGAGGATGAATTAGAGATTCAAAATTGAGGATGGCAGAGAGAATGGATAATGGCTGAGAGATGGAGAGATTTCTTGTTGTAATCCACTGTAACTCTACTTTGATGTTTTAATATAAATCTGGTTGCCATTCCATCTTTGATCCTAAAGTAACCCAGCAGCATCCACTAGCGGCTAAGAGCCCAGCCTCTGGTGGAGTACGCTGCTGCTGCTATATATTATCTTCTTGTTTTATGCGTAGTTTTGCTTGTTAGTGCTATTTGGTAATCTGATGCGTTTTGTAGTTTACATCACATGATATATCATGTTTAATTTATTAAGGTTTCTAAAGACAGAATTATTGTATTGACTATGCATTGTATCACTGTTCTTTTAAGTGTTGATATAATACTCCTAGTCTTTACAGAATATTATTGCTATTTAATTACAGAGCCATTGTTTTGTGCACTTGTTCATTAACATTACAGAATTCATTTGGGAGTTATGTTCTTTGCGATTGTTGGATCTATAAACAATGTTGTTCTACTTTGAAATGTAGTCATACTCTTTCTAACTGAGATTGATAACTAGATCGGATTACTATTAAGGTGTGTTGTGTGTTAAGTCATTGTGTATTTACATTTGAATTTCCAGTTTTTTTTCATATTCTATCATTAATCAATGTTGTTCTATTTCCGTGTGCTGTCCGATTTATTCTTAGAGTAAAGATTGCTATTAATTTGGCTTTGTTTTTGACTTCCATTAATTAGAATTTGTTGTTTAGATTCCTTCAATTACGGCTTGCTACCCATTTACTTTGTTGTTCATTTTTGTTGGCTAATTGCAATAGTTCTCTTTTAAAGAATTTTCCTAGTTTACTTTCATTGGCAGCTTTAGTTCAATTTATATTTCCTTTTAATTGCTTTAAAGTAGGACTGACAACTATAGAGAACATTGGTTATTGCTTCCTTATTCCCAGATTGATTGTCTTGTTCTAGTTTGATTTAAATTGCATTAATATCTAGAGGAATTAGTTATTGCTATTGTATCCTCGATTGATGGTTGTTTGAGTGAATGATTTAGTTTTTAACATTTCAGTTTCTTGATGTTCCAATTAGATTTTGTTTCCAGCTTTCATTTACTTTTGCATTTTAAGAACTATACTGCAAAACATTACTCTTGAGTAAATAGCCGCCTCAAACTGAGTACACTCTTGAAATAAAAAGTCGTCCCTGGGTTGATAATTAATTTGAAGGTAATTAGGAGTTAAAAAGACACATTTTTATCGCTCCACACCCTGATCATTGTTTGAATTTGGAATAGGTTAATTAATAAAATCACACGGCAAGGGATCATGAGAAAGAGTGTTGGGTCCCTAGAATAGTAGTGATTCCCCCTAGCATTGTAGTTATATCCCTTATTAAGATTTTTGTGCACCCATTTTCCCCATATTGTTATTACTATGCCCCATAGGATCCCTCTATTGTAATTTATGTGCCTTTAAATTATTATTGTTAGGTTGGCTTCGTTATATTGTGAACCCTTAGACTCCTATATATGCAAAGGAGGTTTTTTTTCATTTGAATCATCGAAGAATTTTTCATTTGTGTAATGCAAAGGAGGTTTCCCCCTCTAAGAGGATGAATTCTAAGGTGTTGATGTATCTTTTCTATCTTTTTGTGAGCTAGTTTCATAACATTTGGTATCAGAGCTTTGGATTCTATGGTTTCACTACTACAAATAAGTCATTGTCGAATTTTCTCTATAAATTCTTTTATGTGATGTTTCAGAAGTGAAAAAAAAATAAAACCTGTTTGGGATGAAATCGTGCTAAACCTTGGGTCCAAAACTCAGATAATTTCATGTTATATTTGTAGAGATATGATCTAAGTAAGTTGGCCTTTTTGCAGACTCCCAAATTACATTCCAGACAAGTGACCTAGGGAAAATCATCATAACTTTTGTTTTGAGCATCAGATTGAAATTTCATCAGAAATTATAGAAAGAGGATAGATTGTAGTTTCCTTTATATATCTTTTATACCTGAAGGTAAAAATAGTGACACGTGGCACTTCATACAAGTTTTCTCTTCTAAAAAAGTATATAATCAGGTCATCTTGGGAGATTGTGTGTAACTCCTTCTTGGAGAATCTAAATCCAATCAGACTGGTGGCATTAGAAAGAGGACGTGAAGGGCTACTAGATGTCGTAATTTCAGAACTGGATAATATGAAATTACAAAGATACATCAGATTCAATATCAAGATCCTACGAAGTGAAAAAATGTGTGTTTTTATTAAATATTTGCATAAGCTTGGTTTGAAAAAATAGTTTGAAGGAATTCAAAGGGATAGTGAAGCATTACTATCATTAGTTAATACCCCAAAGAAAGAGAATGGAAACACCTAGTAAACAACCTGAAAGATCTAGCATGTCTCATGAAGAAGCGGAAGAAATGCTACATGATATATCAAAATTATGAGACCAAGTGCAACAAAGGTCACTCTCACAAAAGCTAATAGAAGCTAAGATAAATGGAACGGAATCTAACATAAATGGTGTGGAAGCTAAGATGAATGGCATGGAAGCTAAGATGAATGGCGTGCAAACTAAGATGGATATCATGGAAACTAAGATGGATGGCATGGAAGCTAAGATGTAAGCTAAGATGGATGGTATGAAAAGATTATTACTAGAAATTCTTCCTAATGGAAAAATGGTAGGAGAGGGAACTCATAATGAGAACAAAAGGAATGTTAATAATGATTTGAAGAATGACAACATGAAATATTTGAAGAAAGACATTGAAGGATTGAAGGAAGGTTTGAAAAATTTACTAGAAGAAAAGATTTTTAATGGTGAAAATGTTATAGACAAAGCTCATGGTGAGAACAAAAGAAATGTTAATCATGATTTCATAAACTCTAACATTGGAACAAAGACCCACCATGTTCCAAAGATTGATATGAGGAAGTTTGATGGCAAGGATCCTGTAACATGGATACTACAAATGGAGCAATTTTTTGATCTCCATAATGTGAAAAACACACAAAAGGTACACATTACAACTTTATATTTCGAACCAAACCAGTTTGCATGGTATCGATGGCTTTGTGCTTGTAAAGAAATTGTGACTTCAGCAATTTTTACGAAAGAAATGAAAACACATTATGCGGATACAAAAAAGAAAACTTTTTTTAGCCAATGGATAAACCTCAAATAAAAGGGTTCAATGAGGGAGCACATTCAGGACTTCCAAAAATTGAATATAAGGGTAAAAAAATATTCGAGAGCAACATAGGATTGATATGTTCTTAGGGACTTTAAATGATAACATCCAACATGGTGTTCACCTTTGGGAACTTGATTCGTTGGAGAAGGCATTCAAGTTAGTAAGAAAAATGGAAAGAAAAATTATGGCACCAAGAAGCCTACAACCCACTCACAACTATAAAGATGGAAGTGTTGTTTCCGCTAGCCTTCCAAAACCTATAAGGTTGACACCACAACAATTGGAAGGAAAAAGAGAAAAAGGGATTTATTACAGTTGTGATAGAAAATACACTAAAGGTCATAAGTGTGCCAAGAAGAAATTATTCTACATCGATTGTGAAGAAGAGGAAGAAAAGGCACAAGAAATGTCAAAAGAAGAGGATATACTCCAAAAACAAACCCTAGATAAAGAAGAAAAGAATCCAACCATATCTTGTAATGTAATAGCTGGAATTACCACTCCTCAAACTATCAAGATAAAAGGACATATCAAGAAGAAAAATGTAATATTCTTGATTGATTTAGGAAGTACCCAAACTTTTATTCAGCAAAAGAATTGAATTTCTTCCTATATCTAGCACCAGAGTGTCAAGTAATGGTTGCATGTGGAGGAACCATAAATTTCTCTAGAAAGTGCCATACTATCAAGCTATCCATGGGAGAATATGTATTGAATAGCCCAATGCTTTCCATTCGAATGGTAGGTGCTGATGTTGTACCAAGAGTCCAATGGCTACAATCCTTGGGTACAATAGATTTTAATTTTCAAGAACATTTCATGAAATTTTCTACGGATGGAAATGAATTTGAATTATGCGGTATTACAGGGAAATTAAGAAATATAATCAGCTCTAATGGTATAAAAAAATCTTCTAAAAAGGGAACAACGAGGTGTAATTGCACAACTATGTTCGCTAGAGGTTCCCACATCAAAATCATCCATTTCTCCAGATCTCCAAAAAGTCTTGGGAAATCATTCCAAGGTATTTGTGACTCCCAAAGGTCTCCTACCTATTCATGATCAAGATCATGCTATTCATTTGATTTCAGGAAGTGTTCCTCCAAACATAAAGCTATAAAGATATCCTTATGCCCAAAAGAGTGAAATTTAACGTATGGTTGCAGAAATGCTAGAGGCTAGTATAATTCGACCTAGTCAAAGTTCTTTCTCTACTCCAATAGTATTGGTGCACAAGAAGGATGGATCATGGCACATGTATCCAGATTATAGGGAGTTAAACAAGCTTACTATTAAATATAAATTTCCCATTCTTGTCATTGGTGAATTATTGGATGAATTGCATGGATCAGTTTACTTCACCAAGTTGGATCTTCGTTTAGGATATCATCAAATCAGAATGAAGATTGAGGACATTTTGAAAACAAAATTTAGAACTCATGAGGGTCATGATGAATTTTTGGTCATACCTTTGGCCTTATCAACGAACCTTTTACATTTCAAGGTTTGATGAATTCCATTTTCAAACCCTTCCTTAGAAAATTTGCGTTAGTATTTTTTGATGATATACTAATCTACAACAAGTCTTGGAAGGATCATGTTGAACATGTTGACATGGTGCTACAACTATTGGAGGAGAAACAACTATATGCAAAAAGCTCCAAATGTTTCTTTGGAGTACAAGAGGTGGAATACCTGGGCATATTGTATCTCATGAAGGTGTTAAGGTAGACCCTAGCAAAATTAAAGCCATTAACGAATGGAAAATCCCCACATTCATAAAGCATATGCGAGGATTTCTTGGGTTGACAGGTTATTATAACATGTTTGTTAAGAATTATGGGAGAATAGCAACACCTCTAACAACATTATTGAAGAAAGATGCATTTTCATGGACCCCAGAAGTAGCAAAGGCCTTCGAACATCTTAAAGAGGAAATTTTCCAAGCACTGGTCTTAGCTACACTAGGCTTCCCGAAAACCTTTATTGTGAAATGTGATGGTTCATGAAATGGAATTGGTGTTGTTTTAATGCAAGATAAAAGACCCATTTCTTTCGAAAGTTTTCCAATCAAGGGAACGTATTTCCACAAAGCTATTTATGAGAAGGAAATGTTGGAGATACTACATGCACTTAAGAAATGGTGACCCTACCTAATAGGAATACAGTTAAAGGTAAAAATGGATCATTATAGGCTTAAATGATTTTTAGAACAAATATTATCCTTTGAAGAGCAACAAAAATGGGTCATAAATATTTTGGGTTATGACTTTGAAATCATCTACAAAAGAAGGGAAGAAAAATGTTGTGGCAGATAAACTTTCAAGAAAAGATGAGGATGTGGAAGCATTGTTGTGCATCATTTCTATTATCCAACTAGATTGGATAAATGAAGCAAGTAAGGAATGGAAGAATGACGAAGAAGTGGGGGCAGTGATTCAAAAGTTACAACAAGATTCCAGTGCATTTGATATATTTAGCTATAAAAATGATTCATTAAGGTACAAAGATCGCTTATACCTCTTTAAGAATTCCCAAATAAAACAAAAAATTCTTATGGAATTGCACACTTCTACCTTATGAGGGCACTTACGATTTTTAAAAACATACGATAGGGTTAAGAAGAATTTTTTTTTGGTTGACCTTAATTCAGATATTCAAAAGTTTGTGGCGGAATGTTTGGTTTACCAAAAAAATAAAGTTGAAACAATTAAGACCGCAAGTCTATTACAACGTTTATCCATTCCAAGCCAATGTTGGGAGGAGGTTTCAATGGATTTTATCACAAGTTTACCCAAGTCTGAAGGAAAGAGTGTCATCATGGTGGTAGTTGACAGACTTACCAAGTATGCACATTTTTTTGCATTATCACATCCATTTAATGCTAGTACAATTGCTATTGTATTTATGGAAATAATTCAAAAGCTACATGGGAACCCAAACATTATTTTAGTTGACCGACATCCCATTTTCACTAGAAATTTTTCGATATAATTATTTTCTTGTCTTGGTACTCAGTTAGTTCATAGCTCATCTTATCATTCTCAGTCTGATGGGAAAATTGAGATAGTAAAAAAATGTTTGGAAGGATATCTTCGTTGCTTTGTATATGATAAATAGTCACAATGGATCAAATGGTTGCCTCTGGCTAAATGGTGGTATAACACTTCCTTCCATACACCAACAAAAATGACCCCATTTACGACACTTTATGGATATCAGCCACCATCCATCACATCATATTTAAGAGAAAATTCTAAGGTTCAAGTAGTGGAACATCCAATCGAGCATAAACAACAAGTTTTCCAAGTCTTAAAGGATAATCTCATGTTGGCGTAGAATAGAATGAAACAACAGGGAGATCAACATCGCATCAAAATAAGTTTTGATGTAGGTGACTAGGTATTCCTATGGCTACAACCATATAAACAAATATCCCTCAAGAAAGCTAAGAATGATAACAAATTATCACCAAAGTATTATGGTTCATACAAGGTGTTGCAAAAGGTTGGTACTATAGCATACAAATTGGATATTCCTCCAGCTTCTCGAGTACACCTAGTTTTCCATGTTTCATGTTTAAAGAAGGTTATAGGTGTCAAGCTACCAGTCCAAACAATATTGCTAGAACTTGACAAGGAAGGAAAATTTATATTGGGACTAAAAGCAGTGATAGAAATAAGAACTCAATAACTACGAAATCAATCAATTTCGGAGTATCTCAGCAAGTGGAAGAACTTATCCACTGAATATTCTACATGGGAGGATGAGAATTTTAGACAAATGCATCTAGAACTACTTAAGCATTGAGGACAACACATTTTTGAAGGAGAGGGGCATGTTGGGTCACTATAATACTAGTGATTCCTCCATTGCTATTGTAGTTGTATCCCTTATTAATATTGTTGTGCCCCTATTGTCCCCATAGAATCACTCTATTGTTATTTTTGTGTCTTTATATTGTTATTGTTAGGTTGACTTTGTTATATTGTAAACCCTTCGACTCATATATATATAAAGTAGGTTTTTTCATTTGAATCATTGAAGAATTTTTCATTTGTGTAATGTAAAAGAGGATGCCCCCTCGAAGACGCTGAATTCTAAGGCGTTGATATATCTTTTCTATATTTTTGTCAGCCGATTTCATAACAAATAGATGATAGAGGAACAAAATAGTTCAAAAAAACTTTAAGACTAGAGTTATGAGTGTTAATACCATCTTAAGAAATCAAGGTGTTAGCCTTCACCTGGATTAGCCTTCACCTTGGGAACCATGAACCATTATAAGGTTTCCTCTATTGGATTTGAATCATGGAAAGAAGAAGAAGAATGAGGAGGTGGATTAGGAATTTGATTTATGTATTTGTCAACTTTGACATTATCAAAATAGGAACCCAAATTAGTATTGGGAAAGGAGGAGCACAAGGAAAAAAAGGAATAGTAGGTTCCTCCTCTAGAATTATAGGTGTCTCACAATTTACAAAACTTCGGGGAACATAAACATCAAGTGGTTTATATTCATCTTGTAAAGATATTTGGGCCAAAATTTCAAACTTTTCTTTAAGGAAATCCTAATCCAAATTCTCCCTAGGAAATTCACAACATGAATGAATCTACTATAAAAATCCTTCATTTCTTCATTCTAAGTTGATTGATTCTTTCTAAAACATCTCAGTAATCATACCTATCAGAAGATTGATGAAGCTCTTTGAGGAAATGATCAAAATAATGAATGGAAGTAGATGGTAATGTATGACACCATCGATTAACATGAACTTCAAGGGTGAGGGAAAAAAGAACAAAAGAAATATTTTCATCATTAATTTCATAATATTCACAAAATTTAATAAAATAAAAAAATGTGATTGGTTATGTATGATCCATGCCCACTATCAATTTCAATTGAGACAAGATATAAAGAGGCTCATCAATGATTAAAATTTTGCAAGAGTGACATAAACTAGAGAAACACCCCACGAGTATCATTTGAGAACTCACCACTAAGGATAAGAGATTCCACATAGACTCAAAGGGAACAACTTATCATCTAGCCCTCCTACTGCAAAAATGTTGATGATGCTTGATACTGACAACATAGAGGGGTCTCCCCATTGTGAATTCACAGTTAGACCTCACACCATTTGGAGTAAGAGCCCCATCTGGACTATTGACCCGACCACCATAACAAAGGGTTCATCTCAGTTTCAATGGATAACATAAGAGAATATATACATAAACCATGAATAAGAAAGTAAGTTGACATTGTGGAACACTAATTGCAATGTTAAAATGGGGACCTTCATGTGAAGGAGAAAAAAGTGAGCCTCTAGAAGGAAGTAATAGTACTAACCTAAGAGAGACACACAAGAGAATAGAAGATTCATTAGAGAAATAATTCACATAATGATTGTAAA
>Ga0115851_100543_pt1 | contig 17233 bp, 14 predicted proteins | sample InSIn2gowninarea_FD_83865 | JGI IMG/M metagenome (GOLD analysis project Ga0115851, IMG submission 83865)
ATTTTCAACCATGTATATGATTTTGGTTTCCACTAACAGCTGGCTAAAAAGATGTGCAACCATGCATAGATTGTGATCATTACTCTAGGATGTATTGATATGTCTTGTGACATGTACTAGCCATGTATAGGCCATTATATGATGATTAATACTGCCATGGAGTTTCCATTGTTTTATCATTTCACCTTGGTATTGAGTATAGTCAATAGTTGTTGATTCATCAAGTGATAGGGTTGTTTTGGAGGAGTTTCATAAGTCTATTTTGTAGCCACATATATGGGCTAATGATGATGTAATAGTCATGATGTATTATGTATTTTAGTCATTGGTCCATATGAGATGATCATAGAAACTATGTAATTCATTGAAAATCTATGTAAAATGCTCGTGGATCCATGTACTTTTGATGTACTTTCTTTTGGGTCATTTAGTCATGAGTCATGAGGTCATGTTATGGTCACGTATGATTTTTTATATCATTTCTATAACCATTTATTTATCATTTAATGCAGCATATGGTCATAATCATGTAGAGGCTTGGTCCATATGGTGCTTCTTTCTTGGCATGGAAGCATTGTTTGCAGTGGAAGCAGTCATTTCATCCCAAAAATTGGTATCTCTATAGCTTGGAGGTGTCACGTGTCTAGGGGGAGCATTACTTTCTCTAATTACTCCAGCCATACATTATTGGCATTACGATTTGTTTGGATGTTTTCATGTTATGCCTCATGCTATGCTATGACAGTTGATGTTTTGGCCTCATGTGATGATATATACTGGTTGTTGTTATGTAGTTATGGGGGATGTATGTGGTTACCTCCTGTGGATATTGATACATATTATGTTGATGATGCATATGTTGATTATGGTTGTCTTATGTTGGCATGTTGTTGCTTAGTGCTAGGGGTTGTTGGGTGGTATGTTTCTCTGGATGATGATTGGTGATATATGTTGCTTGTTGCTTCAACCATGTTTCAGTATTTATGCTTCAGTTATTGCTGCCTATTCATATGGAGTTGACTCTTTGCTATTGATTTCAAAGTGGGGAGTGATAGTGGATGATGGTCTGGAGTTTGTGTATGGTTTCCATCAATGCCAAAGGGGGAAATTGTTAGCATCAATGGATGATGGCTTGAAGTTTGTGTATGGTTTCCATCAATGACAAATGGGGAGATTATTGGCATTATAGTGTGCATGGATCCATCTATATAATGTCACCATTGTTTCATGGTGGCAACTAGCTCATGTTGGCATTGATGTCAACCCCTTGTAGCTTAGTTAATGTATAGATGTCATTCTTGTAGCATGGTTGCAACTAGTTGAGTTAGCCTTGAGATGCGTATGTTGGCATTGATGTCAACTCTTGATGTCAACCTTTTTGATGATGTAGCTTGATGGTAGAATGATGGTCATGGAGGAGTTGGCATTTTGACACTATGATGGTAGCACACTTGATGGCACACTCATGATTGTCTGATGATGGCATTGGTTATGGTTGATGATGTTTCTATATATGAATGAAGTAGAATACATGTGATAGTGATGTGATATCTTAATGATGGTGCTAAAAAGGTGGTTGCAGGTGTAGTAACTTGAGTAGAGGCTTGATGGAGAGTGGAGGACTTGTTGGCACTCTTGCCAACCTTCTTTTTTGGCCTTCTAGGTCAACTTGGTAGTGACACTTGGGAGGAATGTTTCATATACTTGAAGATGTGTCAGAGGCCATGGAAGAGGTCTAGAGGCTAGTGCAGAGTTTGGAGAAGAGGATCTAATAGATGGCAGAGGTCATGAGTTGAAGGATTGATGCTTTTCCTCTTCCTTAACCACCATCGCATGGAGACAATGTCATGCATTCGACTGAGGGATTTGACAAGATTTTGTTTTTATTCCTCGTATTGTTCAGAAGGAACTTATCTTGGAAATTCCTAGAGGCTTCCAAAAAAAGTGAAAAAGGTAGGAAATGTTTTGAAATGGTCCTCCCATGATGTGAATGCATTTGGTGCACATGAAGTTATGTTAGTGGATTTCTTTGGTCCAATATGTGAACCTTTGATCCAAGCCCTACGCTCATTTTTTCCCTACATGTTTTATATTCTTGTCTTGTGAGATTTGTGGTTGTTGATTGTGAGTTGATGGTGTTAGAGTTTAGTGTATGTGTGGATAGAAGGCTGAATAGTGTGATTATGCTTCAGACCTTGAGAAGAGCATAGATGCTTTAGTCTGTGAGTGCTATTGACTAAATAATGAGCAGATCGAAAGCATGTTGCAATACAGATCCGAATAGAAGATGTCATAGTAGAATTTGCTTGAGGAATATTTTTTTATGCTACTGGATTATATGTTAAGTATCCTCTCACACTTGTTTTGCAGGAGTTGTTGAAGCATTTGGAACATATCCACATTGTCTTATGTTTCTAATTGAAGTATGCAACATTGCACAATGGTCAGAGCATTAAGAAGGAGAGTACATGGTGTTGTTGTGATATTGTCATATTCTTGAAGGACCTAGTTGAAAGAAGGGGAGAGAGAGAGAGGAAGAAGGGATAAGGAAGGTTGATGCAACAGGGTTGTTGTAATCACTCTTATGTTCTGAATATAGGATTGCGGTTGTGTTCCACTACTCGAAGTGTCGGTGATATTGTGCATTTATTTGTCCATTCTGATGCTTGTTGTCTTGAGTAGATAAGTTACACATTTATACATGTTTGTTACCGATTCTTTCATTAATTGTTAGAAGTATATGCTGTGATTGGTTTGCTTCATTCTTTTGTGCAGGAATTGTCTTGGAGCTAGTCCGGAGGAGTTCTTCTTACTGCACGGAAATCCCCAAGTGAATCTAGAAAGAACCAAAGGTGATCCTTTCTCCATATCCTATCAATATATGTCAGACAGATGAACATGTGTGTAACAGGTACCTTTTGCAGATAACCTTACGATTTGTCGAAAGTCCCGGGAAGACTTTCGAGGGTAGTTTTCATCCCGTGCATTTTACCCCATAGTAGAACTGGTGACTCTGTTGGGGACTATACTTTAGTTCCTGGATATTCGGACTCCTCTCGGATCTCTTCTCTCTTCTATGAGCTTCCCGCTTCTTCACATCCTTCTCTGATCCACCATCTAGTTTGTTGCATCTTGCAAAGTTGATTTCTCTTCAGAAACTGATCCCAAAAGCCCACTTTTTGAGCTATTTCCCTCACTAACGCAGGTTGCTGGTCTACACAGAGCTTTATAAAGCTCTTTGACTGTGCACAGAGAGAATTAGTGGCCAAACTAAAGCTCTATTTACACATAGACAAAGTGTTAGTCACCCATTTCGATGTTTCTCAAGAGATTTTGTGGACCAAAAGGTGGGGAAACTTGTCCCAAGGGCTGAATCAAGATCTGCAACAGTATCATGCTAAGAAATTTGGTGTCTTAAAATTTATTTTCTAAGAAAATGCTTTATTTTTTCTCTCATAAAAGAAATTTTTATTGAAAGAATCGCTAATAGATTGTACATCTCCTTCTGTCAAATTAGTTGTAGGCTACTTTGTTTTGGTTCAATAGTTGTTAGGGAATAATGAGAAAAGGAACTTTCAGTTATGCAAAGTGTTGAATGATTTTTAGATGCACTGACGAAGACATGAATATGTGAAATAATACATGTGTAGAATAAAACTTTCTTGCATAAGAAATTGAAAAAAAATAAAATTCAAAGCATTGTTCTGCACGGTTTATCGAGTCGAGAGTCTCATAATATTCATACGTCAACACCCCCTCCAAATACAAATAAAAAAGTACACTAAAATTTACACTAAAACGAATCAAATACTCTTTTTTAGAGCAAACCAACATTAGATAGATTAGAACCTTGGGATAAGAGAGTGATTCAACTACCCAAGGTTGAAAATCAAACTAGTCTCGTTAAAGAGTGAAAAATCCTTCTGCACTCATATTACTAGCACCTGTAGAAATTTTGAATAATAAACACATATTCAACAGAGATTATCCTGATCATGTACTATTGTGGAATACATACACAATACGTAAGCTCCTCTACGTTGATCATTAATATAGTAGCTTCAATAACAATAAAACATCAAGAGCATTCACACATTAACATAGTATGTAACCCAAGGAAAGCATCTCGCTAAAAACCCCACACTATCTGTATATTAATGATTAAGAACATGTAACATTACAAAGTACAATGCTTATCACAAGCAATCCAGTACCAGATCCACCTCTTACACACAATACAGCTCAGATCTGATCTCCAAATCTATGCCACTGCTTGCCTGCCTCCACAGCTAATACCTGCTCAAGAATTGATGAGAATGTTTACCAAACTCATTTTTCACCTGCAAAGAATCACTCACACTATGTTGGACGTGAGCACAGGCTACAATTCTTGGTATTGGCCAATTCATTGGCATACTCAATCCCTCTGATTGTGCAAATCATCATGCACAACTATAGTCACAACTAATAGCAATCTGATCCTCTAACACCTGTCCCTGCTGAACTGAACATGCACTGACATGCAACTGAGTTAACGGATGTATTCTATAGTTGCATTATGAGTTAATAACTTTTGAATTAATTAATAACTAATTCACCCAACTCATCTCTAGTCTATTTGCCAGTTAGACTAAATACAACTAGTTTAACAAAGCTAAACTGAACACAACTCCATCAACTGCACCTCCAGTCCACTAAAATCAACTCACTTGAGTTCTAACTGAAGTCCTGCATGCAAATATTAGTCATCCCATAGGTAACCACGTATTTCCTTCTGGGATATGCATGTACCACATCCGTAGCTCATCCTAAAGTGCTCCAAGAGAATAAGACAAAGTTTATAGTCTAAATATTATTATGAGCTAATAATATTTGACTGTTCTATATTTAGACTGAGCAGTCACTCCACTGTGATCTAAAAATAGAAGTCCATCTATTTTTCCCAACTTGACCAATCATCCATAAACAACAACCTGCAATCCATAGACATGATCCATATGTCTAAAAATAGACATAGTCTAAAAACAGACTTGTGCCAAAAATAGCCTGCGGGCCCACTTAGTGAAGGCGACTCTTTTCACTAAGCTCCATCATCTTGTTGCTATCTCAACAACATGTTGGTAGACATGGAGTGGGAAATGTAGGAATCAAGAAGAATTTGAAAGCAACACAGGATTTGCATATCAGAATAGGTTGTTCAAGGAGTTCCAGGTTGGGGAACATATGTACTTGTGAATAAAATTGAGGAAGATCACCTTTCAGATTGGTTCATGTAAAAATATGGCACCTTGATTTTGTGGACCCTTTAGGATTATTGAGAGGATTGGGCCAATAGCCTATCAACTTGCACTACCTTTGACAATGAAAGTCCATGATGTTTTCCATGTATCATTTCTCAAGAAGTATGTTAAAGATGTGGATCATGTGATTGACTGGTTTGTTAGGTATGTGTTATGTTCTTTCCATGACTATCCCCACGTGTGACGGGGTCATGGGGGGGGAATAACCCCCCTATCCATTGTGCTGAGCACGATAGGGGGTTTGAGGGGGATGGCACCCCCCTCTACGGCGTTCGGGGCAATGCCTAGGGGAATGTTTTTTTAGACCCTATATTAGGTGGGTATACCTACCTATGGTTTTGTGCATAGTTTTCACACGGTTTTCCGTGTGATGGTTTTCTACCCATGGTATTTTGTAGATCTGATCAAGGTAACTATAGTTCTATTCTAATCCAGGATTAATGGATTGGGGTTTATGGATGCTTCAACATGTATATATGTATTGTAACATTGAAAGGAATATAATGAAAAATCAATCTAGTAGTCTCGGTTTTGGGATCCAGGGGAAAATATCTGTGTATATTTGTTTTATGTTTTATGCTCTCACAATTTTTTATTTTATGTTTTTAGAATTCATATGCAAGTAATTTCTATTAGAAATATTAATTCCTAAATTGTTTATTGATTGTTGACAATACACACAGGTTTCTGAATGTAATGTATTTTACTAATTGATAATATTTGAATGATGAATGCAAGGCTGAGACATTGCTCCTTTAATAGGAGTTGACTAGTCATGCCTAATCAGAGTGACATGTCCTTTGGGACTAATGCCTCTTCATTTAACTAATTAATTATTAATAAATTGAATAGTTAATAATTTACTTATTTAGATAATATTTTAACATTTTAATAATTTTTATGAATTTAAATTCATAACATTTCCTTCCCCTTAAGATGCTTTATCATCAAAGCATAGGTAGGTTTGGGTGTTGATGAATAAAATGTTCCGATTCCCAAGACAAGTCTTCCTTTGGTGACCTGTTCCATTTGATGAGGTATTCCTTTATTGTCTTGGATTGTAAAACCTTTTCTTGGGTAGCGAGTATACCTTTAGGTTAGAGGACTATTCTTCCTTCTTCATCGATCTCTGGTATTTCTATTTGTGCTATTTTTTTTGCCCTAATTCTTTCTTGAGACGTGATACATGAAAGGTATTATGGATTCAACAATTGTTAGGTAACTTTAATCCATAAGCTACACTACTCATTTTTTTGATTATCTGATATAGCCCATAATATTTAAGGGATAATTAGTTCTTCCCCTATTGTTTTAGTGATAGTTTCTTATAAGGTTGGAGTCTAACAAAGACCCAATCTCTCTCCTTGAACTCTCTTTCAGAGCAGTGTTGGTCAACTTGTTGTTTCATTCTATTACAAGCCATGGTTAGATTTTCTTTTAGTAAGTTGATGATCCTTTGGCTTTCTCCTAAGTGGTCTTTAACAACTAGTACCTTGGAATCAAGAAGTGCAAAGTCTTTCCACTTGGGTGGCTCATAACCATATAAAGCTTGGAAAGGTGTCATTTTAGCTAAAGTGTGGTATGTGGTATTATACCACCATTCTCCGAGGTGTAGCCACTGGGTCCATCTTTTTTTTTATCTATAATGAAACAATGAAGATATGTTTCCAAGAATTTATTAATGATTTTGGTTTTCCCATCTATTTGGGGGTGATATGCCAAACTCATGTCGGGGATTATTCCTGGTTGGTGACAAAATTATTTCTTTAATATTCCCTTAAAACTTTCATCTCTATCATTAACGATGACCTTAGGGAAACCATGTAGTTTGTAAATATTTAAAAAAACACATAGGCGATTTGTTTAGCTATGTCAATCCTTTTAATAACCATAATGTGGGCATATTTAGTGAGTTTGTCGACTACTACAAATATTTTGTCCTTTTTGTCAGATGCAGGTAGTCCTTCAATAAGGCCCATCGAAATCTCCTCCCACTTTTGATTTGGAATGTGTAGTGGATGTGGCAACCCTCGTTTGGAACATTTTCACTTTGTTCCTTTGACAAATATCACCTTTTGCAACATATTTTTGGAATTCCTTACTCATACCCTTCCAATAGAATTCTTGTTGGATGTTGTAATAAGTCTTGTAGAATCTGACATGTCCTACTGCAGGCAAGTTTTGAGACTCTTTTAGTATTCTCACCTTAAATTTGGATGCGGGTGTCAAGTAAATTCTACCCTTGTACCATAATATGTCATTCTTCCACTCATAGTTGGTATGTTGACCGATATTCTTAATCATAGAGTTATAATCATCATCCTTGGCATATTAGGCTCGTATTTCATCCAACCTTTCTAGAACAACTATCATAGCAACACATGTTGTGTTGTCATCATCTTTATGTGAGAGTGCATCTGCATGACATTTTCTTTCCATTTTTTGTGTAATATCTCCAGGTCGAAGGCTGACAACTTTTCCATCCATTTTTGTTGCTATTTTGATAATGTATTTTGTTGAAGTAAGAACTGTAGACTGTTGCGGTCAGTTCGGATTGAGAATTTACTTTCAAGCAAGTATTGGCGCCACTTTGTTATGGAATGTATGATGGCAAGCATCTTTTTTTTGTATGTTGATTTGAAGCCCTCTCATTTATTAAGTTTCTTGATTTCGAATTCTATAGGGTGGTTGTCCTGCATTAATATAACTCCAATTCTGAATACTGAAGCATCACATTTGACTATGAATGGTTTGGAGAAGTTAGGAGTCACTAGCACTGTTGTGGTTGAAATTACTTCCTTTAAATTCTCAAAACACTTGTCTACTTGGTCATTCCATTAAAAATCATTATTTTTTAACAAATTGTTAAGAGGTGCTGTTAGATGCGCATAGTTCTTTATAAATCTTTTGTAATACTCGGTTAGACATAAAAATCCTCTCATCTTGGATACCTTCTTGGGTTTGGGCCATTCTTTGATTGCCTGGATTTTGTTGGGTTCCACTTGGACTCTTTCCCTAGATATAACATGTCCTAGGTATTTAACTTCCTTTTACCCAAACGTACACTTTGATAGCTTGGTGTAGAACTGGTTCTTCTCCAATACAGACAATACTTCTTCCAGATGCTTGAGATGTTCCTTCCACATCTTACTGCAGACTAGAATATCATCGAAGAAACCTAATACAAACTTATGCAAATATGGGTGAAAAAATTCATTCATGGTTGCTTAGAAGGTGGATGGTGCATTTGTTAATCCAAATGGCATAAATTTGAACTCATAATTCCCTTCATGAGTCATGAATTTTGTCTTCTCGATGTCTTCTAGTCTTACTCGTATTTGGTAATAGCTTTATCTTAGATCTAATTTGGAAAAGTAGTGTGCACTGTGTATTTCATCAATGAACGGAATCATAAATTTATGTTTAATATTGATTATGTTTAAACCTCTATGATCTATACATAATCAAAAGGATCCATCCTTCTTCCTGACCAATACTACAGGTGAAGCATATGGACTTCTACTTTTCGTAATGATTCCATTATTCAGCATGTCTTGTATTAAGCATTCTATTTTTGTCTTGTGGTGATGGGGATGATGATATGGCTTAACGTTTACTGGTGTGAGTCTGGTTTGACATCAATAATGTGTTCAATTTTCCTTTTAGGGGGTAACTCCATTGGTAGATCTTGAAAAACCTTCTTGTATTTCTAAATCAAGGATGAAATTGTTAATGGCTGGTGGGTCTCTTCTATAGATAATAGCTCCAACTATTGACATTGTGCGAAAAATGTTGGTGCCCCCTTGCAAATAAGTTTCTTCATTTGATGAGCGGAGATGACTTGAGTTGGTGGTGCTTGAAACCTAAACAACTTATATTTCCTTCCGTCCCACTTGAATTTAATGAATTGCTTTATGTGATTTGTTAAATACATACCGAGTGTTCATAACCATTGTACTCCTAAAATGACATCTACTCCTCCTAGGGGAACTATATAAAAAATGGACTCCATTGCATATTTGCTTAATTGCAACTTAACCTTATGGCACTTTCCTACTCCATCTATACGTTTCCCATCTGCTACCATAACTTTTAAATCTATTACTAGGTAAGACAAAATGTTCAGTCTTTTTGCAACATTGAGATCTAGAAAGATGTGTGTACCTTCTTGAGTCTACTAGAATGATAAAGTTTTTCTTCTTGATGTGACCTTTAAGCTTTAGTGTATGTGGTTGAGCTATCCCTTTGATGGCCGCTAAAGAAATTTGTGGCATATATTCTTCTGATTCTGGACTAGGGTTTGCATTTTCTTCATTGTCCTCTTCATCAGAGCTATCTTCTAAAGATTTTTCTGCTCGTTTGGCTTCACAGTTGTACAATTTTTGCATTGCAAATTTGTGTCTTGTGTAATTCTTGTCTCCACACTTCTATAATTTTCCATCCTTTGTCCTTTCGACACTAGATTTTTGTTTTCCTTCATTTCACAATGGTGGTGGAATGTACTTGCTAGTGCTCTATGATGATGGTTTACCTAAATTCCCCTTGGAATAGTTATTAGCTCTCTTGTTACTAGCATATGGTGCCTTGAGTTTATATTTCCACTTGATAATTATGGCTGCGTGTCTGGCCTCCTCAATGGTTTTGGGTTTATGCAATTTTAATTATTTGCGAATGTAATCTTTAAGGACACATCGATATGATTTTAACAACTCTTCATCTGAGAACCCTCTCTGCCTTACTGCTAATACTTACCATTCATGAGTGTATTCACTCATTGATCCTTTTTATTTCAGGTGAACAAATCTCTCGTAGACATCGTCTTCCTCCTTGTCATGAAACCTTTTTAGCAGGGCGTTTTAAAGTTTTGCCAATTGAACGAGAAACTCGTACATTTAGATGACCACCACAAAAACCAATCATACACTTCTTCTAAGTAGTTGGATGCATTCATGACCCTTTCTTGCTCACCGATTGGATGGTTTGCTCAAAAAATGGCATCCATCTTATTTACCCATATCACGGCGCCCTTAAAGTTCTTACCATCATACTTAGGTAATTCATTTTTTATTTTAAGATGGTTCTTGTCAGGAGATTTAGTATAATATTGGCTTCCTTTGAAGTGAATTTGTGGTATTCAATGTTTCTCATGCCTCGGGAATTCATGCTCTGGAGAAGTCTCACCTTTTGGAGTCTTGGGACTCTGTGTAGTTGAAGGTGGTTTGTCCCTACGAAAAGCTGGCTCATCAATTTTTTTAAAAAGGAGATATCATTGGCCATTTGGTCTTGCTTACTAACTGAGTTCTCGATTTTATCCAAGAATTTATTTAACTTTTTGATGTCCTCTTGAATTTTTTTCATATCGTCATTATTGTTTCCCGCCATTTTGTTTCATTTTTTCCTTGAAAACCATTTTTTTTAATAACAATAATTATTACTATTACTATTATTATTATTTTTAAAATAATTATGTAATTCTATATATATATATATATATATATATATCTATATCATATAATTATAATTTATATATATTATATAATTATAATTATATAAACTTTTCAATTCGTTCTATTATAACCCACCAACCGTAGTTTCTGATTGATAATGGGGTCACATATGTTAACAAACCACCATTCGGAATGATTATTAGCCACGATTGTTGGTAGATTTTCCTGTTGACATCTTTGATACCACAGACAGGGCGTATCTAAATGGTGTAATATGGTTAGAACGGATTACATGCCATGACACCTGGCACCAATCACGACACTCGGAAACCCATGGATGACACGGTGGGTGTGGTATTCCACGCGACTGAGCATGCACCACATAACACAATCATGACCACTAGATAAGTATACGCTCCTGTGAGACCAGAGCTAATGGACGCTAGAAAGGTGCTGACGGTTGTTTCTATGCCTGAACCCACATACACAAGGACTGTTCTCCCACGACTGCTATTCCTCCATGCAACTAAGCACAGGGAACCACATGACTTGTTCTGAACAATTCTTTGAAACAACAAAACCATAGAGTAGACCGAGGATGGGAAGCCCATAGGCCTTGATGGCCAACGGGATCTTGTGGGTGTCATTAGAAGAATTCTGTCTCTGATACCACTATTAGAAATATTAATTTCTAAATTTCTAATTGACTGTAACTGACAATACACACAAGTTTCTAAATGTAATATATTTTATTAATTGATAATATTCGAATGATGAATACAAGGTTGAGGTGATGCTCCTTTAATAGGATTTGACTTGCCATGCATAATCAGAGAGATATGACCTTTGGTATTAATGTCTCTTCATTTAACTAATTAACTGTTAATTAATTTATTATAATTAATAATTTATTTCTTTAGATAATATTTTAATATTTTAATAATTTTCATGAATTTAAATTCATAACAATGGACTTGCCTATGGTTTTGTGAATGGTTTTCGCACATGTTTTTGGGAATGATGATTTTCTGCCCATGGTATTTTTTAGATCTGATAAAGGGAACTAAAATTATGTTCTAATCTAGGGTTAATGGATTGGGGTTTATGGATGCTTTGGTACACACACACACATATATATATATAGATTGTATTGAAAGGAATATAATGAAAAACCAATCTAGTAGTCCCAGTTTTGGGATCCAAGGGAAAATATCTGTGTATATCTTTTTTATGTTTTATGCTCTCGCAATTGTTTATTTTTTGCTTTTAGAATTCATATGTAGGTAATTTCTGTATGGGGTTAAAACCTACATGGTATATATTATAGGTGGAGCCAAAAGAAGAATTCCAGCTAAAACCACTATGCACTTTGCAGAGAAATATGCTCATCCTCTAGAATCGAGCAATCGAGCAGGTTAAAGTGCAATGGAAACACTTTGGGCCCAATGAAGCTAAATGGGAGATGGCAGATCAGATGTGGGCTATGTATCGTTCCTTATTCATTGGTTGAGTGGATGTTTTGATATATGTAGTTGGTGTATGTTTTGATGATGGTTGGTATATGTACATATGTATATGGATGTAAATACCACCATGAGTTATGTTATAAATCTCCAATAAACGGTATCGGTGTCATGTCATTATGTTGTTATATTTGTCATGTTTTCATGTTGGTTTTGTTCTTAGTAGATGATCATTGTAAATACTGCAACAAACTAAGTTATAAAGCTCCATGGCTAGTATGTTTTTCTTACAACAACCTTGTTGGTTGTGTTAGGGTCCTCTAAATATAGTGATCAAGGAATCATTGTCTACCCATTTATCCTAGTGGGATGTTGTAAGTTATTTTTAATTTTAAGTTGTTTAGTTGTTAGATAGAAAAGTAAGAAGAAAAAAAATAGAAAAAGAAATAAAAACAAAGGGAAAAAAGAGAAATATATAAATAATTAAAAATAAATAAATAATTAAAAAAATCCCCAAAGGGCGTGCCAATCAAAATGGCACCTAAGTTTTTTTGTTTATCTAAATCTTGATTAAATTAATGAAAGTATGGTTTAGATGGTGAATGAACATTGAGAGGATGTTTTTTCATCTTGCAATAAAGATTTGGCACTTTTGGACGAATGAGATCATCCCCGCCAAAATCAATGGTAGGGAATGACGTTCAGCCCGCTTGGACCTCCTAAAGGTTAATAAGGAGGGGTGGGTCTGAAAAATGGTTTGCGTGAAACTACCATTGACTATGTGGCGGCCCCACATGAATTCCTCTCCTACCTTATCACTTAACACCCAACCCCCCCCCCCCCCCCTTAAATCCATCTCCTGTTTCTATTTTCCCTTGCTCTCGCTAGCTCCTGCTTCAGTCATAGCATGCCAACACATCGCCACCCCATTGCATCCATCCACGTCACCTCCTAAAAAGAACATTGGCCAAATCTCTTGCCAATGGTCATGTAGATGTTGGTCATTAAACTCCCACCAACATTTAAGTTTAAGTTTATTAACTACGATGCTTCAAAAATGGTAATTTCACTGTTGATCTTCTTTTCCTTTTAACTTTAAGAAACCTTTCATTCCCCAACATTCTCCCATTTCCATTTCATTGTATCAGTGAAAATTCACACTCAAAGATCATTAAGTGCACCAGTGCCTTCTACAATCGCCATCCTCTTTCAACACCAATTAAGAATAGATCAGGTAATTTCCTTTGAGTCTCTCTACAATCTAAAATGTCATCACATAAGGGAAAAGTGAAAATGGTGGTAGAGATTCTAGTCCTACCATCTATTTCGAATTTAAATAACATGGCTTTAGTTGACACACAATATAAGATAACATAAACTCAATGTGAATTTGATTTGTATGAGCTTCATAATTGGTCGAAACAAAAGTTTTTAGATAATAGTGATGATTTAAGCATCTAGGAATCATTTCTACCTCAATTTACCTTTCCCCATACACATATTTTTCCAGAGTTTGCTACCTAGTATCATCTCAGGTACCTCCCCATCCAAAAAGTGTTAATTGATCAAAATAATGGAATCTTGTCCTCAGTTACCCCAAAAGCTATTTTTCAAACCCTCAATATTAATTCTCAAACTTCTTTACACCCATTTTCCACTGATGCACTCATGGAAATATACAAAAATCTTACCTTCCCCTAGTGAGCCCATATTTCTGAATTTTTTCTGCCTGAAAATTATGAATTGCCTAGAACAAATCCCCCATACTCTGCTTCTAGTTTCCTTGAGTTGTCAAGAAAAGTTATTTCCATGGTTACTTTCCTATTAGGTTATCCCATAAACCAAAGGGTATATGAAGTAGTGTTAGGTTTCTTGTCAGTATTTTCAGTTGGTCAGAAGCCATCACTCATTTTCAATTACAGTTAATACTTGTTATATGTTATTTATGAGAAATTTATGAAATTCAATGTTGAAGGTGCATTCAAACACCAATTAGTCTTAGTATATATTATGTTATTCTATCAAGAAAATAGGTTCAAGTTCTAGTTACAAAAGATGGATGATTAGGGAAGTCCACTATCATTCATTCACTGGACTTCTTTGGTAAGAAGGAATTTAGAAGATTATTCATTCACCAATTTTGTAAATCAGTTTTTACATACATCCTCGTGTCTTCTTAGCAATGATATTGTACCAAGTATTTCACTGGATATCAATAAGGTTTTTCATCTTATAAAACAAGCTAAAGTTGGAGACTAGTATCTCTACTAGAACTATATAGATATTCAAATATAAGGGTGTGAACTTCATCCCTATAGATTACGAGTATTTGTATCAGTACAGATTTTTTCCTTGGAATACATTAGAGAGATGTTAAACATGGATGACCTACATTTTGTATCAAGTAAAAAGAAGGCATAATTTAAATTGAAGGCACATGTTGGGCATTATATTGTAAATAACATACCAAAAATAAAGGAAGTGGATGAAATAATAAAGAAAATGAAATTTAAGTTAAGTTTCACATGGTCTTGTGATCCATTAGGGATAATTTCAAGACTAAGAGTCAAGCAGAAGACCACACCATATGCACATACACCTAGGAGAGAGATAGATAAATATGCCAATTAGGAATAATGGATAGAGAACACACTATGGGAGGCTAAAGAGAAAATTATCAGTCAATCATCTCTACAAAATCCTTCCAAAGGACAAAGAAATCAAGATACCGAGGGAAACTATGTCACTTACAGATTCAAAAGCTCAAGTTGCAGACTTTTGTGTTTTCAAGAGAACAAAGAAAGATCCACAGACCAATACTGAGACTCATACTAGAAGTGATGCTAAGATAATAAACATTTAAGAGGAATATTTAGAATAAAAGGGCTCACAAGATCAAGCCATAGTGGATTTTACATGTATTCTTACTACTTCATTCCCATATGTTGAGGAGACAACTGAGTCACCTACGTCTTATACATATCAGATTGCAACATAGCAGAATATTTTTGCTAGATATAGGTAGATCAAGAGGAAGAATGAAGCATTAAAGGCTACAACATATTTAGAGTTCTGGAAGGAAACTACTTGTACTCAACATAGTTTGTTGTCTGCACTTGACACTAAGAACGGACAGTTCCAATTGGCCTTCTTGGAACCCACAATTCTAGGCCCCAAAAGTGAAGAAGACTACAAAGCTTCTGTGTTTTCCTTTCATACCAAAAAGGTCCATGAAATCGATCAAATTGATTTGCATAAATAGGAAAGTGAAATGATCTATTCAATGCTAACAAGTTCATCCATGACTACCTCAAAACTGCAAACCTCCTTGAATAATATTCATTCACAGCTAAAGATAGAGCGAATGTCATCTTTGGCCAAAGACACTAGAACCAAATATTTGGAAGATTTAGTGATTAGGCTAGGATATGATCCTAGTAATATCAAAGAAGCTAAGAAGATAATTAAAAATAAAGATGCATATATTCAAGCTCTGAGGAAACAACTCAAGCTTCCAACCACAAACCATCCTTAGGCCAAAGAAGTAACTAATATGGAGATAGAAAAGGAAACATTTTTCAAATTAATAGTTGAACAAAACGTTCAGATTCAGAAAATGGAGGCTTTTGAAAATCTAGCCAAAGATTTGGGAGAACTATCAATAACAAACAAGGAGAAAGAAGAGTTAATGATAGCACTGACAAAGATGGAGGAAAACAAAATAAAGTTGATAATGCATATCTAGAAGAGGTACAAAGTAATTTCAAATTGACTCAACAAATTGAAAAATATGAGAATCAGTCTTTGACAACTCAAATGTTGGCAGAGCCCAAGCAAAGTATATGGCATAACATCAATGCCAATATTACAGAATTGTGGCCATAATTTCAAATTATTTTTTAGTAGGAGGAGCTAGTACAAAGGGTCAAAGAAGCAGCTGAGAAAATAAAAGCTAAAATTGAGCACAGACCATCGGAAGCACACATAATTATTAAAATTCTAAAATCCAAGAATAGATATGAGTTAGAAGAAGTCCAAATTAAAGACAGAACAAACACAATTATGGAAATAAAGAGAGTTCTGACAAAGATGAACCTCATGATATAGTTGGAGAATGAATGCAAAGAGTTGGAGTTCCAGGTGAAAATATTTAACAAAAAATTTAATGTATTGCAAGGAAAAGGACTTCCATCTCTGAAAGCCTCTAATGGAAAATTGATTCTATTATAGAACTATCAAGACCAGTTATGCAACATAGCTACAGATTCTTCCAAATTCACCAAGTTTAGAGGAACAATTACTAGAGAAGCTTTCTTGGAAGGACTACAACGTGACCTCTACATTAAGCATGAATTCCACCATCTATTTCTCAATAAGATAGCTTTTCAGACATATACATAAGTAGATGAGATATTTTGGAATATGGTAGATTTCTCCATTCCTAGTGAAGAGTGATGGGATAAATTACTAGAGCTCGATGAATAAAGGTAAACATGAATCCTACAAATTAGGGAGTAGGAAACTTGAAGAAGCAAAAAAGTAGCTATAGTCAGCAACAGTTCTCTTAAGAGTATGAATAGAACATCAAAATAGTCCAGATTTCCTATTACTTAGTTCTATTTTGAAATATCTACATCATTTCAGTGATATTATTTTGTAATAAATTTTATTTTTAAGTTTGAATTAATTTGAGACAAACTCTATAAATATTTGTAAAAATGATTTACAAAGGGTTGGAATATGCAAGAAGAAAACACTTTTAGTAATTGTAAGTAGTGAAATATATTTTGAAGTAATAAATTAAGTAATACAAAAGAACCTTGGTTTTAGGATTCTTGTCTCAAGAAAATGGTGATGTTTCCCTCTTTCTAAATATGTTTTTCTTTCAAGTTTCACATGGGTTTCCCTTCCTGATTATTCCAAGAATATTGAGAGTTGAATTTACTTATGGTACTCTACTCTGGCTTGTTTAAAACAATCTTAAATGTTTTCTTTATTATATTAAGTATAGAATTCATTTGTG
>Ga0115851_100544_pt1 | contig 17226 bp, 22 predicted proteins | sample InSIn2gowninarea_FD_83865 | JGI IMG/M metagenome (GOLD analysis project Ga0115851, IMG submission 83865)
CATTACTCTTTCCTTGACATAACGCCTGGCCTGACTTTTTATGTGTTTTTATCTCGATCAACTGTTTGTCTGAGCGAGTGTATGGACGTTTGGGTTGTTGGAGTTCATTTTTCTCCCCTTCGACCGATCTGTGACTATTCTCACTCTCCTACAAAACGGATGCATTCTTATTGGATCCCTCCCGCTGGTGAGAGCGTAAAGTGAGTTCCACTTGTGAAATGATGTGTGAATGCCTTGACGTGGATTAATTTTCCCTGCTGTGCCCTTCTCATGCACCGATTGCGGCAGCGGACTGGTTGCTATGCGTCTGTAAGGCGTATGGGAGGGAATAGAAGTCATCTGTATGCCCTAAGAGTGAGTGAGTGGAATACATGGCGACCACTCTCATAACGGAAGTGTTTGATTGAATCAGAGATGAACGTGAGCATAACGGCATCAGCCGTTTTGGCTCACTCGAAAGAGAAAACGATCAGGAAGGAGGAGGACAGTGGAAGGGAGGTGACAAGGAGGAAAAGGGCAGCAAAAGTGCTGCTGCTGCGTGTCGGGTAATCGACGGGGACGATGAGGAGGACGGCGAAGGAGAGGGCAACGACAGCGACAGTCCATGATTCCCCGAAAACGGAAAAGAGCTTCCCTCACTCGGATCGTAATCATCGTGAAAGCAGTTGTTACCCTTATTAGCGTCATTGAAGATCAATGAACGAGGCCCGTTCTCCTGCGAACAATAGCGAGACCCTTTTTGCTCGCCCTTTTCTGCATTCGAAGTGTCGGCATAGTCTGAAAGGGAAACAGAGAGGAAGGGAAGAGAAAAAATGCAGGCGCTGTGTGTGTGTGTGAGAGAGAGAGAGAGAGAGTATTTGTTGCTAGTAGTACAGGAGAAATGAGAGAGGAGGGAGACGTAAGAGGAATGAGATGCCGTGAATCACGTGAAGTGAAAGATGCTGAGGCATGTGATGAGAAGGGAGAGAGTGAGGGAATGAGAAAGAGGGGCAACGAGTTCTCTCTCTGTGCTTACCCTATGTGTGTGTGCTGTTCTTTTTTACTGCTTCGTTTTTCGCCTTCCCTCATCCGTCCCTTCTTTGCTATCCTTCTCTCACTCCTTCCTCACTCATTCACTTCCTTTCCCCCCTCAGCAGATGTGTTGAGTTAGTTATATGTGTATGTGTGTGTCGGTCTGTTTACTCTGCCTCCTCTGCGTGTCCCCATGGCCTTAACTTACGTGTTAGATCGAACTTCTGTTCCCCCTCTCTCCTCACACTCTCCTGACTACTCACTCGTTACTCGCTGCCGTGATTCAAATTGCAATTTTTGCTGCAATCATTTTTCCCGACCCCCGAGTCCAGGACTTGAGGATTGGTGCAAGGCGCAGAGAGAGAGAGAGAGAGAACTGTGTTGCTGAGTTGCAGCCTGTCGACTGCACTGGGGATAAGATGAGAGTTGGTGGAGGAGAGAGTGAGGGAAACGACGTCGACTGCTACAGCTGGGGGATCGAAGTTACAGGAAGGAGAAGAGACAAACATCAGTGGCAGTACTTTGCTTCGGGAATCCTCTTTTCCTTCTCCCTTTCGTTAGAATGATCAGTAGCAGTTGCTCCATACTTTCTCCGGCCTTCCTCTTCCTTTCCTTTTCCTCCTCATCATGTGTGTGAGTGGGGATGAAATCCTCTCTCTTCTCCTTTCCTTCTTTCCTGTACTCTTTCTTACTCTTGATTTTTTCCTTCCCTGCGTCCACCACTTAGGATCATCCCTTTCTCTCGGGTAAATACCCAACCTTTTACTGCCTGCAAATAGCAGATGCTGTGGTACTAAAAAGTAGTTCTAGAACAAATTACGCTAAGGGAAAATGAGGGCAGAGAGAATGGCCGGATTCACCCAAGTGCACGATGGTGTGAGAGAAAACATCCGCTTACCAGGGAATGTTTGATTGCAGCGGTGAGGAGAGAGTGCAAGTCAGTGCGTGAGTGGGGCCTGCCTGACTGGTCAGGAGGAGGAGGTGATAACAGAAAGGGAATCGGCCTCCTGATCGTTGCTGGGGAAGAGTGATCCGGGAATCCTGCTCATGAGTACCAATGATGAGATGAGCCAAACAAATTGTTATGACGATGGGAAAACGAGGAACGGGAATGAGAGTAGTTTGACAGGATCATGAAGTTGAGGACATGCCATTTCGCGGAAGGGAATGAGCGGAGGAGGGGGATGAGTCCGATTCGATCATTGAAAAAAGAAGAGCGAGGAGCAAGCATCAAAGACCGTGTAACGCGGGTCGCTGCCGTCAGAAAAGATTGCCATCGTGAAAGATGTCAAAAAGGCTGTCATGTAAGCGTTGTTTCATGATCCATTTATTCGGGCAAAATTTCGTCCGCGACGATGATGCCACACAAAAAAGGAACCAGGACGTAAGAGACATCTGCAGCCCCAGAACGACACATGTGTTCTCCGGCTGGTGCAGCCGTGTTCGGGACGCGGCCAGGAGATGTCGCGTGCTGGATCGCACCCGTCAGGCAGGGAATCAGATGCAGAGATTGGACGGCACGGATCATGCTCCCCCGTCTCTCTCTCTCATTCCTGCCGCCAGTCCGTCGCTCCTTCTCTCCGACTCGCTCACTGGCATGCTAGAACTTGCAGCGGGAGAGAACAGATCATGTTCATTATTCGAGTCGCCTTTTGTGTTGCGTGCATCTCCTCTCTCTCCCCGCAACTCTTCTGCCTCTCCTACTTTTCAACTCCTACTGCCGTCTCATGAATGATTAGACTGAGTGCCGAGTGCTCCTCATGATCAACTTTAGACACTGTTTACGACATGATCAGCTACAACATCTCAGCCGGATGTTTCCTCACTCTTTCCCTCCTGGTGATCCTGTTTGCCAATCCCAGTATCGGATCCAACATCGCCGTCGATGGTGAGTCCGCTCGAGGCTTGCCTCTGGCTGTTGCCGTCTACCATGCCGACCGGTCTCTCACGGCTGGTGATGATGTCGAAATTCGGTTTTGGAAACTGGAAGGAGTTTCCCCTTTTTGCGAAAGCAAGTGAGGATTCCACATTCGTCATCTTATTTCACTCAGAGTGGGAAGCTTAGAATTTTGCTCACTGGGTGGCTTCCACTCGTTGACTCTCTCTCTCTCTCTCTCTCTCTCATTCCGGCTCACCAGTAACCCGAGTCGACTGTTTGTAATTTAATCACCTCATGCAGTCCTCTCTCTCTCTCTCTCTCTCTCCATTCTCAGGTCAAATATGACTGTTGACTGAAGGTTTCGTCTGTTCAACTGATTCACCCACTCATTAACGTTAATGACATGGGTAACTCGTTAGATGGGCCGTCGTGTTCAATGTTTAAGCAGTTCTTGCAGGCAATTTCACGCTGTAACGTTAGTGAATGTTTCCCTGATAAGTGTCTACAACATTTCACACATGCGAGAGCAAAAAGATCGATGCTAAAAGCATGTGATGAGAGGCCATCAGGTAGTAAAACTAGCGGAAGGAGAGAGGTGGGTGAGAGTGAACATCGTAGTACATTGGAGAGAGGGGGCAGACATCACCTCAGCCGATGGCATCCATCCTCTTACGGATCTCGGAGGCGGAAGATCAGAGGAGAGGTAAAAGAGCTCATGAAAAGAAAGTAGAAAAACACACACTCGCATACACATGATCCATTGGCTGAAATTTCATTAGGTAGCAAGAAGAAGGGGGGGGCAAACAGCACATCAGGGACAGCTATTTGTATTAGCGTTAAGGTGAAACCGCTTTCCCCGCCGACATCGTGTGCCTTTGCGTGTTTCTTCTGCTTCCGCTTCTGAATTACAAAGGAATGAGGAGGGGAACGAGTTTGAACGAGTTCTTTCGAAGCTTGAGAAGTATTTTGCTACACAGCTCTTCCGCTTCAAAGGAATCGGGCGCCGGATTACATGCCTTTTAGTCCACGCTCTGCAGCATTCACCGACCAGCCAGAAAAAGGGTAACATGATGACGGCGCTTACTCGTCCTCTTCTTTTTTCTTGCTGCGGCAAACGCTAACACACGAGTGCTGACGTAGGAATTCGGAATCTCTCTTTCATTAAAAGAGAAGTGGACTGTTTGCACTTCTTCAATATTGCAAGTGAAGGAGAGCGTAGAAAATGTTTACTTTATGTTGGACCGCACACGATTGCAGGATGTAGCGGCTCCATCCAAAGTACTGTCCATGTGATGGATTTTCGATCCTCAGATCATTCACTCCTCCAGTAGACATCATGACTAATGTCTTTTCCCTGGTTCGAAGTTTTCTTTTTCCTGTTTCAAAAATTTAAAAATCACTCAGGAATCTCTGTCTCCCCTCTTCTTGACTTATGATTCAGTGCCACTGTCTACTGCGGCCATTTTTCAAGAAGATCGTCCCTTATTCTCGAGGAATAAAGTAAGGGGACAAAACTGATCCCTGGAAGATGTGGGACAGAGAAAGAGAAAGCGCCGGCTGTAAGAGGTTGTGCGGGAGTGAGAGAAACTGTCAGAGAGAGGATTTTAGCCGCCGTGTACAGAGATGGTTGAAGCAAGAACGGAGACAGCGAGTGATGCAGTTAAAAACATTTTCATGTGGAGATCACTTAAGTTGCATCACAGAGGAAAAAAACCGGAGCCGGGATCACAGGGAAGGAGAGCGAGTCGACGAGAAGAAGGACGAGAAGTGAGAAGGAGCACAAAAGATCTCAGGAGGGAGACGAGAGGAGGGAATAGAGATGCTGCTCAAATTCTGCATTTTGAAAGGTTCTGAAGCTTTTTTTTTCGACTATTCTCGCCTCTGATTCCGTCTCCTCTTCTTTGTCTCTTGTTCTTTCTCACTTTTCTTCCTTTTTTTTCCCTTCCTCCCTCCTGCGATGCTTCCTTTCGTCTCATCTGTGACTGTCGCCCTTTTTCTTTTGGCTCTTCCGGTGTTGCTTCCTCCGCGTGGCATCGCATTCACCATGCCTTCCCTGTGATCCTCTTCACTCGCCAGACAGTGGATGTGTGTTCCGTTAACCTTTTGCCAGAATTTCGTAAGAGCGATTGAATAAGTAGCGCAGGCATAACAGGAGCCCCTGCCGCTGTCTCCCGGTTTTTGTTGTGCCAGTGACGTCTCTCTTTCTCCCATCTTTTGACTGCGATTACTCGTCAGAGAAAGAGATACCCGAGCACAGGACTCGTCTCTCCTTCCTCGCCATTCCATCTCTCTCTCTCTCTCTCTCTCTCTGTTCCCTATCCATGTGTATGTTTTTTGCACTGCCTTAAACGTGCTCCTCATCTGCGGGTTGATCGATGGCAGGAAAGGAAAAAGGATGGGTTAGGTGATCGCAGTGGATCACAAATAGGGAGAGGAGGGAGAAAAGGGATAAGGAAAGAGGAGAAGAGGCTGTTGCCACTGTTTCCCTGCTATCTTTTCTGCCCCAGAGATCTTTTTGTCTCCTGACTCCCTCTCTTTTCTCAACGCCGTCGACTCGGCTGCCACCGTCGCCGCCATCCCTGCTGCCTGACTCTGGGTTACAGTTCACGACGGAATGATCTGCATGAACAACCCATTCTTCTTCTTGCCTCCCTCTTTCTCATCATCTGGATCCCTGATCTTCCCTCTCCTCCTTTTCCACTGCATGCATCAGAGAGGAGGAAGAAGAAGAAAGAAGATCACAGAGTAACACACACGCAGCGGTGCTCCTGCTCCCAGGCTTTCCATGTTACACTATTTGCGTCCCTTTCTCTGTAACTGTCTCCTTGCCCTCCTCCTTTCTCCCGAAAGAACACTTCGAACAGAAGAAGCAAAAACCGCGGATGAGAACGAGAGACAAGATTCAGAAAGTACGGTAATTGAAGAAGCCCGCTGCCGCTGTGCTCCCCTACCCCGTTATACCATATCTGATTTCGTTGCAAGTTCTTTTCTCCCTCTTTCCTTCTCTCGATAACAGTCTCTCTCTCTCTCTCTCTCACTGTGGGCCCTAACTGTTCGCTCGTGTCTATGCTTTCTTCTAACACACACATACCATGCTCCATCTTTCTCACCACCGCCGCCTCCTCTCTTCTTCCTGTCGTTCTTCCTCATCCCCGTCACTTTCTCGTTTGCAGCCCTCGCTCTTTATACTGTGATTTCCTTCTTCTCTCCCCTCACTCACTCATCACCGCGCAAAAGATGACGAGAGTGAGTGCGGGAAGGAGGGAGAAAAAATGAAGTGAAAAGCAATCTCGAAGTAGGAGAGGTCGGAGTCGCTCTCAGAGACAATCGCTTTGATTCCTTTCCTGCCTCTCCATCGTCTCATCCATTTCAGATCCATGCCCATGTCCGCATCTCTTTTTATCTCCTAGGCAGGGAACAGTTTCCCTGACTACTCTTTTGTTGATCTTCATTTCCCCGGATCCATTAGATGAAAGAAGAGCGCACTGATTATGCCTGAGCCGGGCTGTACCGCTGTACCGCTGATTGCATGCATGCAAATCTGTCGTTCTCCTGTTCTTAGCCCTCGCTGCCCATCAATATTTGTGTACTACTGTTTACATCTCGACTCATCTGCTAGTCCCTCTCGAAATGCCTGGCATACCTTACTGTCGACAGATCCCTCATCAAAGTATGCACAAGTATCCCTTGTGCTAGAGGGGAATTCGAATGCTGCAATCAAATATTCAGGCAGACTTGTGCGACTGGAGGAAAAACCTTTTTCACTTTCATTCCGTTCCATTGTTCCCTCCACCATCCGGCTCCTGTTTTCTCTTTCCCAAGAAAGAGGCTAGGCACCAGAGGGGGGAAGGAGGACGAGGGAAAGGGTTGTTGAAGGAGAGAGGATCTCACGTCATGCGGAAACAAGAAAAGAAAAGAGGGACGAGGCAGAGGAGGATTTTTGTCGAAGCATGACGTAACGCTACTGTGTGTGCTGCTGCTATGTGCGGCCACGCTTCACTGACGTCGGCGTGGTGAAGAACGAGCAAGGAACGGGGAAGAAGAGCACACGACGGCTAAGCCGGTGGGCAGGGAAGATGATGAAAGGCAAAAACCCGTAACCTTATAGCATCAGTTTGAGGGCAGGTTTTCTGAAACTTATGGTGGAAAGCAAGTGGAACACTCAACTTCTCATTAAATTTCATTAGCGACAAAGAAAGAGAAAGAGAGACAAAGGTTACGATGAGAGAGGCAGTCAGGGATGAAAAAGATACCCCCATCATAACTCCAGAGAGTGAACCTCACTCACGGAAAGAAAACGCTCCCTTCCGATACTGTGAGGAAGAGCAGAGCGCACCGCCCGAATGTACGGCACACTGTGGCGAAAGCTCTTTGATGTCCATGGATACACAACGTGCCCTATTCGGAGTCCAGTTACTTTCCCTACTCGTGAGCTAATAGCAGCAGGTATGGAGCCCTGGGATCGACGGAATCAAAAGAATGGGCGGTAGCATTGCCCGATGGAGTTAGGGTAATGGCAGCATTACCGCTTGGACAGGAATTCCGACAGAAACAGTGAGTGGGAATTCCTTTTTCCCCGCACTGCCCGGCTCTCGCAGGCAGACTTCTATTTACTCCCGTTCACTTGGATTTCCAATGACCTGATGTTTACTCTCTCACGCCGTTTCATCGGGTGCATGAAGAAGGAGAAAGTATCGTCGCTTGCCGTTCGTCAGGTCGATTAGCGCGGAAATGTGGTACACTGGAAATTAAATTGGAGACCGTCCCTGCTCCCAGTAACCGTAGACACTCACGCCCAGACAAGTTGTCTGAGTATAACACCTACCAAGAGATTACAGAAACGGTGAACTTACACAATACTAACACAACTTATATCTATGACGACAGTGTTGTGTAGTGAAAGTTTTGGCTGTGAAAAGAGGTCAGACAACTGGTCTAAGAATGTAGGGCAATGTGGTCTTTGAGAGTGAAAAAAGAAGGACTTTCAAAAGTCCCTGTCTCCAGAGGACAGCGATCCCGGCGAAGAAAACAATCTGACATTCCGAAGTAGCCAAACATAATCCAGCGAGGAGTTGGAGAGGGCTTTTCAGGTCGGAATGTCACAAGTATTGAGTAAGAGGGTGACTGAAAAGGCCGGAACGGCAACAAAATGTCCGTGGGTGGAAAGAGAAAGCATGTTATGACGGTCGCTGGGATGACTTGATGTTCAATCAATGATGCTCGGGTCAGGCAGGAGGTGGAACAGGAGAGGAACAGTAGCAGCGGCCGCGGCATGTGGAATGTCTAAGAAGGTTTAGGCGACCGAACGTGAACTTTCTCGGCAGTCCCCTTTGGACTCGGCAGCCGTAGGAGGATTCCGTCTCAGGCAAACAAGAAACAAGAAGCGCCGCCGGAAGGGCTCTTCGTATGAAAAGGAGGCCGAAAAAAAAGAGGAGAGGAAAGATGCATCTGCATCATTAATGCTGCAAAGGGACAGCCAGCAGGATAATGGGATGAAATGGGATGAGAGTGGAGGAGGGATGGCTTTTCAATATTTTAATGCCCCTCTGATGGATTTTTAAAGTCGTTGCATCTGCTTCCACCTCTTCCTCGGCGCTGTTTCAGTTTTTTTTTTCAGCCTGCCTGAAATTGCTGGTCTCCGTATGTCCCTTTTTTGTGACACATTCTTCTTTTTTGCCTGCATCTCCCATTTCCCTTCCGCACTGGTGTTCCGGATCGTGCTAAACAACAACAACATGGGATCTCACATGCAAATGGAACACGATGCATACCCACACAGGATACTCTGAGACGGACGTGATCGAGGGGAAGGAGGGAGGGATCGTGTGCAACACTTCCAAATGGACGGAAGAACCGGTCCTAATACTCTGGTACCGGGGAGAATCCGGTGTCCCGATCTATACGGTGGATGGACGGAATTCCTCCTCCCTGCAAAAAGCTCAACAAATTCCTTCCAGTGAATTCGAAGGCCGGGCAGCCTTTGATCCCTCACATCATCCGCCGACCCTTGCCATCAAAGCACTCTTCCGGGAAGACGATAATGAGTACCGATGTCGATGTGATTTCCGCACCTCGCGGACACAAAATTTCCTAGTCAATTTAACCGTCATCGGTAAGTGTCTCTGTGTGTGTGTGTGACACATGTGTTTGCTTTTCCCGTCCCATTCCACCCCGGCTCATGTTGACCATGCACACATGTGCTTGCACCGATGTCTGTTTCACACGCGCACATGTGTGCGTGTGGGGGAGGTCAGTGCGAGTGCAGCGCCTGCAGGCGAAACAGAGAGACAGCTGGTCCCGTTCCTCACGTCTCCATAACAAGCAGGCCGGCGATTTCCTCCTCTCTCCTTGTAACTCATGTTTTGCCACCCTGTTTCTCACTGGCCATTTCCTTTATCTCTTTGCCTCCTTTCCCGCCGTCCTTTCCAAATCCTCTGCACATGAAGTAGCTTACAGTGAGGTTCAAGCGATCGAAGGCCGGGAGGGACGGATAGGATGCAATGGCACGACATCCACCAGCATCGGATGGGAGGAGGATGCGGTGCAGATCTTCTGGTTTCGCGGGGAATCCAGTATCCCGATCTTCACCGTGGATGCCAGGAACAGCACATCCCTGTCTTCGGGTCTGACAATTCCCTCCGCCGATCTGGAAGGCAGAGTCGTCTTTGATCCTGGTCCCGTGCCGACGCTGAGGATCAGAAAGATTTTACGATACGATGAGGGGGACTATCGTTGTCGGTCCCTGTTTAGGAGATCCCGGACTCAGAAATGCCTCATCATCCTGACCGTCATCAGTGAGTAGCTTTCCCCTCATTGCATGAGACTTTTGAGACATTCGTGTCTCTCCCCCGTTTTACTTCCGGAACACTTTGTTCCCCCCGCACACTGCACACTGCATGACAGTTGGAGAGGAGGGCTGTCAGGCGCACGCACACACAAAAGGGACTCCTGTGATGTGTCGTGTTCACCGCATGCCATTGCTCTCACACAGCACACACACACGGCACAAAGAGCATTCGGATATCTCGTAGAAGCAGACGCCAGGGCAAGAAGAAAGATAAGAGTGAGAGTATGTCCTGAATCCCGGACAAATTCCTTACAAGATTTTAACCGTCGTCATCATCTCTCCTTTTTTTCGCCGTCGTCGTCGTCCGACCTCCTCCTCCTTCTCTCTTCTCCTTTCGCTGTCATCATCGTGTGTGTGCCTTTCTTCAGCCTCACGAGCACACAGCCAGACAGACACATGTGTACGCTGACACTGTTCCCCGCTTTCCGTCGCTGCGTTTGCACGCTATACGCTATCATGACTTTGGATCGATGGCATCGCTCATCTCCGGCTTGCCTTTTTGTTTCATAGCCCCGCTTTTCTATCTCTCGTGCACTCGTTCTCTCATATCCCTCCTCTGACATGCTTTACCGTTCGCTATAACGAATCCCCCGTCCATTCACGTATGGTACTCATCAAGCAAAAATCTGAAAAGATTAAGCTTTGGAGATTGATGTCCGCCTCTTCATACCCCGTTTTGTGGACCTTTTTTTCACCCTCCATCCTGCCCTGGCCATAATTAACGGTTCAGTCCTTCATGTTATAGATGTGATCGCCTAAAAGTCAGTGTAACGAACGAGTGCACATTCTTTCGGATGCTTAATGAAGTGAATCAGGAACGTATTTGCCAGCCCTTTCAGGCTTTTCTGAATCTGCACACGGGCACACACACTCACATTGGTTCATAGGCTCGGAGATAGAGGCAGCTGCTTATTATATAGCCAGTGGTGGGGAAAGAGCCACTTGAGGGCAAAATATTTTCGCCATCCCTTTGCATTTGCCGTGTGCTGCATCACAGACACACAGCAGTAGTAGGAGAGAGCGGAGAATGAGGAAGGAGAGGAAGAGCAGGAGCATAAAATCATCCGAAATCTGTTTCCTTGTCGTTTTCTTCCTCTTCCTCTCTCATCCTCCTGCCACCGATCGCCTGGAAATTGAGTGTTGTGTGTATGTGCGCGTAGTCTCTGTTGAAATTGAAAGCAGCTTTGACTCATCGTTGAAGGAGGTAGGAAATTGAGGTACTAAAATAAACTCGCACTCGGTGTCGCTCTTGCAATTTATTTGTGTGTGAGTGAGTGACTGCACATCTCTCTCTCTCTCTCTCTCTCTGTACATTGGTGGAGTGCGGCGGGAGCGACAGGAGGGCAGAGAAAAGGCGATATATTCTATTGCCAGAGCATTATATCAGGATCCAAGTCATTGCCTCCTTTCCCCCAACCTCTCATACCGATCTCCCTCTCGTGAACACGAGTCAACTCCATGTGACGTGGATGTCTGATCGGTCAGGGAAAGTGAGACAGCCTCTGCTGGACATGTGGAAGAGTGGAGGGAGAGAGAACAGGGAAGACGCGGGCAGGAAACGAGTTCTCTCTCTCTCTCTCTCTCTCTTTGGTCAGGATCGGGGGAGAGAGGGCACGCCGCTGCTGTCCGATGCTGATTCCACGTCTCATCACGTTTCACCGGCAAAGTGTAATAAAATCACTCGTTCCATGTAACACAAGGTGGAGAGTGAGAGTGAACGACGGCAAATGGCAGAATGGCAGGCCAGGGAAAAGAGAGAGAAAGCGTGCTGGCAAGAAAGTGGGGCATCCATTGCATCACTTTCCCGGAAAGACGTTCTGTGAGGTGAATCTTTCATGCGGCAGCCATGTTTCCATTCAGGAGAGTCTTTAGTTTTAGACTCGATCCATTAGACTGGCTTTAACGGTCATTTGCTCCTTTTTTCCCTTTCCTTGACCATTCAACTGACCGTCTATCTCTCTGCCCGTTACCCTGCTACCCGTTGCATCCTCATATATCTGGGAAGAGCTTTCTCTCCCACTGCATCCTCTCTCCTTCCCGGAAAAGATGAACACACGTCTGCTTGACGACTTGGTGCTGCTGTTTCCTTCGTGATCACCCTTTACGACGTCTCAGGCTGTGTGTTTCCACTCATCCTCCCACTGACGACTTTCTTCTTCCTCTCTTTCTCTCCTTATCGTTTTCTTCTTCTTCTTGTTTCTTCATGGGGTCCACGTAACAAACAGTGAAACCGCTGGAGGTGACCATAATTGCGCCAAAGAGATCCTTCTCAGCGGGCGTCCGATCAGAGCTGGTCTGTCGATCCAGTGGATCCCGCCCTCCGGCTCAAATTACCTGGTGGAAGAACGGCTCAACTCGTCTGGTGACATCGGAGCCGCACGCATCCGTCCGGCAGACACAGTCACCTGATGGCAATGTCTCCCTCTCCTCGTTATCCTTTGTCGCTTCTCCGGAGGACGATGGATCCCTGATTTCGTGTCGCGTTCACAATCTCCACATCATCAATGAGCCTATGGAGGAGAAGATCCGACTTTCTGTCCACTGTAAGTACTGCGTGGGGAATATGGATGTGCCTTTCTCTCCTTTCCCCCCTTTTGAGTTCTCTCCCCGGTGTCATCCATCGCCTGATTCATACTCTGTCTGTATATGTGTGTGTTGCCGGAACTGACATGCAGCGTTTACGCAACAGCCAATCATACTCCGTCCTGTCATGCAGACTCATCACTTCTCAATTATCAGGAGAACGTGATCTCTCTCGCAATCAGACAATGAGCGCCTAGTGACAGAGGGCAAAGATCCCAGAGAGAGAGAGAGAGAGAGAGAGAGAGAGGGAAAAGCGGGGGAGGGAATGAGAAAGAGGGAAAGAAGGAATCGCAGTCAGGGAAAAGGGAAAGGGCAGCAATGGAAGGAGAGGGAGACAGAGGGTCCGGTTTCACTTGAGCTGCAGTTGCAATCATTGCGACTCAAGATGATGACCGGAGTGTATCATTTTCTTCTTTTTTGTTCCCTTTCCCCTTCTTTCCCTTCCATCTTGTTTCTTCTTACTCTTGTGCTCTTCTCCCTTTGCACATCCGTCTTCATCCTCATTTTCTGATCTCTCTTTCCCTACATTCTTTGCCCTGATCCTGAGGATCGTGTGTGTGTCTGTTTTTTGGCCATTCTTGTTCGTCTTAGTAACAAGAGGGGATCAAAGTCCGTCTTTTAGTCCGTGTATTCGCATCTCTCGGCTGACACAATGATGCCCATCACTGTGTTGTCTCTCTCCGTCCCCTTTCTCCCCTTTCGTCTTCAATTCCCCTCATCCTCATCGTCATTCCTTTGACTGGTGCCTTTGTACCCGATGCCGTACGATGGCATTCTCTCTGATTCCATCGATCTCTTCTCTTTCTTTCCTTCTCTTCATTTTTGCCCGCGCTCTCGTTTTTTGCCCCCTGCCTCCTTCTTCTTCATCTCATCGCTGATGCCGATCGCTTCTTCTTCTTTTCCTTTCCCCTTTCTCTGCATCCGAATCCTGACTGACTCACACATCCACACATACACACACACAGATATTCCGCGAGTGAGGATCGTGCTGGGAGCGCGGATCGATCCGCATGCAATCACGGAAGGGATGGACATGTACTTTGAATGTATCGTTAACGCTAATCCCTGGGTAACGGAAGTCAGCTGGTTCTTTGAGGGATCCCTCATGTCCAGCGATCCATCAGCTGGCATTATTATCAGTAATCAGTCGCTAGTGCTGCAACGAGTGAAGAAGACGTCGCGCGGCAGGTACTGGTGTGCAGCCAGTAACTCGGAAGGAAGAGGAGAGAGCGACGAGTTCTTCCTCAAAGTATTGTGTGAGTATATTCACCGAGTACTGCAGGCTGCCATGCACACAGATACACACACACTGGCACACGAGCCGCTTTCCGATTCCCTTTCCTCATCAACTTCACATCGTGAGTGAGAGACAACATCTCCCGTGTATACCCGTTTCTGGTTCCTGTTCCTGCTGCAGCCATTTGTTTCTCGTTCGATCCCTTCCTCCCCAGCCTCCTCCTTTGCCTGCCATTCCGGCAGGCCGTCGATCTGTCGCTCTCTTCCCGGATTCCGATCAGGGTATTGTCGTGATCTGCTTCCTTTCTTAGAAGATGGAAGGATCATCGATTAGGTTATTCCCGAGAAAAAGGGCTTGAATCGGCATACATGAAACAGATAGATATGTGTGTGTGTGTGTGCGTCTGCATGCAGAGGCAGCTCAGTTCTCTGCTGTATAATTAATCATTGATCACGTCCCTTGATCCACTCTTCTCTATTACTCTTCACGCATACTGATTCCGGTGGTTCCCAATCTTCTCTCGTTCCTCGTCTCTCTCTCTCTCTCTCTCTCTCTCTCTGATCCACCCGGGAACACCATCTCGTCGCTCCTCCTGACTCCTCATTCCACTGATGACTGGAACCGTCATCACGCTGATGACTGCAATGATGGCCCAAATGTTCCCTGCTATTTCAACACTTGCACAACATTTGCCTGCTTACACATATGCATATGTGTTCACATGGTGGCAGTTACCCCCGTTTGCAAAGAGTCACAGAAGACGATATACGGCGTCGGACGGAATGAGGTGACTCAAGTAACCTGTGACGTGGACGCTGATCCCCGTAACGTTACGTTCAAGTGGTTTTTTGATGACTTTGATCTCCGGACGGAGATCAAGTCCTTCACATCGAACGGAACTCGCAGCATTGCCACATTCACCCCTTCCTCTGCATCCTCCGCCGCTGCAGCCTCGTCCAAGGCTGTCACCAGCAGCGGAACGATGTCGTCAATGCTGAGCAGTACGGCTGCAGGCTCAACATCATCCTTCTCATCCTCTTCCGAGGCACTGAATTCCATGTTCGCTTCATCATCGTCGTCGTCTTCTCCGTCAGGATCGGTGACGACCGGATCGGGAGGACACCGGCGTCACTCCATGTACGGGAAGATGATTTGCCTGGCGGAGAATGCGATCGGCAGGCAGCGGGATCCATGCGTCTTCAGTATCATTCCCTCGAGTGAGTCAATGTTTGCATCATGTTGAATGAGGGGCAAATGCAGTGACTGTGTGTACCCAGAGAAACGGCGGACGAAAGATATAGAGAGAGAGAGGAAGTCTGCCGAGATGATGATGTGAGATTGATCGACTGCGATTAACATTTTATTCCTTCCGCCCTTTTCCTTGCTCGTCAAACAGGTCCACCAGAACCTGTTCAAAATTGCTCGGTTAAGAATTCCTCTGTCAATTTCCTCCTAGTCTCCTGTAAATCAGGAGACAGCGGAGGTCTGAGGCAGATCTTCTCGTTGGAGATCTACAACGAACAAAATCAACTTTATGCTAACTTTTCCACGAGTGATCTCTCATCCGTATCCCTGCTCTCCTCCTCCTCATCCTCCTCGTCATCAACATCATCATCATCATCATCATCTTCCTCGTCTGCGGCTGCCGGAGCGGCTGCAGCATCGTCATCAGTGTCTTCCTCTTACACGGATGCTGATGGCCCTAACTTCATAATTCCCAGTCTTCCTGCTGACTCTAAATTCACTCTGCACATCTATGCTCGCAACTCGCGTGGCAGGAGTCCGCCGACCCTCGTTTCCGCTCCTTCCTTCACTCAGAGCGAGAAACAGACGGGTAAGAGGCATACGACATGGCATGGCAGAAACGAGGAAAGAGGGAGAGAGAAATGTGTGTGTCTCCCAGTCAGAGGCAGTTAGCAGAGGAAGTGACTGGCAGAATGAAAGCAGAGTTTGGGGAATAGAACAGAACGCTGCCTGACCTGCTGCTGCCTGTTACCCCGTCGATCCTGTTCGCTTCACTGTCTTTCTCTCCCTCTTTGCCTCGCTGTCCCTGGCTGCGTTCTTTGCTCTGAGTTCCCCTCCTCCTTTCGTTCCTGGTGAACAGAGATTGACAGATGAAATAAGAACGTGCTTTCATTTGATTTCATTTCTCTTCATTTCTTTCCCCCGTCCCTGACGCTGCTGCACCAGCTCCTTCTGAATCCATCATCGAATCTCTGACGACGGGGATCCTCGCCGGGATCGGAGTCAGTGTCAGCATCATCCTCGTCCTGGTTCTGGTCTGTTTGATCAAGGCGCGATCATCCTCCGCCAACAGACGGAAGAGGAGACAAAATGAAGCCGGAGCCAGTGAACTCCAGTTCCCGCTCAAGACAGGCAAAGGTCTGGCTCTTCGATCCAGTCTCTCTCTCTCTCAGTCCTTCTCCCAGCATGAAAGTCAAATTCCTCTTTTTCCATTAACTCACGTAACCTTTTTCCTTCTCTTCCACTCTCCCTCTGTGGCTGATGTGAACACACACACGCCCTGGACACATCTACACACACAAAATCGTGTACATGCAGGATCGCCATGTGAAGAGAAAGTGATAGCCACGTCGCTGGACCAGCTGACTCAGGGCGGATGTTTTAAGGGTCACACGGCAGCATTCCTGTCTCAGGATCTGTTTGAATCCGAATCTGGGCTGGGCGGTGAAGTAGGAGGAGGAGGAGGAGGAGGCTACTCTCGTGTCGGAGGATGTATTGATTTAAACTTTGGCGGCCGGAACAGTAACAACAGCAGCAGCAGTACAAGTAATCCGGGTAAATGAAAGCTGCAAGCTATTGCTGCCAGCACCGGGAAAATGGCTCATTTTATGACCTGCAACAATATTCTTCTCTCTCTCTCCTCTTCTCATTTTCCTTCTCTCCTTTTCCCTCTTTCCTCTGTGATCCTGATACTGCTGCTGGTGAATTCCGTTCCGCGTAATGGACAGGACGAATCTTTTGGAATCCAGATCCTCATCATCATAACAGTATGATGCAACAGCAACAGCCGCTGGCAGGAGCTCAGCAGCCGCAATCGTACCCGTCGTATCATCCGGACCTTTCTTCTTGTTCAACGGGTGACACGAGCCAAACTTCATACAAAGTAAGTTTCTCTCTCTCTCTCTCCTCCCGTTCTTCCCTTCCAGGCATTATCCACCCGAAATCCGTAACAATACGTGAGGTTCCTACCGAACACAATGGGGCAAACCTGAATGTAGATGTCGGCTGTGCCTCATACTGCTGAATTATTATTTCTCCCGTTCTGACACTCACACGTTGTGTCAAAGCCCGAAAGGCAGGCTTTTCATTTCTCCCTTCCTCATGTCTTTGCCGTTGCATGATCCCTCTTTCCGCCACATCCACCGCATCATTCCAACCTTCTCTCCCTTCATGGGCACTAGTTTCATGTCTTGTCTCTCTCTCCTCCTTTCCTTCATGACCGAAAACTGCCCTCCCGCAGAGCGTGAACATTGGATCAGGATATCGGTGTGAGCTGCACGTATCCCTCTCTCCCGAAGTGTCCAGGAAAGGGAATCGGAAAGCGGCTCGTGTGCCAGTGTGTGTGTATCTGTGTGCATGGCAGCCTGCAGTACTCGGTGAATATACTCACACAATACTTTGAGGAAGAACTCGTCGCTCTCTCCT
>Ga0115851_100545_pt1 | contig 17218 bp, 14 predicted proteins | sample InSIn2gowninarea_FD_83865 | JGI IMG/M metagenome (GOLD analysis project Ga0115851, IMG submission 83865)
CAAAATTTATACCAAATATTATATAAATAGATGAATGGAACCTATCACATGTGTGGAAATTAGATGTTTCAGAGAAGGTAAGCTCGATGGTTGTCTTGGTCAGAAATATTCATCTCTACATCTCCAAAAACTAAAATAAATTACAAATCGAGGTCAAAATATCAAATAAAATTCAAACTAAAAATCATATAAACCATATCTCTAGGGTGTATTAGCCTCTATTCACAGTTGCAAGCCCACTCCTTGCTCATAGACTAGAACAAGTTTCTCAAATAGTGTAAATGAAAATAACATAGCTATTAGCCTATTTAAATTGGAAATTAGGATACAATCAACAATACAACCATTTAAATTTATCATTTCCTATTTTTGCATCATTAAATTTTACATACTTTAACCTTTTAAATGCAAGACATGTTGATTAAAGAATTTTAAGAGCCTCTTCTTTAATAGACCTTAGCACTAATGTTAACACCCACATCAACGCTTATGTCAGCGCTAACATTCATATCTTTAACTATATATCGTAAATGATCACTACATTGCTTTTCCTATATATATATATATATATATATATATATATATATATATATATATATATATATTTTTTAAAAAAAAAAATATAAAAAAAAAAAAAAATATATATTTTTTTTTTTTTAAAAAAAAAAAAAAAAAAAAACTATAAAAAATATATTTAAGACACATCCTTGCATCAAAAGTATAAGTTATTTGTTAAGCAGGTAATTTTTAGGTTAGATATATGTATTACAATCAAGAAAGTTCCATTTGGTTGTCAACAACATAATTGAGCTCAACATTGGCACTCATCTAGATGTTAATTTTAGGGCATGTATATATCAGATATGAACATTAGTTGACAAACTTGGGGGCATCCTCAGGGGTACATATCAAGGAGTATTTCTATCTTGCATGATATTGTTACTAAAAAATAATTGTATTCATGATTTGAATCAATATTTCATGATACAATCATATCCTTATTGGGTGGACGTTAAATAACCATCACTGTTTTATGATCATATCCTTGTTGGGTGGAATTTAAATAAATATCATTTTTATTGCTTTATGATCATGTCCTTGTTGGGTAGACTTTGAATAACCATCATTGTTATTCTTTATGATCATGTCCTTGATGGGTGGACTTTAAATAACCATCATTGTTATTGCTTTATATCATCTTTACTAGGAATACATTAATAAAATCTCATATTCTGGAATATTAAAACCTCTTGATGAAGTTAATCCTTTCGGGATAACCTCTAAATTACCAATATCTCATTAAGGCACATACAACATCAATAATAACTCAATAACATAAGGAATCTCACAAATAACATAAGATATAAAGTGGTTCCTCCCTCCTTCGGAGTACATCCACTAACTAAGATCTTCTTATTCTCAAATACCTCTCTTACAAAATATATTCTCTCTCTCTCTCCAAACCCTAATCCTAGCTTTACAATAATTTTCATTACAATGAGAGGATATGAAACTCTCTATTTGTAAGGAGAAATCAATCCTTTAACCTCCCTTTAATTGAATGGTAAGGTTAAAGATGTTTCTATATTTAATCTTATTTCTATATCTATTCCTCTTTCTATTTTTATTCCCTTAATGCTTTCAGGTATCTAAAGATACTTTAAGCATTCATTGAATTTACATTTAAAGAGAAATATTATACAATATTACATTACAAATTATAACACTCTCCCTTAATGTAATATTGGGATAGAGCATAGAGAAAGAAGAAAGAAAGTAAGAGAGAGAGTTCTCCTCCAAAGAGATACAAGTGAAGATGAGAAATTTTTACATCATTGAGAAATAAGCAAGATCTTATTTTGAGACCCATTCTAATACCATTTAAAAAAATGGTTTACAATACAATCATTAACCACCATGGGTTTTACTGTAAATATAGTCAATCAACACTGAGTTGACATGTGAGCCTCCATGAACTGTAGAAAGTACCTTGCATCTCAAGATGAAACCTGCAAGCTACAAGAAGTTCATAAACATGACTATTTAGATGCATTATATAAACATTTATATCAATAATAAGATAAATGAACTAAGTAATGCCATCCATAAACTGATTAATGATGCACTATAAGTCATCACAAAGATGCTAAGCCAATACTTATAGTCATCTGTTGTACATTAGAAACATGTGTTGATCAAATAAGAGCATATGCATATATAACAAACTCACAAATGGATAACCAAACAGTGCCAACAAAAACATATTGATTCCTCACATAGTGATTAAAAAAAATGTACCATGAGTTGCTCATAGAGAGCGAACTAACCATAGAGGTGTACATTTATATCAACACTATATAGCAAAAAATACTCCTAGGGATGAAGTTGTCATCACATACATGAATTCATAAATATGAATTCAAAATTCACTCCTCCTTGAGGACAACTTCACTACCATAAGAAATAGTCAAAGAGAGCACACATAGTTTCTTAACGTGGCTAGTGAATAAATTAGGAGAGACAAATTCAGATGAACAGAGCTACATTTGTTGCATCAAGAACTTTCTCATTGATATAATGTGCTTGGATTTGTGGTACACTATAATTCATCACTTAAGATTCCAAGCTCATACTTATAGTTACCAACAAAACATACAAACCAAACACAAGTTGGACAACTTTATTAATAAGGAAGAAATGAAAATGGATTCAACAAGAATTCAACATTTACTTCCCTTTTAAGGGAAACTTCACCAGCTGAATAGACTCTCTAAGCTTATAGAACTAAACTTCAGGAAGGGGATTGGTGAACAAATTAGTAGAGTTTAGAACTAATGGATAATACTGCAAGTGTAGAAGACCATCCAGGACCTTCTCTCTGATGAAGTGAGCTTGTATTTCTATGTGCTTTGTTCTCTTATGGAAAACATGATTCTTTGCCAAAGTAATAGTTGACTGATTATATGAAGAAATTTAAGATGGAAGAACTTGCTCATACCAACTTATTTCATAATATGCCTCAACCAGATGGCTTCTTGGGCTGTAAGTGACATTACACGGTATTTAGCCTCTATGGTGGAGAGTGCAGTAGTAGGTTGATTCTTGGAAGCCCAAGAGATAGCACCTGAACCAATACGAAACACATAAGTAGAAGTAGATTTTCTATCATCTCTATCTCCCCCATAATCATAATATGAAAATCCTAAAAGAACAAATGAAGGCAACTTGTCATATTTGAGAGCGAGATCCTTAGTGCCCACAACATACCCCAAAATTTGCTTAACAACATTGAAGTGCTCAACATATAGATTTTGCATAAAGCAAGCCATCAAATTCATGAACAAGTCAATATCTAGCATGGAGATAGTCAAATAAAGAAGACTACCAATATGTTGCCTGTAAGCTATAGCATCTGCCAACTAAGAGTTGGAACTAAGAGACATAGTGATTCTAAGAGAGACAGGGATTGAAAAATGCTTACACTCTTCCATTCCAAAAATTTTCAAGATATCTGAGATATACTTGGATTGATTGAGGTAAGTACAATCATGATATTGGTACACTTGCATACCAAGGTAGTAGTGCAATAGACCAAGGTTTGTCATTTTGAAGGTTGCCTTAAGTTTGGAGATGCACTCTTGGATGAGGACTATATTGTTCCCTATAATCAATAGATCATCAACATAAAGAAGAATCAAGATTAAGTCTTGTCCTTGGTTCAACACATAAAGATTTGTATCAGAGAAGCATTTAGAAAAACCAATGTCTTCAAAGAATCCAAAAATCTTATGGTACCAAGCCCTAGGTGCTTGATTAAGTCCATACAAAGACTTATTTAACTTTCAAATAAAAGATTCTTTACCTTCAACAACAAACCCTTTTGGTTGATTCATGTAGATTTCCACATCTACGTCACCATTGTGAAAAGCACTCTTGACATCAAGTTGAAAAAATTTCCATCCTTGAGCTGCTAAAAGAGCAAGAATTACCCTGATAGTAGGCATATTTGCCATTGGAGCAAAGGTTTCCTCATAATCAACTCCATATTTTTGAGAAAAACCTTTGGCTACTAACCTTGCTTTGTATTTCTCAATTTCTCGAACTGAATTATATTTGACCTTATAAACCCATTTGTTACCAATCACATTACGCTCATTAGGATAAGGAACCAAAGCCCAAGTTTGATTGTTCATTAGAGCCTCATACTCTTCCTTCATGGCATTCATCCAACATTCCTGCTTGGAAGCTTCTTTGAATGATGAGGTCTCATTCTTACTATCAATTTTAGCAAATAAGGATTTATTAAGTGTCATACTCCTTATTATCCTTTGTGTTGGGGAGTTTTGTTCTTTAGATGAAAAATATACACTGACATCCATCTAGATAGGTGCAATATAAGGATCATCATCCTTATCTAGGTTTTCATAAGAAGCAGATTCTTCAAGAAGTTCATTGAACTTGACATCCCTTGAGACAAAAATTGCTCTAGCAAAAGGTTGATATAGCATGTATCCTCTATGTTGATTATCATAACCAACAAAGATACACTTTTCGAATCTCTTATCCATCTTCTTCCTTTTCTCAAGAAAAACAAATGCATAAGCATCACAACCAAAGACCTTGAAGTGAGAGATGTTAGGTTTCTTTCTTGTCCATGCCTCATACAGAGTTTTTTATTCAACTACTTTCATTAGAAATCTATTTAAGATGTAGATTGTAGTATTTACAACTTCACTCTATAAGAAGATAGGAAGATCACCCAACATACACCTAGCCATTTCCTAAATGGTTCTATTCTTCCTTACAGCTATATCATTCTGTTGAGTAGTATAAGAGATTGTAAACTAACATTTAATTCCATACTTGGTACAATAATCATTGAATTCATTGCTATTATATTCACCCCCATTATCAGATCTTAACATCTTGATTTTGAATCCAGACTAATTTTCTACCAAGGCTTTGAAATCTTTGAACCTATCAAAGGTTTGATCCTTGTTCTCTAAAAGATAACCAAATGTCATCCTACCGAATTCATCAATAAAGATCAAAACATAAGATGCTCCCCCTAGACACTTAATTGGAAATGGACCCATCAAATCTGAATGCAGAAGCTGAAGATGTTGAGTTGCTCTAGTTGCCTTATCCTTAGCAAATTTTTGTTGATTCATTTTACCTAGAATGTACTTCTCATAAAGACCAATTGTAGGTGATATTGCAAAAAAACCTTCCACAAGTTCATGATCTTTCATAACTTGAATATTCTTATGGTTAAGGTGGCCTACACGATGGTGCCAAAGATTGCCTCTAGAGCAAGGCACATCTTTGTTGGAGATTGATCCATAATGTAAATATCATATCTCATTGATCCTTTCATCAAAGTGGAAAGACCCTTTTTCATGTACCAAGAGTGTGAGGTAAACTCAAAAGAGTAAAATTTCTTTGCAACCTAAACTACGGAAAGAAGATTCATAGTGAGTTTAGGCACATAAAGCACATTCTCAAGAATCCTTCCTTGCAACCACACACTCCCAATACCTTGAACTTAAAGGATTGAATTATCACCTATCAAAATGGCATCTTTTTATACTTATAAAAGTTTTCAAACTTATCTTTTTTCAAAACACATGTGATTAGTGCATCCAGAATCAACAATCTGATCATGAGAAAAAGTACGAGACTTAGAGTAAAGAGCAACAACATAACTAGAATGTTTGTTCTTCTTCTTGTTATTAGGATGGTTTAATTTTCTAGATCCTTTTCCACCTTAACTTTTCTTTTTCTTGAAGCATTCAACTTTCTTATGGCCATATATGCCATAAAATTACAATTTCCATCTTGCTCTTTCTTTTTCTTACGACAATCAGCTTCCATATGACCATAGATGTTATAGAAATTACAATTTCCATTAAATTTGTCTTTGGTTCTCTTGGACTTATCTTAACCATAATTTTTCTTGTTTTCACAATTCTTGAATTTCTTCTTAGGAGAATGAGAACCATTCTTTTGTTTATGATCCTTCTTTTTGAAGTGAGGCTTCATTGGTCCTAGTGCCATAGAAGATTCCTTAGGAGTGGTGAGCAAAGCTTTATTGTTAAGTGTTTTCTCATGTTTTAACATATGCCCAGACAGGCTTTCCAAGGATACCACTTCTTTCTCATCATCAAGCTTAGTTTCAATAATAGTCACAAAATGGCTAAACTTAGCAGAAAGGCTTTGAAGGATGATGAAAGTCAAAAACTCATCGTTGATCCAATTGCAACCACATCCCACAAGCTAAGTCCTAAGATAAATGACCTTATTAAGATATATTGCCACAATTTATTTTTCTTATTGATTAGATTGCAATAATTTTTGAAGAATGGTAAACCTCCTAGAGGCTTTAGTGCCAAGATAAATACTCTTTAGTTTATCCCAAGCTTCCTTTGCAAAGTTTGAAGAAGATATCATGAGAAGGATATCATCTGAAACTGCACGAAAGATCATAGAGGTTTCCAAATCATTCTTTGTGTTGTAAGATTCAAGTTCCTTCTCCCCATATTGAGCAACTTGGTTTTCACTGATAATCATCCAAATTTGTCATGCTTGAATTTTTTCTTTCATTCTAGGTTACCAAATGTCAAAGTTGGAACCATCCAAGATATGCTTGGGTGAAAAAGAGTCTCCCATTGCTACAAAATCATATAAAGGAGATAAACAATGTAAGCATATATGTTGAGTTTTAAAAAAAATAATCATCATGCAAATACATGTATGAACTAATAAACAAATCAAATGCTAAACTGATAACAAGAATAATAACCATACATCCAACATCTTCGTCACCAAGAATAATTGTAAAGAGTTGAGCCTTTTTTTCTTATCTAAAATTAGGCCTTCACCTGGATGCCTGGAAGGAGCCCAAGTCCTACCAATCCTCAACCAGTCCCCCTTAGGCAGCAATATACTCTTACAAGAAGAAGTACTAGCTATTTTTTAAATTTATGACATATATTGAATTGGTTAAATTAATTATCTTGATTAAGTTTTCAGTTTTCCTCCTAGGTTATCAAGATAATCCTTGAATGGACGGGTGGGCATGTCGTATCACTACACACATGTCTATCCACCTATATGGAGTTAAATATAGACCAACAGAGGACTTAGGGGAAATTGATAATATGGACTTTTCACCACTCAGTTCATCAAATTAAAAGGCTCCAGTCTGCCTTATCCTCACCTCATGGATCCCCAAACAAGTCATGTTACGGAATAGTCATGTGGATGTGTTCATTTTAGGGGAAGAAATTTTTCAATGTTTGCGTACTTTATGTATAGAGTAAAGTGCAAAACAATAAAAAAAATGCTTTAAATGTAAAAATTTATCCACACTTTTACCATAGGTATGAGCTAAAGAGTCCAATGGGTTTTGTTAACAACCCCTAATGGACCTTTTTTTACAATGTGTTCATTTAACTTTTAAGAAACCACATTAATTTTAAGTAACAACATTTGAACCCTAAGATTCCAAAGGGTATTGTTAAAAACCCCTAATGGATCTCTATACAAAAAAAGGTTCATTAACTTCTCCCCCTTGTTACTTAGAAAGAAAAAAAATGCCATTATATGCAAGGAAGAGAATTTGATTTATCCACATGTGTGCAATAATTATGCTTTAGGAAAAAAAAGGAAGTCAAAAAATTAATCCTCTTAGCAACAATTAAAAATACCCAACCACATGTGTGCATAATAATCATGCATAAAGACAAATAGTAAGTCTTTAATCCAAAAATTAATTCATGTTAACATTAATAATTAAATGTATACTAACAATTAATTCATCCAAGTTAACAATTAGGTAATGCATGCTAACAATTAAGTAATCCATTCTAACATGAATAATTCACCTTTTTTCTGAAGGGAAAGATTATTATTTAAAAAGGAAATTTAACAACTACTAGAAATTTAAAAAATCTCCCAAAAAAAAAATTCCCTTCTCCTTTTAATAGCAATTTTCAAAAAAATGAAACTTCAAAAAAAAAACTTGTGAAAAAATCTACATCTTGTTTTAGTGTGAAACATTATATGAAATACATAAAAAATTGCTAGATAGGAGATGAGTGGATGCATAGAACAAGATGCACATGAGAGGGGGTGCGAGAAAGGGTGCACCTTTGGATTGTGCAAGGAAGGCTCGTAAAGAGCGCACCATGTGGAGGAGTGCATGTGCTGGGTCATGAGGGGGTTCGATGGCACACAAAAGGGTAGGGTATGGCTAGTCACATCCCGTAGGGCTATGGCCCTTGGCTGGCCACATGCTAGCCTTTATGAAGGAGAGAGGGGGTGCCAGCCAAAGGGTTGCACGACCCCCCAAAAATTGAGGTTTTTTAATTTTTTTCTGTGAAAAAAAATAAAAATAGAAAAAATTATGGTTTTACAATATAGTTTAGATTTATTATTTTTTAAAAATAAATAAATAACAATATGTTTATATAGGTTTTTTTTTAATTATATTGCATATATCTGAGTGTATGCATGAACATATAAGTGTATGCATGTAAATCTTAAAAAACAATTCAAGCATGGATTGTAGAAAAGCATGCAAGTAAAGTTATTTTTACATGCAAGAGAAAAATTGCAATAATAGTATTATAGTTTTTTAAAATCTTAAATTCTAAGCTATAATAACTTATTATTGTTATAATTAAGCAAATTTACTCAAATATTTGCATATCATTACTATACACTAAGTAATCTTTCTTAAAAAATTGTAACTAACAAATTGTTAGTAAGAAAATGCATAGTAATAAACATTGAACTAACATGTTAGTAAAATAAAATAACAAAATATTATCAAATTTGCTCAACATATACATATCTTGAAAGAACTAATAAGGATAATAATAATGTAGAATTTGACAATAAATAAGGTAGAGGGAAATTATACCTTCAAACCCCTTTGGTTCACAAAGTAGATTCAAAAAGAAGAGAAAATACCTCCAATGACGTTGAAGGGGAGCCTCCAAGAACTACTCTGATACCACTTGATGAAGTTAATCCTTTCCAAATAACCTCTAAATTACCAAGATCTCATGAAGGCACATACAACATCAATAATAACTCAATAGCATAAGGAATCTCATAAATAACACAAGATATAAAGTGCTTCCTCCCTCCTTGGGAGTACATCCACTAACTGATATCTTCTTATTCTCAAGGACCTCTCTTATAGAATATCTTCTCTCTCTCTCCAAACCCTAATCCTAGCTTTACAATAATTTTCATTACAATGAGAGGAGATGAACCTCTCTATTTATAAGGAGAAACCCACCCTTTAACCTAAGGGTAAGGTTAAAGATGTTTCTATATTTAATCTTATTTCTATATCTATTCTTCTTTCTATTTTTATTCCCTTAATGCTTTAAGGTATCTAAAGATACTTTAAGCCTTAATTTAATTTACATTTAAAAAGAAATATTATAAAATATTATATTACAAATTCTAACACCTCTTTAGTTTGGTAATCTATCACTTTATCATTTGATACATCCATGAATAGGTCATCCTTTACTTCCATGACAATGTGCATCCATGAATGGGGTAACATTACTTCCATGATGATGTGACCCTCATTTGAGTTTAACACCTTTATTTATTGGGTTTAAACTAGCCATCACTATGATAGATCTTTATGATCATATGTACACATCTATGAATGAGGAATTAGGTATTTTTATGATGATTTACATATATGAATAGGATATTTGGTGCTTTCATAATGTTGTGTTCATATTATATTAATTTCATCCTTACTCTTTATTGCTATATCATTTTTCATGAAATGTTATCTATGAGTCCATGAATGGGATGCTTGGTTTTACTATGATGATTTTTATCCATGAATAGGGAATTGAGTATTACCATGATGATATCATGCACTTAGGTTGATTATTGCTCTCATTATCATTGATATATATTTTACATTTTATCATCATATATATGTTTGGAAGGTGGTATTTTATGTCTCTCCTTTTTCAAGTTATTATTTGTTCTTGGTTGTTCCCATTTCATGGATAGCCATTCCACTTCACAACCAAGGAAAAGAGGGGGTAACATATATCATCAATCCTTAATGATCAAATACTTCTACAACAAAATAAGGGAAGTATTAAATTGTTATTCTCTTTCTTCTTTACTTCCATTGCAAGCATAATTTTATTTCAAGAAAATTTCATTTCATTATACTTGCAAAGGGGGGCATCTTTTGAAACCTAATTTTGGTCCCCCTAACGTGTCCTTGCTTAGGTGTTATAATATATTGATCTTATATCATATTATTGGTGTTATTCTGAGTCTTTTCTCATGTAATCTTCTTATTTGTATGCTAGATACCCCAACATCGATGCTAGCCTTCCTAAAGAGTAATTGGATATTATCAACTTGCATATATAAGGGTAAGTATGATTGCAGGGAAAGTTATCAAAATTTAAATCATGATAGCTAGTACCAATTCAAATTTTAGGTGTTTCTAAATGTCGCTTATTGAGATTAGAATATTGTTATCATGAGCATATATATTATTATATCTTTCACATTATATGTTTGGCTCAACTTGTCAATCTCCTGATGTGTTTCAATCCTTGGTGACAAACTCTACTCAATTAGATGCCTAGCATCTGCACTGTTGTGTGCACCAACACCATCATTCAAGACCTAACATTTGCATTCTTACGAGTGTATACATTGTCATTCTTTCTGTTGTGATTCCTAGGGTTAGCACATCAAGGTCACTTATTCTTGATAAGTTCTTGTTTGCATATAATCATATTCTCCCAAGTAAGGTATAATAGGTATTTATATTTCACCCAGATCCCTTTCTCTTTAGTGTGTGTATTCGTTATCTTGATATCTTGATCAAATAATCTATTATTTACTGTTACATATATTATTAGATTATTGTTTATTTGCTCTTATTTTATTATCCATATGTTTATTTGAGTTAAATAACTATGATAATACATAATCATATGTTAAGTGTTTTATCTTAGTTTCTACTTAGGTTATCTTAGGAGTACTAAAAAATACTACAATAGGAAAATTGGACATCTTTATCAACCCTTTGCGACAAGCAAGCCAATAGAAAAAAGGGTTGATTAGAATGGTAAGTACAAATGATTCTTTCAAATACCATTTTTCTAACACTTTCAAATCAATAAAGGGCAAACAATTGTTTGATAAAAGTCAAAGTAGCCTTCCACAAGACTACAATGGTTGATCTCAAAAATTGCACAACATCCACACCATTTATGCTTATCGACATGGCATCCACATCATCCGATCAAAGCCTAGTCAGGTGCTAATTTTTGTTCCTACATCTTTTCAAGTATAAGTGGATTCCTAAAACTATCTAGATATGCCATGTCATAGGTTAAATATTTTTTGCTTATTCATTGTTTACATGTTATTATTTTCTTGTTTTGTTATTTTCTTGCATTTTTTTCTGCATAGATTGGACATAACAAGATACACAAACATAACAAGAGGAAACAACATACACTACAATGAAAATCCTATTTAGCATTAGAGCATGCATCAAACTAGTCAAACAACATGTCTTAATGTCATTAGCATTAGTAGGTTTCAAAACAATTTCAAACATTGATTTGATCTAATTTTTTCATGTTCTGAATCTATTATTGGAGTTATTCTTGATGTAATTTATGATGTTAATATCATCAAAAATAGTATTAAAAAATCGTAAAAATAAAAAAAAGGTGTTATCACACAGGTCATGCACATAGATCATGATCTAACTGTTGATTATGTTACTTAATCAAAAGTTTAGATTATTTAGGTTGAAGCATTTAATGCACATTTTTCTTACTATACATATGCATTACTCTCTATGCTCATTAACATGTCTTCAACTCCTGTAGACTTGCATCACCAACAATGCCCTTCTAGAGGGAAAGCTCCTCTATTCACTCATCAATTGAATGGGACTTAAATTTGATCTATCCATGCACATGTTTTCACAAGGAAGACTTATCCATATGTATGTTTTTGGTGGATTCCCTTAATATTTTTAATTGTATGATTGAACGAGACATCCTCTCATGGAATATGATAATTTTAGGTTACCAAAGACATGGCTTTCCTTGATAGGAGTTGACACAATTTCACCAATACAATAAATAATAGTAGTAGTCCAACCAAATCAATTCACCTTTCCCATCATCCTCAAAGCATGCATCAAATTGGGAGATTTGTAATAGGGTTTATACATAAATAAAAAAACTCTTTAAAGTTAGTTTTTCTTTCACCAAATGCAACAAATAGCAATAGTAGTCCAACCAACTCAATTAACCTTTCCCAACATCCTCAAATATGATTTCACAAACTACAATGATTATAGGATATGCATAAAATAATTAAATGTAATTTTAAAAAATCTACGTTTTGACGCAGTATGTGACACCTAGTGATGTTGTTTCTTACGTAAAACACATTTTATATTATGCATATTATGATACAATATGATGCTATATGTGATGTAATATGATGCCAACTATGATGCAATATCAAATTTTTGATGATGTTAAAAGTGATGCTATTTTTGATGTGTACATTAGCATCAAACTTGGTAGCAAGCTTTTGGGAAATTTTTTAAAAAAAATAACAAAGGATTCTAATGCACGCTCTAATGCTAAATCATGTTTATGTTGTAGTAATAATAGAAAATACACTTGTGCATATAATAAAAACCATTTCTATTATTGTGATTAGTATCAATATGCATAACTACCCATTGTATAAAATGTAGGGTCCTTATGTTGTTAATTAAATAAACCTACCTACATATATCAATGCAATTATTTTTTAATAACTTTGAGTCATGATAATGAACTATCCTTTAAGAATTTTGCATAGTTGAAGAATTGGTAGTCCAAGGATTAGAAATATGAAAGGAGAAATATTTGTAGTGAATAAAAGAAATTGATGAAATATAAATGTTAGAGAAGGATTTACAATAACCTAGTACTTTAGTATAAGAAAGCATAGAAGACTCTTAATTGCTCTTTTTTCCAACCTCTATCATTCTTGTGCAAAATTTTTGTTTGAAATCATTCTACTGTCATGTCCCCATGTTTCCATCAGCCATATAACCAAAATTATATTTAGTAATTTCTTTATAGATTGATGTAGATTTATGGAACTTATTATGGTTGTAAAGGATATTTTAGATATGTAGGCATAATGTGGAAGAATGCACAATCCCAGAATATAATGAGACACATACCATGGAATGTAATGATTACTAATATATGAAGAAAAAATTTCATGTGAAGGATTTAGAATTTTTTTTTAGAGAATGTAACAAAGTGATGTTGTACTAGAAGAATTTATAGTTTTCTCAAGGAATGTAATGATAGGAGAATATTTGAGTAATGGTTGTAGTAAGGGGATTCTCCAAAGAAAGCAAACCCAACAATATAAGCTTGCATAATTTCTACCTACATGTGGCCTGTATGTTTAGGTAAAGATAATCATAAATTTATAATAGTATAAGTAATTTTTATTTCATAACATATATAACTCATAACATATATGATTCATTCAAACTATTATATTCATTATGATTAATACATTTACTCCAAATGTTATTAACTATAAACAAAAATAAATTCTTATCTTTTTCAATACTTAACTATTCATTTTATCCCATGCAGACTAAGGATAGAACAAAAGAACATGTAAATGAAGATACATAAAAGTTAGATGATGAAGCAAAAGGAGTAGAAGAAGATAAGTCAAAGGAAAAGGTGAGCATGTGATCCTATAATGCTCCTTTTTGTCAATAATATTATTTTTTATCAAAATTGATAATGTCAAAGATATTATTACAAATAGGTGAAAAATAAAACCATATTTAATTCCTTTTTTTTATTGTCTATAAATAAAATATGAAATAGTTTCACAAATAACCATATGATGTTGACAACAGTGGAGTTGGTATGGTAGTTTGGTAATAAAATGACTTATGAGTAGGGATAAGAGATTGTCACTATAGACCATAAATAATGAATTAAATAAATAATGAATTAACATGATTTATAATATATTATATTGTTTGAGGTAATACAAGCCATACATGATCTCTAATTGATGTATAAAACTCATAAATGAATAGAGCATTCCAAGTACGTACTAAATGAGTTGTCACACAGCTACCTTTTGATCATCAGTGAGCTCTAGGCAGTCGAATTATCACACCATCAATTTATAGGAAGTACACACCATTAGCTGTGTGGAATTAGTAGAATTATGCACATGAATTGAAGTATATAGAAGCAAATGAAGAGTATTATAGATCAGACTTCAAACATAATAATATCCATGCATAACAAACACCATTAACGGCCCAAAATATGCACATCTATGAGCAAAAATTGAAATGCATGAGACAAGATGAAGGGTATAGCAAATCTAATATAGGTGGTGTTACAAAACACCTTTGTTGGGATGGATATGATATTGCATGTTCTTTTCTCTCTCCCTCTCATCCATCTGCTCCTTCTCCTCTTGAGATATTGTGTTGCCTTTGGTATTCTTTTATAGCAACATCTTGACCCTCTTTGATTCTTGGGATCTCTGCACATTACATTGTTTGTGGTGTCTTTATTGATATTTGACACCCTTTACATTGTTTTATTGTCCATTACATTTATTACATTACCTTGGGTATATTTTAACCACTTTTTATAATAAATATCCTCGATGTTATAAAATGAATTATTTAGTAAATAATAATTCATTTTTAGGTGTCTACATTTTGCCCCTCTTTAAAGGTGTGATTGAATCAATGAAATTACACATCCAAAGAAGAAGTATAGAAGAAATATTTTTGAAATATTTATCCAACACTACCATTTGATGATGATGATGAAGGTCCTTTGTTGCACCCTTTTGGATTGGTTTCCCCAAGAAAGCTCCTTGAGTGGTGCAACCAAGATAAAATATGAAGAAATGTTTCTCTTTACCCCTTGTGATATTTATATCATGGAAGGAATTCTACTAGCAGATAGTCTTATGGTCCCATGTCCAATATCTAAAATAGTTTCCCCTTGCATTGTTCAACCATGGATCTGGTTGTTCCTTCATTTTTTAGACTTAGGAAGCTGATGCTCTTACTTCCATGCCTTGACATAGAAGAGGTCTCATTTTCCCCATACATTGTTCAACCATGAATCTATTTATTCCATCATCTTTGCTACTCAAGAATCTGATGCACTTACGTCTATGCCTTGATATAGAAGAGGTATCTTAATTTGAGTTCTTGATTCATTGATAACCATGTTGTTAACAGTGTATAAATAATAGTGCACATCGTTGACAACGTGGAATATGCATTACTTGGTTTCCTTATTTTGATATAGATACCTGCAAAAAGTGTTAGATATAACCTGCATGAAATTTTTTTGGATACACAGTGAGTTGTGTCATCCATTGATGTTGATTCAATGTTAGAAATCTACTTACAGTTGCATCACTGATTTATCTTCTTAAGTGAGTGAACTCTCACTAGTTGTATCAATGGCCATCAAGAACCTAGCATTTTTATGTCCATGGTCCGCATACATTATACTATCATCAATTTTTATCTTTTTCTCTCTTTTTTTCTTTTTTTTGCTTTTTTCTATTTACATGTTGCTAACGGTGTGCAGATAGTAATGCACACTGTTGGCAGCATAGATCCCCATCACATGCATCCAAAAGTTCTTCATAACCTACTGTACCATCATTTTGAATGATTTTTGCTATCAGATCTATAATGAAGTGCCCTTTTTTATCATCTTGCATAAATAATAATTCCCCAAAGGCATGTAGTATGGAAAAATATACTTCTTTCCTAAAATCCATTAAACTCTTACTATATCCATCCATGAGAGACAAAATAAAATTATCCATAATCATCTGAATATTTGGCAATGAAATATCAACTCTTATCCCTCCAATAGGTTTATTAATATGAACTATCCATTTTGAATAATGCATGACAAAACAAGGATCTACACCAGGCATATCAATATAAGACCTTGAAAAATCACTATGACTCTCAATAAACTTGTTTGTATACCTTTTTTCCTATGGTGTTGGAAGAGCAACTTCAACTTCGACCAGTTCATCATCCTTTTGTAATAGCACCAATGATCCATTCAAACCTGAAATCTCATTTTCTTCCTTATTTTTCTCATTTAAGTTAGCCAATTCAGAACATGCCCCCATGTACTCCAATATATCATCATTATTATAGCAATCAAACTCAAGTGGAATAGCATCATTATCATCAATTTCATCATAAATAGGAAAAGCGAGCATATCCTAATATGATATTTCTAAACCTTTTTTGATATTCTATTCTTGCGCAAAAGGATATGGAAAGATATTACCCGTTACTATTTCCTCCACTAAAGAAGTTGGATCTAATGAGAGTGATGATGTAGAGCAAGAACCATCTTCTTTGGAGAATAATTATGGATATTATTCAAACTCTTCATGGAAAATACCTCTTTGCATAGTGCACATGCTTCTCTAATCATCTTTCAAAATGCTTCTTCCATTTTAACGTTGTTGATGACCTAGGAAAAACTATAAACATTGTTGATAGCATAGATCCATTATAGAATTCTCATGAGATCTCATCAAGAGGGCAAGATAAATTGAACAGACAGGTTCACCAAAATGTAGACCATAAATAATGAATTAAATAAATAATTCATTAATATGATTTACAATATATTATGTTGTTTGAGGTAATACAAGTCATATATGATCTCTAATTGATATATAAACCTCATAAATGAATAGAGTGTTTCAAGTACATACGAAATGAGTGGTCACACACCTACCTTCTGATCATCAACGAGATCTAGGCAATCAAATTACCGCACCATCAATTTATAGGAAATACATGCCGTTAGCTATGTGGAATTAGTAGAATTGCATGTAGGAATTGAAGTATATGGAAGCAAATGAAGAGTATTATAGATCAAACTTCAAAAATAATAACATATATGCATAACTAAGGTTGTTAATGACCTAAAATATGCACATCCATGAGCAGAAATTAAAATGCATGAGACAAGATGAAGGGTATAGAAAATCTAAGATAGGTGGTGTTACGAAACACCTTTGTTGGGATGGATATGATATTGCATGTTTTATTCTCTCTCCTTCT
>Ga0115851_100547_pt1 | contig 17195 bp, 8 predicted proteins | sample InSIn2gowninarea_FD_83865 | JGI IMG/M metagenome (GOLD analysis project Ga0115851, IMG submission 83865)
CGATGGAGAAAGAACGTATCCATGATATAATTGAAGAAACGAATCGACAAGCAGGCTGGCGCTGTTCCGATGGGGACGCGTGGCTACTTCCCAAGCGTTCATGCTGACGCCAAACAAGGAACTCCAGTCACACAGGCGGTAGGTGAATCGACGTAGGTGGGAGAGAAACCGAACAGGCATGGAGATTGAATGGCTAAAGCCATGAGCCGAGACAGTCGAATAGAGATAGAGAGGAGGAATAGAGAAGAGTCCAAGCTACTGAGAGAGACAGTGAACAGTGAACCCTGAGAGGAGGACTGAGCACAGAGAGTAGTAAAGCCAAGCAGAGGAGACAGAGGGCCGAGCTGGCCACAGGCAGCATCAAGCACTAGAGAGCTTGAAGATTCAAGCCTTCCCATAGAGGAGTCTGTCCAGATTGAGCATCACAGTTGGCTCTTTCCAATGTGGACCGAAGGTCACAGAGCTGGTAGGAAGGAAGAGAGTCTGTGAACCCCGAGTGGCTTGGGGAATCCAAGGACCACCCTGCCAAGCAAAATCTGCTTTAGGAGAACTCATATTGAGTCCTTATATTGTAATTTCACTGCTGTAAGACACAATAAAACAAGGCCACCACTGAAGCTGGACCAGAGACGTAATCCTGGAGAATAGGGTGAACTCCTTATTAAAAGCTGTTTGTGTCTTTGTGTTGCTTACTGTATTTCTCTGCTGTCTTTCCATTAATTTTGTGTGTATTGGCAATCTGATCGATCCGTTGTTTCAATAACACAACACACACACTAGCACATGGGTCTGTAATACCTTTTTGTTTAATAAATCTTCAACTGGAGGTCACTCATATGGTGATTATCAGATGAAGTGGTATCAGAGCCCTAGGCTGTAAGGTTAGACAAGCTTGTGTTGGCGTAGCTATGAATGCTCACTAGATCAAAGCTCAAATTAGGAGAAGGAGAGTTGGTGGAAACTAATCCTGAAATTGGGAGAGTATATTCTCGGAAGACCATGTATGAAGAAGGCTCTATAGGGCCAGACCCTCAATTCATAGAAAGTTTCCTAGCTATAAAGTCTATGGTAGAAGAAATGTATAGGGACTTTAGAAAGCATAAGGGTGAAGATTCATCAGGGTCTAAGCAAGATAAAGAAGAAGAGGAATCTCATTCCCATGACCACTCCAAAGGAAAGGGGAAAGAAGAAAGCTTCCCTACACCTCTTAATAGCCCTGTGCATAATAAGAAGGCATCTTTGATTAAGTTAGATGTTAAATTTGATTTGCCTATATATGATGGAGAGCTAAATGCTGAAAAGTTGGACAGTTGGATTAGACAAATTGATGTGTATTGCAGAGTACAAAATATAGACTCAGACAAGAGCAAGATTCAGCTGGCAAGCCTTCGCCTAGGGGGCACTGCCTTGGTTTGGTGGGAAGGCAGAACCCAAGATGATATGAGGAAGCATGGTAAGACCATCTCTGTTTAGAGTGAATTTGTTACTGCAATCAAAAAGCAGTTCTATCCATTGGCCTACATGCAACAAGCCATGATGAGTTGGCAAACTCTTCGGCAGTTGAAAGGGCAAAGTGTACAAGGGCATACTCAAGAGTTCAGAAAGAGAGCATTGATGTTGGGTATTTCATTAGACTCACCAAAAACTCTTTTGAAGTACATTCATGGTCTACACAACGACCTGAGGCATACCATCCTCATGTTTAATCCCACTAGTATAGATGAGGTATCTGTAGAAGCTACTCATCTAGAAGATAGAGGAAAGAATGGAAATCCAGAAGTTGGGGGACCATCCCAACCCACTGTGAGCAAGATCAAGGAGAAAAGAAAGTAGAAGTGGAAAGCAAGGAAGGCTAACACTGCATAGAAAGGCAAAGCTTCATGCACTCACTGTAAAAAGAAGGGGCATGATGATGAGCACTGCTGGATTCTGCATCCAGAGCTGAGGCCTAAGAAGTCCGAGGGCAAGAAGAAGAAGACTGCTGCAGCTATTCAGAAAGATTTGGGGTCAGACTCGGGAGATGAAACAATCATTGCAGCCACAGGTATAAAAGGTAAGAATTCTGAAGCATCTACTAGTAATTCTGCTCAATCTATTATTGATGAAGAACATGAGAGAAAAAGGCATGAGCTTTTCCATATTCGAGTTGTTTCCAAAAATCAAAAGATTAATACTTTGTTTGATAGTGGCTCACAAGTAAATATGATTTCTGAAGCAATTGTAAAGAAATTGGGATTAGCAACTACACCTCATAGGAAGCCATACCCATTAGGATGGTTGAATGATAAAGCGCAACTACAAGTGACTAGACAGTGCAAACTCAAGTTTTCTTTTGGGTTAGCATTTGTAGATGAGGTTGAGTTAGATGTAATTCCTTTGGATATATGTGGAATTGTTTTAGGAAGTCCTTACTTGTATGATAGAAAGGCTATTTTCTATAGAGCCGAGAACATGTATCTACTTGTTAAAGATGGAATCTAATACTTTGTAAGAGCTCATAAGCTCAAGAATAATTACACTGTCATAAACTCAGAATAGATGAAAAGAATGATAAATTCCCGCAAATAGTTTTTACTAATGGTGGTAAAGGAAAAGAAAACTGATAAAACCAATGTATTTGAGGGCTGTAAATCTGATCAGCAAGCTGATATAGAAAATATTGTTTCAGAGTATGATGTCTTGTTTCAAGAACCTCAAGGTCTGCCACCCAAAAAGGGAATAGTACATGATATTATTTTGCAGCAAGATGTTCCTTTGCCTAACATTAGAGTGTACAGGTTATCTACTTTAGAGATTGCTGAAATCAAGAAGCAGGTGCAGGAGTTGCTCGAGAAAGGGTTCATCAGGCCTAGCACATCACCATTTGGGTCACCAATCGTTTTGGTGCGAAAAAAAGATGGCTCTTGGAGAATGTGCATTGATTACCGAGCACTAAATAAAATAACAATCAAAAATCGTTATCCCCTTCCTCGCATAGATGATCTTTTAGATCAACTGAAGGACGCTGTTTATTTCACCAAGCTGGATTTGCACAGTGGATACCATCAGGTTAGAGTTGCACAGCAAGATGCATGGAAGACTGCTTTCAAAACAAAGCAGGGATTGTATGAATGGCTGGTTATGCCTTTTGGCTTGACCAATGCCCCTGTTACTTTCATGAGATTAATGAATGATGTACTCAGACCTTTTCTTGATGATTTTGTTATTGTGTATTTGGACGATATTCTAATTTTTAGTAAAACGTGGGAAGAACATTTAAAGCATGTTAAGCAGACATTAGATGTTTTGAAAAGAGAAAAACTTTATGTTAAACTCTCCAAATGTGAATTTGGCAAAACCTCTCTAAATTATTTGGGTCATATAGTAGAGGGAGGTGAATTGAAAATAGATCCCTCTAAAGTGGCAGTCACTGTAAACTGGCCTAAACCCAAGTCTGCTACAGAAGTGAGAAGCTTCTTAGGAGCAGCATAGTATTGGAGGAAGTTCATTTCAAAATTTTCCTCAATTGCAGCTCCCTTACATGCTTTGACAGGATTGTACAAGGTGTTTCAGTGGGGAGGCAAACAACAGAAAGCCTTAGACACCTTGAAAGAAAAAATTAGTACAACCCCTGTACTAGCACTGCCAGATCTACAAAGACCAGTTGAGATCCAAACTGATGCCAGTGACTATGCCATGGGAGCAATGTTGACACAGCACGGTAAACCCATATTTTATCATTCTGAGACTTTTAATCCTGCAGTAGTTAACTATCCTACCTATGATAAAGAATTGTATGCATTAGTTCAGAGTGTGAAAAAGTGGAAACATTACTTAATGGGCAAAGAAACAGTGATACATACTAATCATCAGCCACTTCAATACCTACACTCCCAAACTAAGTTGCAACAATCAAGACATTACAGATGGATGGGTTTTCTACAACAATTTCATTTAGTCATTAGATATAAAAAGGGCATACATAACAAGGTTGCAGACATGTTATCTAGACCCATTATAAATGCATCTACCATACTTCAGCATAATTCTGTGCTGCATGAAAGCTACATAGAACAATATGCTCAGGATATGGACTTTAAAGATGTATATGCAACTTTGAGTCAAGGCAAAAGAGTAGAAGAATTGGACTATCATGTGAAGGGCCGATTCTTATATCGTTGTGGGAAACTCTGCATTCCACAAACTGAGAGAGCAAAGATAATTAGCGAAGCACACACTTTTCTGATATCAGGTCACTTTGGGGTAAGTAAAACAGTTGCACTGCTGCAAAGGTTTTGCTATTGGCCAAGAATGAGTGAGACAGTTTCTAGATATGTAAAGGGGTGTGCTATGTGTGCTAAAAGCAAGCCCAACAACAGAAAACTAGGCTTATACATTCCCTTGCCAGTTCCTTCTCACCCTTGGGAAAGCATTTCCATGGATTTGGTGGGAGGACTGCCTAAATCTAGGAAAGGTCATGATTATCTATATGTTGTTGTGGATAGGTTCAGCAAAATGTGTATTTTGATACCCTGTAGTAAACAGATTACAGCTAAACAAATTGCAAAATTATTTTTTGAACATGTATGGGTTCATTTTGGATTACCCACTTCTATTGTATCTGATCGAGACACCCGATTTGTGGGGAAGTTTTGGTCAAGTCAGTGGGAACTAATGGACACCAAATTGAAGAATAGCATAACTTTTCATCCACAAACAGATTGCCAGACAGAAGTAGTTAACAGGACAGTGATCCAGTTACTGAGAGGATATTGCAGCAAACACCCTAAGCTTTGGGATGAACACTTGTGTTATGTGTAGCATGCTTACAATAAAGCCAAACACTCTTCTACCCAAAGATCTCCTTTTGAGACCTGCTTTGGTTTCATACCAAGGTCTCCCTTGGATTTTGTCTTTGGTAAAGATACCATGGTTGATAGACACAGTCATGTGGACAGGGCAACTAGGTTCATTGAACAGATCCAGGAGATCGACTAGGCAGTACAAGAACAGCTGGAAAAGAGCTAGGCCAAGTACAAGGCTAGGCATGATAAGCATCGGATGGAGCATAGTTTTCAAGTTGGAGACCAAGTCCGGCTGTATATCAGCAAGGACAGGATGCAAGGTGAAGGTAAGAAGCTAAAACCTATCAGGTATGGACCCTTCAGGATACTTGAGAAGATTGGTGAAAATACTTTTCGCCTTGATCTGCCAGCTTACATGCACATCTACTCAGTTGTGAATGCAGATTGCTTAAGGTTGTTTGAACCTTCAATGTTTGAGGACCCCGAAGAGCAGAGTCAATTGCCTTTTGTTGATGACCTGCTACCTGAATATCTTAATGAGTTGCAGGAAGATACAGTGCTGGACAGGAAGGTAAGGACAATGCGCAGTGGACAGGTGGAATACCTCAGGATTGGGCTTAAAGGTTCGAAGCCGAGCAGTGCGAAGTGGATTGAGATTGGACAAGTGAGACAACAGTTTCCTCACTTAGTCGATGCTTGAAGAAAACCAACTTTTGGTGGTCCAAAAGCTTTTCAGTAGGGAGGCCGTGATCCAAATCGGATCCATAAACGACTGTCAAAGAACCCTGACTGTATCGGGACAAAACAAATCCTTGAAGAATCCAAAACAACAATCGGAAACACCCTGAACCAGTGGCCATGGCAGTTGGCGCGGAACGACGAGGACCTCGGTCAAAGTGCGCTGACCGAGGGCCATGGAGACTGCGCAGGAGGTCGATGTAGCCCCTGGAAGCCCCGGAACGGGAAAAGGAGCTGATTTTCGATGCGTGATTAGCGCCACATCGTTGGGCAAACAGGGCTGAAATGGAGGGGCCTTAAGCCCTTGGTCACGTTGGGCGCCGGAGAATTGCGGGCGGAGAAACGAAAAGCGCCAACGTACGAAGGTGGGACCCATGACCTGGAAACCAGCGGTTTTGATTAGGGCGCCCTTGAACGGTAAGAGGTTTTGGAGGAGAGCGGAGCGATCCCACTCATCGATCGACGCGTGGCAGCGGAGGTGAGAGAAAAACCGCCGTGATTGCGCGTTATCGGTCGAGCAAGTCAACCGCACTCAACGTGCGAATGACATCGGATCTTGAGGAGCCCAGATCGGACGACTGAGATTGCGCCCGATAGACAGAAGCGGAATCGACAGGGAATTAAGCCGCGATTTAAGGGGATTTGGAATCTGTTGACCGCCACGGTGGAGAAAGAACGTATCCACGACATAACCGAAGAAACGAATCGACAAGCAGGCTGGCGCTGTTCCGATAGGGACGTGTGGCTACTTCCCGAGCGTTCATGCTGACGCCAAACAGGGAACTCCAAGCACATAGGCGGTAGGCGAATCGACGTAGGCGGGAGAGGAACTGAACAGGCATGGAGATCGAATGGCTAAAGCCATGAACCGAGACAGTCGAATAGAGATAGAGAGAGGAGGAATAGAGAAGAGTCCAAGCGACCAAGAGAGATAGTGAACAGTGAACCTTGAGAGGAGGACTGAGAACAGAGAACAATAATGCCAAGCAGAGGAGACAGAGGGCTGAGCTGACCACAGGCAGCATCAAGCACCAGAGAGCTTGAAGATTCAAGCCTTCCCATAGAGGAATCTGTCCGGATTGAGCATCACAGTTGGCTCTTTCCACTGTAGACCGAGGGTCACAAAGCTGGTAGGAAGGAAGAGAGTCTGTGAACTCCTAGTGGCTTGGGGAATCCAAGGACCACCCTGCAAAGCAAAATCTGCTTCAGGAGAACTCATATTGAGTCCCTGTATTGTAATTTCTCTGTTGTAAGACACAATAAAACAAGACCACCACTGAAGCTAGACTAGAGACGTAGCCTTGGAGAATAGGGTGAACTCCTTATTAAAAGCTGTTTGTGTCTTTGTGTTGCTTACTGTATTTCTTTGCTGTCTTTCCACTTATTTTCTGTGTATTGGCAATCTGATCGATCCGTTGTTTCAATAACACAGAACACACATACCAGCACATGGGTAATACCTCTTTGTTTAATAAATCTTCAACTGAGGTCACTCATAGGGTGATTATTAGATCATGTAGGCTTCTGGGATTTTTCTGTTGAGTCAAAGTCAAAATTTGATGTAAGAAAGCCTTCTTGGGAACATGATAGAAAAATATTTAAGTGTCAAATTAAAGTCCTACCTCTCCTCCATCAAGTCAACCATGGTCTCCTTGCCAGTCGGCCTCCAAATAATTCTCTGCAAGTTGGTTCATTAAACTACTTATGTTGGCTCCATATTATAGACATGAACAAGTATATATACATATATGAACTCGACCCAAAATAGAGACATAGAGAAGTTCGTATATAGTTCAGAGTTGTAATTTGACTAAAGTTCGGATATGATTACAGTGCAAAGATGAAAGAAGTTCGGATATCTTTTTAGAGCAAGAAGTTCAGATATATGCATAAAAGACAACAAAGATATGATTATCTTCAGGACCAGAGTACTGGGTAATTACAGACCAAGACTCTTAAGTGATTACAGGGATTGAGACACTGAGTTATTAAGCCATTTCAAGACCAAAGCATGACACCATTACAGAGGACCGAAGTGTTATGTACAAAGATACAAAGAGCAGTGAGGAAGGATGTTTGACGTCTACAACTAATGAAGGAGATTAATGCCTACATGACCGAAGTTTTCCCATGATCATAGGGCCGAAGGTGACTACAATTATAGAATTGAAGTTTCTAGAATTGCAGGGATCACAGTATTTATGATCAAAGAAGGAATTCATATGTGTTACAGGCAATGAAGGAAGAAGTGCAGGAATTCGTATGGGTTACAGGCAACAAAGGGAGAAGTATAGAAAGATTGCAGACCGAAGTTTCTTTCCATTGCAAAAGATGAAATTGTTCTATGTTTGAAGAGGGATCTCTTATCACTGAAAGAAGACTACTTCAATTGAAAGGCTGACTTGATGGAGGGAGAGAAGTTTAGGTTAAGGTCTTGGTTGTCTCATTGTCATATGAATCTATTGAAGGAAGAGTTCTTGACTGGGTTTTCCCCTACCTAGGGGTTTTGCCCTGGATGTCCACCTATATCTTGTGTCTCCTCTTTTTGTGATCTTCATAGATTGGCATTAATCTTAATAACAAGAACATAACCAATTAAAAGAAGTGAAACATCATAAGATAATGTCATAATAAAAGAGAAATCAAATTTAACACATGATGCCCAGGATTTTTCAACATGGTATCAGAACTTGGTTCATTAGAAATAAGGGCTGAAAGAAGGTCACATTGGCTTAAGATCAAGAAAAGAAGGGTATCTACCTAGGACATAATTACTAAGGGTAAGGAGGACTAAATTCTGGACACATATTCTAGCTCTCTCCACAGTACTATGCTAGAGATCTGAGCATAAGCAACAGAGGCAGAGTATCTCAGAGCAAAGTTTTGGATTCTCCATTAAAAGATTCGAATTTGTGGAGGGATCAAATCTATGTTTTGAATATCTCATAAAGGGCAAATATTAGTGCAAGTTTGGGATTATAAGCATATGCTACAACATCTGTCACCCTGGAAAGGAACCAAACCTTGCTCAAGGTTTTGAAGCATAAGTATACATTGGTTACGTTGCAGTCACCATATTTGAAGAAAGGCAAGTTACAACGAAGAAAGTCGACTATTGAATGATAAAGAAATTGATGTATTGCTACAACATGTGGAAGAAGATTTGAAGATCAAGTATTGTTATTTTGTGTTTTAGCCATCTACTAATATGTTTTCTGTCTCCAAGAAAAACATCTAGTCCTATGGAACACCAATCCTTCAATCGAAAAAGTCTAAGGTATGTCCCATATGTTCATTATGAAAAGTTTATAAGGTCTACAAGTTTTTCTTTGAAATGATGACTGAATATATATAGAAACACTTACCCCAATACTCTTGTTTCTAACTTAGGTTATCTAGGGTATGGACATTATTTATGAAAATAGATTTGAATAATGAAACTCATTCCAAGTAATGAAGCCCCTAGATAGTCTCTACGCTATTATACTTGTATATTTTGGTTGTGCTTGTAAATTAATATTACAAGAGTGGTAACTTGATAAATCAAGTGGGATCCTTGGGCACAAGATGACTCATAAGGAAATGAATCTTGAAGACACTATCGTAATTTAGAAGGAATCCCCCTCAATAATAATAACTCTACAAGGTTTGTAAAAAGGAGCAACTTCAGGTATGTTCAAAAACCACAAATTTACAACTAATCTTTTTCATTTTTGCTTGGTATTATTAGCTCTTTCATGTCTAGGTTTTCGAATCATAAGGATTCTTGTTAGGGTGATTAATCTCTTGATTAAATCTACCCTCATAATATTATCCACTTTGTTTATGAAATCCTAACCTTTAGGGTTTATTGTAAAACCCTAACCTAAGGGTATGTCGATGAAACCTTAATCTACTTCGGGTTTGTAACTTTGTATAATGAAATCCTTGCTTAAAGATATGATAACCATAATGTTGTAACCCTAGTCTTCTTAGAATCAATAAATAAAAGTCTATTATTATAATGTTTAGAGTTTTGGTAGTGTTATGGCAAAGTCCTAGTCTTCTAGGATTTGCTATTGTTATCCTTGTTATAAACCAAAAATGGTTAAAGTTTTGATAAGTTAGGGTCTGCAAGTTGAAACCCTAAATTCTTAGGGTTTATAAGAAAAACTCTTATAACCTAGGAATGAAACCCTAGGAATGTATGCTTCCGCTCAATTGAAACCCTAACTTGGTTGAGATTGTTGTGTATCTAACTTTGATGTAGCAATATTTGATTCTAGGGTTTTGATATAAGTCTCAATGATGAAACCCTAGATATACATATGCTAGGAGGATAACCTGACTATCAATGTATCTAGGGTTTATAACAAAACAAAGTCTATCGTGAGAGTATATTATCTAAGGCTTTAAAGTCTAATGTCCATGACGAAACCCTAGCAAATAAAAAGATGTAACCTTTGCCATCTAGGTTTAGGTATCTATTGTCTAAAGTTTAAATTTGGTATAGTTAATATCATATTTTCTTTTGGTTATACTTGCTATTAAAGTTTTGTAGGTACATGATCTTCAAGATGATGAAGATGTTCGCATAAGCATGATGAAGGAAGCTATATATCAAGATAACCTTGACACCGTAAATAAAGACTTGAAAGGATGAAGTTGCTCCGATGTTATGAAGCTGTTGATCTCTCTAAGTTGAGAGGGAGCCTGGATAGAAGAAAAAGTATATCTCCTAGGTAAGAGGGAGGCCATAGTATGCCAATGAATTCCTTTAAGTAAGAATGAAGTCAAATGAATAAAAATACTATTGTTAAATGTTCGTGAAGTCGCTGCTGAAGAAATGAAAGAAGAAGAAAAACATTCGACAAATTGTATATGGAAAACTTGGCATCAGAGGACCTCAAAGGTTTGTGTTTACTTATATTTGAAAGTTTATTATTGATTGGGGTTTTGTTTGTACATGTAAATCTCTCCATAAAAGGGTTGAACACTCTGGAAGCATGCTTGAACAAATGGATATATCTAGTATAGGGAGAGTTGAAGCATCTAATGGTGGATGCTTGGGAGGACATCTGGCTAGCCTATGTGTTGATGTCTAGATCCCGAAGAGGGAGGGTGGTGTTGGTCATGGAGCTCTGACCTTGGATACACACCTAGATCTTTGTGTTGATGGTTAGCAAGTAACCCTGATGGTACCTAGAGTCATTGAAAGCTTGAGTCTATCTGAGTCCCACCTGGATGGATTACCCTGGTTAGGTATCTATTCTGTAACATTGAGTGTGCTAGAACTCTTCGTGGTTCATTTCGAGATCTTCCATATATATGTAATTATGAATACCTCCCTAGTTAAGAGTGAGTGTTGAAGAATGTAACTAGTGTCGGTCTTCATAATTGTACTTGAGTCATGATATAATTTTGTCAAAAGAATTTTTTATTATTAAATTGACTTATTAAAGCATGGATTTCATGCTTGGGTCAATGGTCATAGGTCAAACCTCCATTGTAGGCTTCTAGGATTTTTATGTTGAGTCAAAGTCAAAATTTGATGTAAGATACCCTTCTTGGGAACATGATAGAAAAATATTTAATTGTCAAATTAAAGTCCCACCTCTCCTCCATTAAGTCAGCCATTGTCTCCTTGCAAGTCGACCTCCAAATAATTCTTTGCAAGTCGGCTCATTAAACTACTTATGCTGACTCCATATTATAGATAGGAACAACTATATATACATATATGAACTCGACCCAAAATAGGAACGTGGAGAAGTTTATATATATTTCAGAGCTGTAATTTGACTAAAGTTCGGATATGATTACAGTGTAGAGATGAAAGAAGTGCGGATATCTTTTTAGAGCAAGAAGTTCAAATACGTGTATACAAGACAACAAAGATATGATTATCTTTAGGACTGGAGTACAGGGTAATTACAGACCAAGACACTAAGTGATTACAGGGACCGAGACACTGAGTTAATAAGCCATTTCAAGACCAAAGCATGACACCATTACAGAGGACCGAAGTGTTATGTACAAAGATACAAAGAGTAGTGAGTGAGGAAGGATGTTTGACGTCTACAACTAATGAAGGAGATGAATTCTTACAAGATCGAAGTTCTCCCATGATCACAGGGCCAAAGGTGACTACAATTACAGAACTGAAGTTTCCAAAATTGCAGGGATCAAAGTCTTTATGATTAAAGAAGCAATTCGTATGGGTTATAGGCAGTGAAGTAAGAAGTGCAGTAATTTGTATGGGTTATAGGCAACAAAGAAAGAAGTACAAAAAGATTGCAACCAAAGTTTCTTTTCATTGCAGAAGATGAAATTGTTCTATGTTTGAAGAGGGATCTCTTATCACTAAAAGAAGACTACTTCAATTGAAAGGTTGACTTGATGGAGGGAGAGAAGTTTAGGTTAAGGTCTTGGTTGTCTCACTGTCATATGAATCTATTGAAGGAAGAGTTCTTGACTGGGTTTTCCCCTACCTAAGGGTTTTGCCCTGGATGTCCACCTATATCTTCTGTCTCCTCTTTTTGTGATCTTCATAGATTGGCATTAATCTTAATAACAAGAACATAACCAATTAAAAGAAGTGAGACATCATAAGATAATGTCATAATAAAAGAGAAATCAAATTTAACACATGATGCCCTAGATTTCTCAAGATTCCAAAGTATTTCAGATAGTAGAACAGTGAGAACTTGGGTGTCCCCTCAGCCCCCTTCCCTTTGGGAGGCCAATTGATATCCTCGAAACTGTTGCGAAGGTGCTAAACAACACACCAATTCACTCACACCTAGAGCGTCAAAGGGATTAATTCCAAATAGTTCTTGAGCAAGGTGTCCCCCTCGATAGACTCCTCCCTAGCCCTAGTGCAGCAACTAGAGCCTTATTTAGAGCGTCTTTCCTTCGGCCTCAAATGCTGGGAGTATCCCTCGCTCCTACAGCCCCCCTAGGACCGCACAACTAGACACCTCGTTGGATCCAGAGGACTTTGATAGTGAGCCAACACCACTGTCACCCCCCTTGACACCATTGATCTCCAACTCTGGACTTATTCACTTAATCTTCTACATCATCTAGGCCTTTGATCTGGTTATATATATGTTTATGAGGTTGTCCTATTGTTGTATCCTTCCTTCATTTTATCCTATATTTAGCTTTGGCTTTTTCTAGGAGTTGCGTTTGCACTCCGACATTGTACTCGTACTAGATGTATCCTTTAGTTCCATTGATCTACTTTTGTGGTCATTTGTTGGACATTAATAAAATTATTTTATCTTATCTATTGAATTTGCTCCTTAGTGTTGTCACACAAAGTGTCTAGGCACCGCGATAATGCTCAGAGTAAGGGCTGTCACTCTTGATCCTTACTCACTCCGTTTAGACTCTCTCCTAGGCAAGTCAAGGGGGGTAGTCCCTAGGTAAATGGATGTGGATAGCCTGTGAAAAACAGACTCCAGGAGATTCTAATGATGGACAACTTGACGAAAGTAAACGAATCTCGATTAATTCAGATGAATAGATTAAATGCCAAGACACGACCACGAGATAGGAACAATTATAGACCAGTGCCTTTATGCTCAATTAACGTAGATTAAGTAAAACAAGCTATCTAGAACAATTTTCCAATATGTGACAAATAATGACAATCATGAATAATCAATATAAATGCCCAAAGATGCAATATGAGAGATATTCTAGAAAAATGATTTTCTCTAATAGCCCAAATATAGAACATTTAACTTTCTCCTACAACCAACATAATTAAAAAAAACATTTATAGCATCTTGACCATAGAGGAATATAAAAATGCATTTAATCACCAAATAATACTAAGGAACTTTAGATAAACGCTTCAATTATTCCTTAGGCAAAATATAAAGAGGTAAAACAAATCAACAGGTTAATAAATCGAATTCGAAATTTTTAATGGGCCATAGGCCAGATCAAAAATTTTAATGTTTAAGCGAAAACCCCTTAATTTATTTCATTTTAGTTCAATTCCTAAGAAATTTTTAAGAATTTTTAATGATTTTTTAATTTTTAAAACTTTAATTTTTTTTTAGGAATTTTAAATGTTATGATTTTTTTAAATTTTTAGAATTTTAAATCAAATGTCAAAAGAATATTTATATTTTTTAAATGTTTTTAGATTTTTAATGTAAAACTGTTTTCATAAATACAAATAAAAATAAAAAGTAAAAAATTGGAACAAAAACTAAATCGAAGTTTATTATTTTTACTTGTTAAAGTCTTAATGAAAAATTTAATGAAACTAAAAAACTATACACCCTAACCATTTACTAACCTAAAACTAAACCAACGCATATATTCATAATGAAAATAAAAATAAACTAACACTGACCCGCATACAAGCTCAAAAAAAAAATCGACGTGCGTTTTGTTTTTGTTTGCTGCTTGCAGGTTTGCGTGAGGAGCAGAGGCCGTGGACGGGCAGGAAGAGATGCTGGACAGAGGGAGCAATGGCAGCAGCAGAAAGGAGAGCTGCGGGGTATGAAGGAGAGATCTGGACGACATAGAGGAAGGAAAGGGAGAGACTACGAGAGCAGGAATGAAGTAGCTGCACAAGGGTTTGAAGGATGAATGCTGCATGAGGGGTTGAGGGTAGCACGCAGGGTATGGAGAGCGATGGATGGCAGCCCTGAAGCAGCGGAGGGATGGATACGCAGGTGGAGGGAGAGCTGGACAAAGCTGAGGGGTATGCGGATTTGAATGGAAGGGCTCACGATGGCAGCGAGGAGATACAAACTTGACTATGTGAAGAGATAAGGAAAGCATATGACAACGCTTGGAATGTGATGGCAATGCAACAAAAACAATTTCAAAATCTCCCAAAGACCCTTAAAAAAAAAACAAAACCAGTAAGAGTAAACCCAAGGCAGCGAAACAAATCTGAACTTTTCTGTTGAAAACCCCAGGCAGCAAAAAACGAGGCCTACAGATTTGCAGCGGCAGCGAAATCACTGTGAGCCTTGTAAAAGAAATTCGAAATGCACAGTAAACCCTAAGACCAGGAAACAAATCGATTTGCAAAATGGTGGCCCAGAACTTCTTTAATTTTTTTATTTTCCAGAAATCTTAATTAAAATTTTAAATCCTTCTGCTTCAGATTTCTTAATGAAACCCTCACGAAATTTCCAGATCTAAAAATAAATAAATTTAAACCTGTGGATTGCAAAATCTGGATATGCTCCCTGCAAAAATGATGCTGATGAACCCCAGAGATCCAGATCTTACCCTCCAGGGCCTAGTTCTAGACTCTGCACAGTTTTCCTTTTCAAATCTGTAGTTGCACGACAATAAAACACCCCAACGATATACACAATGACCCAAATAAAAAAGAAACTAAAACCCAGAAAACCCAATTTAGAAAACTAAAAATAATTACAGAGCTATGTACATAAATGGTAGATCTATTAGATCTAGGGAGTGTGAGTCCAACTCGGCTCCCAGATCTGATAATCTGAGGCTTGCAATAGCCAGATCTATCGATTTAGCACAAAGAAAAAAAATTAAAATTTTCAAATTTTAAAGGAGATACTGAGCTCAAAACCGTTTATGCATCACCCATAAAAAAATATCTTATGATAAGCCCGGGATCAAATCAAGCTGGGCTCTTTAGAAAACACGGATTGGGAGTTGGTTGGTTCAACCGAAAACTTCCCCGAACACCCGATGATCGAATAATCAAGGATTTCTTGCAAAACTCCATTTAACCATCAACATAGTGCGAGAAAACAATAATAAAATTTAGATAAATAGAGATACCTGCTATTATATTCAAAACTTAAATTATCATTCAAATCCCAATGATTGAGCAAGACACCTGTACTCAAATCGCTCATTAGAAAGCTATCATCAATGGCTAAAAAGAAATCTATGCATGAAAATGACACATCTTACAATATTTCTACGAAGAGTAACATCAACAAAAATTAACCCCAAAGTTTTTCTTTATTGCTCATAAAAAAATTACAAGAGAGCTTTTCGCTTAGTACACGATCCAGAGATTGGATGAACTGACTGACAAATGACTTCCTATTTAAAGATAAATCCTCCAACGGCTAGTGCGAGTGATCTTCGTCAAAGCAATCTCGATTGCTGATGAGGATTAAAATTGCTTTTAATCTCATCTGTCGAAATTTTAAATTATTGAAGAAATTCGAATTTTCAATTAAATGCATTTTAATTAATTCAAAAATTAAATTTTCGAATTAATTTCCTCAAAATTTTGATTTTGACTTAACCCCAGGGACCAAAGGCTTAAAATTTAACAAAATAATTAATTTACCTTAGTCCTTGGACCTTTTAAAATTTAATTTTTAAGGACCGACGAATTTTGCCTTCAGAGAATTTAAATTTACCTAGGACCTAGAATTAATTAAATTTCTGGCTTAGGATTTTAATTAATTTTGGCTAAAAAATTTAATTAATTAACCTATGGGGGGATAAATTATTTTTCCAATCCTCAAGACACTTTACATCATGATTTTCATATTTTTTACATCTTATAGGGGAAAAACCCATTTGCAAAAGACTCTCACAGACTACCTAATTCTGCGACACAAATATAATCCAGTAGACCAAGCAATTTGTAATAAAATAACCTAACCAAATAGTTAGGATTATTCCCAATTCACTTTTACATAGATTCAATCTAAAACACTAGGACTCCTCTAAGATCCCAGTGACAAAATCCATTTCGGCTTTGGGTAAGGTTGAAGGAAAACTCTGCCGATCATCGGAGAATGGATCGGTGAGACAAAAAGCCTGCCATAATGTAGATCGTCACCATAAAATTAGGTTTACCTAGGTAATTACATACACGACACGGATCTATTGAGATTATTTACATTATACACATGCAGAATGGGTTTATATTATAAAATGATGATCGAGGTGATGATGATAGTTGGACGACACGAACACATCAATCAAGCACTATCCCTTTTGTGAAAAAAAGGGGGTGTATTGCTATCAGTCGTTGACACGTAGTGGTCGACACTTAGTATCATGAGCTATGATTGTAGCGAGCTTTTTATACATCAATGATGATTTCCTAAGCATCACTTTGATTATTACCATGGAATCTTCTAAGACAAGTAATGATTTTACGTGAAATTCTTTTGTCGTGAGGAGTCCTCTTAGGAAAGCCTTTGCTTCTACTAGATTATTTGGTGCTACCTAAAAGTCTCTAGGCATATGATGATACTTTTATTGCTTTGGGATTAAAGAGGATCCCCTTTGCACCTGCCACCTCATATACTTGCAATACTAACCCATGTTATAGTTGTAAAAATTATGGTTTCCTAAATTAGAAATAGGTGACACTTCAGTGTATGTCTTCTTTGAACCTTTCCTAATCTTGTTTGTTCTTGTAACATATCCGCATTTTTTTCTCACATTTAACTTGCTTTCTTTTATCTAGCTTAGGTTGGGAAAATCTTTTCTTTGAGTTATTTTTGTTAGATACCTATTTCTTAGGGATCAAGGTATATTGTAAATACTTTTTGTAAAGAATTAATTTAGGAATATGAATAGTAGTAGGTGAATGTCAAGAGTCTTTTGCAAATGGGTTTTTCCCCTATAAGATGTAAAAAATATGAAAATCATGATGTAAAGTGTCTTGAGGATTGGAAAAATAATTTATCCCCCCATAGGTTA
>Ga0115851_100548_pt1 | contig 17183 bp, 16 predicted proteins | sample InSIn2gowninarea_FD_83865 | JGI IMG/M metagenome (GOLD analysis project Ga0115851, IMG submission 83865)
ATCATAAAAACAGAGTTACAACTATTGTTCTTTAAAGAGAGTCAATGCTCAAAGTTTAGATTACAGCAGCAAATTCCATAGTCGTTGTGTGTTTACATTTGATAATCTTATGTTTTTCTCTGTCATACTGAATTCGTAATTGAAATAGCAAGACTATCATTTGCAACTGGAAATGTTATATTGTTCATTCTGAAATAGTATCGCACTGTCTAATTCGGATATTGTTGTTCATTCACAGGTTGACATTGTCATTCATTTGCAAATGGCGACTAAGGTTCATTTAGATACGGTTTACTTATAATTGTGATTGTTGTTCATTCGATTACTTTTCCATTACAAATGCAGTTGTCGTTCCTTTATAACTGTGCTTAATACTCATTATGTTAGAATAAGGTTACTGATTCCATAGTCGTTGTGTGTTTACATTTGATTAAGTTTGTTGTTCAATATTTCGTAGACTCACTTAGGTTAGTTTTTCCTTCCTTAGATTGTTGTTGAATCCCTTTATTGGTTAAAGATTGTTGTTCAATTCCTTTTAGTTAAAGTGGTTGCTTAATTCATTCTTGTAGATTAAACTTTGTGGTTCAGTCTTTTCAATAGATTATTTGTTGTTCTTTTTCTATTAATTGAATTGTCATTTCAAGTATTTGCTTTGGTGTGAATAGAAATATCTACAACTGTAGAAAACATTGACTAATGTTGTCTATTTCCCAAATTGGAGATCTTGCCTTTAATTGATTTTCATTTACATCAGTTTACAAGGGAAAGAGTTATCATTACTGCATCCTTGACTGATGATTGTTGTAGTTTCTTGATTTAGTTACAAATCATTTAAGTTTCTTGCCATTACATTTAGCATTTGTTTCCAGCATTTATTTACTTTTGTAAAGCACTATACTGCAAACATTACTCTTGAACAAGTGACTGCCTCAAACTGAGTACACTCTTGAGATAAAAAAAATTCATACCTGGATTGATAATTAATGCAGGGTAAATAGAGGTTAGAAAGACCCTTTTTACTGCTCAACATTTTGGTGTCGTTGCGTGGGAGAGTGTAGCTATTTGTTTCTTTTGAAGAGAGAGTAGTGTAAGTATCTGCTAGGAGAGAGTTGGGTTTTAAAAACAGAAGTTAAGAAGCTGCGTACGAAGCATGTAACAACCCTACTCTCCCACCCGCTTTCCTGCAGATTTGTTATTATTTTTGGGTAGAAATAAGTATTTGATTTGTGTGGATGACTAAGTAGAAAAAGCCTGAAAAGAATCTTAAACCACTACCCAAGCCTGATAAAGCTAAGCGGCCGGTGACCCTTGGTCAATCGACCTTTTTAGATGAAATCCTTAAGAAAGTAGAATCTCAGCCTTCAGTAGGACCTAGAAAAGCTACTTCTAGACAACCTACTAGTTCCCTTCGAGCTACATAATCACCATCTATAGCCTTTGCTGAGGTGCACAGCCAAACATAGGAGCAACATTTTCAAGAAATTGAGAATTCTAGACCAAAATCATTACAAGAAGGGAACCTTAGTAATCTCTACGAAGGAAGAGGAGAAATAGGGGAAACTGAAGAACTAAGATCTCCTCTTGGAATAGTTTAGCCATTAAGCAACCCAAATAATGGAAGTGCTGTCAAAATTATCCAGAACAAAGCTGAAGAACCTGAATCCCCCCAGACATTAGTTTAGTAGGGAACTCTCATCATCCCAGATAAAGGAAGTGTTGTTAAGGCCATTCCTGTTAAGGCCACTCCTACTCCTTCTAGCCAGACTAGGAATACCCTCCTAGAAATCCCAGAAGGATATTGGCACATATTTGACCAAATGGCCTAGAACCAGCAAATCCCCCAAACCTCCACACTACAATATCCCATTGTAGACACTGCAGTTAATGCACCTACGAAGGCCATTCCTCTCTAGCATATCTCTACATTCCATGACCTAACATCAGAAGATCTAGACACATTTTTGTTTGAATTCAATGTGTTGTGCAGGGGATACGACTATACCACCGATCCCTAAAAGCTGAAATTATTTCCCTCTACATTAAAAGGGGCTTCTTTATGATGGTTTATGGGGTTAGGTGGAGGTGTCATAAACGACTGGGATCAGATGAAAGGTGCTTTCATGAAGAAATATTAGGATTATTATAGGTCTAGAGAGTTAAACAATGAAATATTAGATAGAACTATTGAGACACTGGAAGAATATGTTGAACGCTTTCAGTATAATCTTCAGAGATCCACTTATGCATCATTACTCTTACCTGACAATGTATTAAAAACAACATTAATTAAAGGCATGAAGGAACAATGGATCGAAACACTAAATATTATGGGAAAAGGAAACATCTATCAAGAATATTTTGCTAACATCATTGATTTATGTATCAAGAGTTCGCGAGGTCGCACAAGGCTAAAACTAGTGGAACATGACAGGTTCATAAGGGACAATAAGATTACTGGAGAAGGAGTAACCCACACAGAAATCAGAAATTTACTGGAAAATTTCAAGACTGATATATTGGGGACTCTAACAAAACAGCTTGATATTATGCAAGAAAAATATAAAAAAGCAAAACTAGAGAAAATATTGCAATATTCAGCCCCATATGCAAAAAGAAACACAGCCACAAGGAATTCCCACTAGATGCAGTTCAATTCCATGCTATTTGTACAAAAGACCACCCCACAGAAAAATGCCCCTCACTTCTGGGTTTGAAAGTAGTGTATAAGGAAGAAGAGGAAGAACCAGAGCCAGTGTACCTACTCAATCAGTGTTGTCAATGGCAACCTCGACAACCAAGTATGTCCTCCCATTCCATGTTCTTCTTTCCAGACCCCACAATATCATGCTCAACAATATAATACAATGTGGCAAAATCAACCTCCCTTTTCAAACTGGTCACAACAACCATTTCCTTCATCACCATGGCCGAACCAAACAAGCCAATCTAATTGGCCAAATTTTCCCTACTGTCCACCATATTGGCAAAACAATGCATATCCAATATAATGGTCCCCTCCCACTTCACAGAGTCAAGCCTGGCAATCAAACTGGCAGAGACTGATGAATCAGCCAACTGGAACCATTCCACTCCCTCAACCTACACTGCCAGCACCATATGCACTACAACAAAATCCCTAGTTCAACTTAACACTGCAACTCCCAACACAACCCAACCCGAACCCAAATAATAGACCGGTTCAATCCATTCAAATAATTGAAACACCAAAACTAGAAACCGATCTAAGGGAGTGCAACGATCTTCAATTAAGGTATGGGCACATTATAGAAACCAAGGGAGATAAAAATGTTCAAGTTGAAAATCAATTACCCGCATAACAACCATTACAAAAAGAATATGTGGTCAGACAACAGACTCATGACCAAGCAACCACATCTTCTCCCCCATTCCCAAAACGATTAATCATATTATGCCCTATAGAACATCCTGACTATGATATTCTGGGAGAACTAAATAATTTGTATATAAATATTCCACTCCTCCAAGCGATCCAAGATATCCCAATATATGCAAAAACCATCAAAGATCTATGTATAAAAAAGCCGAGGAGAATAACAAATAACCCAACAGTCCAAGTAGTTGGCACCCTATCTGATCTGTTATCAGGAAGAGAAGCACCTATCAAATATGAAGACCCATGAAATCCAATAGTGAAAGTGCAAATCAATGGAGAAACCTTTTCAAATGCCCTAGTTGATTTAGGGGTTGAAATTAATATTTTAACAACCACCACTTATCAAAAACTGGGAATTACATCAGTGGAACCAACCTCCACCTTATTAGAATTGGCTGACCGATCAGTAGTCAGGCTAGAAGGTACACTACACGATGTAATGGTATCAGTAGAATCCTAGGAATATCCTATTGACTTTCTGATAATTAACCCCAAAAACTGATTCAATGGACACTCGTTAATTTTATGAAGACCTTGGCGCACAACTGCTAATGCTTACATTGGCTGCCGACAAGGCAGTATGACCATAACTAGAGGGAGTAACATCAAGAACCTAGCTCTATACCCTCCAACCCAGCCAAGTGTAATAATAATAAAAACTAACAAACATCCTATATCATACCTCACATAAAACATTAGGTCCCCATTAACCATAGAAGATGCCCTCGATTTTAAATCTCAAATAGAGGATGATGTTATTAACAACTTCATTGACCAAGCTGAATCCAGATCTCATGTACAATGTCACATGATAGAGGCAGCATTTGACAATGAACTAGAAGAAGATCCCCTCAAAGACACCCATGATCAAACAATACCCACTACCTCTGTTTCAAACAACAAAACTATAGAGATTGAGCCAGGAAAAACCTTGAACATCAATAATAACCTGACTCTTGAACAAGAAGAAAATCTGGTCCAACTATTGAGAAAATATAAGGAAGCTTTTGCATGGGATTATTCGGACATGAAGGGAATTTATCCGCAACTGTGTACGCACCATATTTATATGGAAAAATATGTGAGACCCATTTGCCAACCCCAACAGAGACTCAACCCCCACCTAAAAGATATTATGAAAGCTGAAGTATAAAAACCTTTGGATGTAAACTTTATTTATCCGATCTCTGATAGCAAGTGGGTTTCTCGATAGTAGTGGTGCTAAAGAAGAATGGAAAGTGGAGGATTTGTGTAGATTATAGAGAATTAAACAAAGCAACATAGAAAGACCACTTTCCCCTTCCATTCATTGATCAAGTATTAGACACATTAGCAAGAAAGAAATTATTTTCTTTCTTGGATGGCTTTAGTGGATACAATTAGATTCAAATTGCCCCTGAAGAAGAGGACAAAACTACTTTTACCTGTCCTTAGGGAACATTTTCCTATATAGTCCTACCCTTTGGCCTATGGAATGCCCTTGCCACATTTCAGAGGGCCATCCTCAGCATCTTTTTAGATTTAATAAATGAAGGGCTCGAAGTGTACATGGATGATTTCATACCATACGGAGATGATTTTGAGCCAGCACTAGACACATTGGAAAGGGTGCTGCAACAATGTATCACCACTAGGCTCTACTTGAGCCATGAAAAGTGCTATATGATGATGACTGAAGGACTCATCCCAGGTCATTATATCTCAGCAGCTGCAATATAGGTAGATCTGACCAAAATTCAAATAATTTTGTTAATAACTACTCCTACCACACAAACAGAGGTACGCAATTTTCTTGGATTTTCTGCTTATTATAGGAGATTTATAGAACATTTTTCTCAAATAGATGCACCTCTATATGCACTGACAGGGAATGTTGATTTTGTGTGAACAGAGAAATGTGACCATGCTTTTGAGGATCTGAAAATCCTTGTGTCAATAGCCCTACTTCTCAGAGGTCCAAATTGGGACATGCCATTTCAAATTTCATCAGATGCTTTAGACACAGCTATTGGAGTAATCCTTGGGCAGGAAGAAGACAAAAAACCATATGCAATATATTATATTAGCAAGAGTTTGTCTCCAACTAAGCTAAACTATATTGTTACTGGAAATTCTTTTTTAGCTATAATACATGTTGTAAATAAATTTAGGCATTATATCACTGGATATCCTGTTGTTTTATATACAGATCACTCTGCCATAAAATTTTAGCAAATAAACCTATTACAAATGGTAGAGTAACAAGATGGTTGATCTTATTGTAGGAATTTGACATCACAATAAAAGATCAACCTGGGAAAGAGAATCCTGTAGCTGATTTTCTCTCATGAATGTCGAAGCCAATGGACGCAGCAATAGTCGAAGATCAATTCCCAAATGAAAATTTATTTGTTGTTCCTGTCAAGACACCCTGGTATGCTAATGTTGCAAATTATTTAGCAGTAGGCAAATTACCAAAGCATCTGAGCCCTAATGAACGAAAATAGACTATGCAACAAAGTACCCGATTTTCTTGGATTGGGGGCTACCCATTTCATACAGGGGTAGATATGCACATCAGAAGATGCATCCATGAAGATGAAATATTTGACATTATGAAAGCCTTTCATGATATACCGTGTGGCGGAAATTTCGCAGATCAAAGGACTGGTCACAAGGTTTTGCAAATAGGATATTACTGGCCCACAATCTTTAAGGATGCTAAGAAATTTGTTCAAGCCTGTGACAATTGCCAAAGAGCAGGACACCGTAGACAGTCTGACGAAATGCCTTTAAACCCACAGTTAGTAATCGAACCATTTGAGCGTCGAGCACTCAATTTTGTTGGTCCAATCAACTCATCATCAAAAAAGAAAACATACATTCTAGTAGCAACAGAGTATGCTACCAAATGGGTTGAAGCAGAGGCACTTCCAAGAGCTACAGAGGACTCTGTGATTCATTTCCCGTTCCAAATATTTGTGCGATATGGCCTCCCAATGGACATAATGACGGACAGAGGACCACAGTTTGCAGGTAATAAAATCGCTGCAACATTAAAAAATTAACACATTCAACACAAAATTACCACTCCATATCACCCAGAGGCAAATGGTCAAGTAGAGAGCACGAATAAAGTGATAGAGGCGATATTGACAAAAACCATTGCATCACACAGGCATGATTAGGCTTCAATATTGCCAGAAGCCTTGTGGGCATATCGAACAATGTGGAGAAACAAGACCGGTTATTCAACATATTAGCTACTATTTGGAAAGGAGCCCATCTTTCTAATCGAGTTCAAAATACAAATGTTAAGAACAACACAGGAGGTCGGTCTGAATTTAAATGAGGCCTAGAATAATAGATTACAACAAATTAATGAGCTAGATGAAATTAAGCTCTCAGCTCTTCAAAACATTGCATTAATTCAACAGCAAAGAGCAAAATGGCACAATGCCCTGATCAAAAGGAAAATCTTCCATGAAGGATATTAGGCACTCCTATATGATTCTATGTTTCATGATTTTCTGGGAAAAATTCAGACTCGATGGCCTGGACGGTATAAAATCTAGAAAGTGCACGACAATGGCACCATTATTGTGACTAATATTGATGGATCTGGACATACCTTTAAAGCAAATGGCCACTGAGTGCGACTGTACCATAAATTGCTTACTGGGGAATCCTTTTACCAGCAACTCCGGGAAGATTCTGATATGCAAATTCTTGCTGAGGAAAATAATTCTTCCTCGGCATTCGTTCACTAAGTAATTTCATTATTCCTAAGATTTTGTACATAAATTTTTCTTTTATGCTTGTATAAATTAATTTATGTACAAATTTTTTCATTTCTGCACTTTTTTTTACATTTTGCTATTCCTTTCCGAAGGAACAACATTTCCGCCTTTTTTCTATTCCTTTTCGAAGGAACAAAACTTTTGCATTTTGTTGTTCCTTTCTGAAGGAACATCATTTTCGTCATTTTGTTGTTCCTTTCCGAAGGAACAACACTTTTGAATTTTGCTGTTCCTTTTCGAAGGAATAGCATTTTCATTTTTTTTGTGTTCCTTTCTGAAGGAACAACACTTTTGCATTTTCATCGTTTTGCTGTTCCTTTCCGAAGGAACAACACTTTTGCATTTTGTTGTTCCTTTCCGAAGGAATAGAATTTTCGCCATTTTGCTGTTCCTTTCTGAAGGAACGACACTTTTGCATTTTGCTGTTCCTTTATGAAGAAACAACATTTTCATTTTTCTGTTGTTCCTTTTCAAAGGAACAACACTTTTGCATTTTGTTGTTCCTTTGGAAAAGAACAACATTTTCGCCATTTTGTTGTTGCTTTCTGAAGGAACATCACTTTTGCATCCTATTGTTCCTTTCCGAAGGAACAACATTTCTGTCGTTTTGCTGTTTCTTTCCGAAGGAACAACACTTTCATGTTTTGATGTTCCTTTCCGAAGGAACAACACTTTTTTTTTTGATGTTCCTTTAGAAAGGAACAACACTTTATTTTTTTGTTGTTCCTTTCCGAAGGAACAACTGAAAGGAACAACACTTTCATTTTTTTGTTGTTCATTTTCGAAGGAACAACACTTTCTTTTTTTGTTGTTCCTTTCCGAAGGAATAGCGGAAAGGAACAACACTTTTTTTTTTTGCTATTCCTTTCTGAAGGAACGACACTTTCATTTTTGTTGTTCCTTTCCAAAGGAACAACATCTCCGAATTTTTTCCATTCCTTTCCAAAGGAACAACACTTCTGCCAAATTATTTTGCCGTTCCTTTTAAAGGAACAACCCTCACATTTTTTTTCCTTTCTGTCGTTCCTTCTGAAGGAATGGTAGTTTCAATTTCAAATGATCTTAGGCTGTTTTGCTAAAGGAAATGATATTTTATTTCATGTTTTCTTTATTTCCTGTTCCGATTAAAGAACAATTGATGTTCCTCTTAAGGAACAGCAGTTTTGAGTATGTTTTTTTCTTTTGCTCACTGTTTCTCTTAAAGGAACTGCAATTTTTGCGTGCATATATTCTTTTGTTTTCCCTCTTAAGGAACAACAGTTGTTCCATCTAAAGAACAACACTTTTTGAGTGCTTTTTTTGTGTATGTGTATTTCATCATTTAGAGTATTTTTGTGAATGATGGTCATTTAAGGCACAACTATACATTTATGCAAGAATACAAAAACTAGAGGATACTGAAATCAGAAAACAAAACAAATATCGTTATCTTTAGAGAAATTGCTTTGAATAGATAAGAGAAAAGAGGAAATGACACAACTATTTATAACACTTTCTTGTCTTTATTTTCACTAATACCAATTTAATTGATTATTTTTATCATGATGGTTCTTTCTAAATCCTCATAATTCTCTTTGATCATTATTATTGAATAAGAATAAGGGCATATTTTCCTCTATTGAGATGATCAAACTTCTTCCATCATCCCTACTCTTAAGGAGTGTTGAGCCACCCTCTGTATATAAATAGGAAAGTGTTATATAAAAGAAAAGAAGAAAGAAGAGAAAGATACATATCTATATGATTACTAACATGATTTGTCAGATGAAAGATAGGGGGTCTCATCAAGAGCCAGCCTACCATGATTATAAGTAAGAAAGTGAAGTGGCATTCCCACTATGGCCACCACACCAAGGAAATGATCCAAGAGGTATATCAGAAAAATAAAAAATTCCTTGGAACAAGAGGTCTCATCATGAGTCGACCTGCCCACCTTTCACTCCTTCTTGGTGAATGGCATTGTGATTCATCTAGTTACCAAGCTAGCATAATGGCATTCATTCTGACATCGCACAACACTTTCCTAAGCATACACAAAGGATTATGGTTCCAAGGGTGAAATAAGTAACTTTGTCAAGGTTATGGACACCTGTGGGCAACAGAGCTCTGCTAATGGTATTGAAGTCATATTTTTCATACACCAATAGTCATTACAAACCCTTATTCTTATATCTTTATATTGATTTCAAATGAGATTATGTTATATAACCCTTTTGAACCTTTTATACATGAAAATCATTTATAAATCAATCATAATGGTTAAAGTGGATAATGACCGCATAAGAAATTTTACTTACGCCAAGTTGTCCTATCCTCTATTTTTCACATCATATCATGACATTTCCATATTTATTCGTGATTTCCATCATAAGCCTCGATTTCAGTAATCCGCTGATTTTTGTAAACATGTCATGGAGCTATACACCGTTACTTTATTTTCCTGTACCGCTGTAGTTCAGCATGTTGCTCCTTTATTTGATAGCCGAGGACGGCCTATCACATTTTGAGGGGGCACATGTGATCTCCATAAATCACTGGCATACGTGTCAACTCATTATGAGCAGTTATTATGACTCCATCAAAACTCAGGAATAGCAAGTTTTATGGTATTGTATTTCCCAATATGCATGGCTTGTTGTTCCAACGCCATTTCTGTGTTTTGGCTCTATGTTTTTTAATAGTGAGCTAAATTTTGAACAACTTGTTGTTCTATCATCATATCTATGTTTTCTAATAGTGTGCTAAACTTGAACAAAATGGGAAGCAAATCAATTCGTAGCGAACCGCAGGTGTTAATGGTCTCTGACACTGCACACAAAATCTTAGCAAGGGTAAGATGGATTGCCTACCTTAACTGTCTGCAATAGTCTAATGGGACAGTGGCCATTGAGTTTCTACAGAATCTGCAGGAAGATCATTCCATGGCGAGGGGGAGACAAATAGCAGTAACAGATGCAATAATTTCTGAATTTTTGGGACTACCAACCGTTGGACTAGTTTGGACCTTGAAAAAGATGAGACTGCAAGACGCTATAACTATCTTCCGAGATGAAGGACAAAACCTTACTGTCAAAGGAAAAGAAGTCTTACCGGCAACCCTGGGAGAGCCTTGGGAAGAATTGGCCAGAATCATCCAAAGCTACATCACTTGCGATGGAAGAAAAGACATGGTAAGACCACGCCATCTCAAACTATTAGTTGTATTAAAACAAAAATGTGTTGTGAATTTGCCCGCATACTTAAATTTTTTATTGCATGATGTTGCCCGAAGTATAAGAAAATCTCCTCATGTAGAATTAGTAGTAAGTCATCACAGTTTAATTCGGCTGATAGTCAGTTACAGTCTCGCCCAACAGTAGAGTAGTTGGGAAGAATTGATTTTCTCAATAGATGGGGGATTGGCCTTACCAGCCCCAAAACGAAAAAACATTGCTAGCACATCAGTTAGACTGCAAAAACGAAGACAATATGTCAGATTGGGGAGAAGCAGAGGAATGCTAGGAAATTCCCAAGGAAACAGTAGCTAGCCTATAGAAATACACGACTCAGAGGACGAGAAACCCCCACAACTTGAAGGAGGGGAAAATGAAGAAGAATTAGAAGAAATGAAGAAGAGGAACCGGAAGAGGAAATTGAGCAACCCGGTCAGGAAGAAGGGGAGGAAGTAGAGCAACCCAGCAAAATCCCATTGCAAAACCCTCTGCAAGAAGAAAAATTGGCCCAAATTTTAGCCAATATGAGTGAATATGTCCAACCCCACAGCCCACTCAACCCCGATACCAAAGAAGGGCCACAGGAACACTCTGCTCATGATAAGAGTGCATCTAGGGAGATGGGTGATGAGGAGGAAGAATAAGGACAATCTCAGGAACACTCTGCTCACAATCAGAGTACACCCAAAGAAATGCATGATGAATAAGAAGTAGAAGAAGAAGCTGTCTGGGAGACAGCAGATCTACCCAGGTTCTCACCCCTGAAAAGCCTGATCAGCACGACGAGAACACTAAAGAGGTGTTCCAAGTAGGAAACATGGAAATTGGCCAAAGTGAGGAAACAATCCCTAATGAGCAAGGCCCAGGCCCAAGAAAAGAAACAGTTGTTCCTTCAAAGGAAACAAATGAAATCAAGAAGTTGGGAAAGGAACAACAAATATTTCTAAATGTAATTAAACAACTTCAACAACAAAAAGGGTCCTAAAAATGGGGAAAAGCTCAAAAAGAACCCATGGAGTAAAGCATGCAGCCACCCAGGTGAAACCTCGTAAAAATAATATCAAGAGGACCCAAGTCAAACCCATTATTATTCAGGACCGCAAGGAACAACATGTGGCTGTTACAAATGCAGAAGCCCAAACAGAAAGCACACAAGTCTGTAATAAGGATGTCCAGACAGAGGCATTGTCCTCTAGTATCATGACCAACCAGATAGTTCATGAGAAGGAAACACAGACTATAAAAACCAGATGTCGCAATAAGGAGATCCAAGTAGATCTCCAACCCAAAAATGTCATGATGGATAATGACCCGAGGATAGTGAAACTTCAAAAAGATCTGGCACAGGCCCAACAAACAATAGAAAATCTCATAGAGGAAATTGTTCCTCATGAGAAGTATCAGAAGTTACAACAGCAGGTAAATAACATCAATGCATCGGAGAGCGAGGCCTTCGATAGATGGGAAAGGGCAGAGGTAAAAGTTAAAAAGGTAACCAATAGACTAGACACAGTTATGAATCAAATGGATACCTTATGTTTTATGTATAATGATGTTATAGCATGTAGGGCACCTGCCAAAAGCTATGCTTTGTTTTTGATGGAAATATATTTACAATTGGAAATTAAGGCCATCAAGGTAGGGGTGCCTATAGAGATAAAAACTATTGATGATTTCATAAATTGCTGTAAGCATTATGGGGTGAAAGTCTAGTGATTGCTATGTGAGTTCTATTTGCATAATCTTGTGTTGGATGGATAAATGGAAAAGAACCCTAGCCCTTTTGTGGGTGATATCTAGCTTCAGGCCTTCATCTCTTTTGTTGTCAACCAAATAAAGTGGCTTAAAGCCTACAATACCTTCTAGAGACAGGAGAACGGGTTAGATCTGTGGGTAAGGGGTGAACCTAGAAACCCATTGTAACTGTGGAATAAGCATAGAAGCTTAATGAGTAAGAAGTGTGTGATTCAGACATTGGGACCTATTCACACAGCAATTGTCCAACAAGGGGTAGAATACTTCCTAGCTATCAAAGACCTTGCCATAGTAGCAGCCAAGTTCCGATACCAAACTTCCAATCGGAATATCCAAGATAGGGAACCATTCAATTATGAAAATTTTAAACTAGCTGTTGATCGCTTGGTCACCTATGGTGACCTCATTTTAAGAGAAGGCCTGTCTTGGTTAGGCTGTAGGTTCTGAATTCCAATCATCTGGTAGCCTACAATAGGGTATATAGCCTTATATGAATTACCTAAAGGTCAGACAGGGCATATTTTGAAGTCTTGGCTAGAAATCATGGTTTTAGGCCACTCCCTAACTGCCTTGCATGTCAATTACAATGCTTTCATGAGGGCATGAAAAAGGGTAAGAAGGGGGGTGTGTTGAGCATTGGAAAAGGTATGTAATTACTACTTATTTCTTTACCTTTTCCTTCAAATCATAACTTCTTTACATTCTAAGATGGTCATATGTTAAAGGATTATGATAGAGTTAAGGGGATCTGTGATTGATGTAAAATGATTAATTATTGTTTTTTTCTATGCAGAAGATGAATAAAATGGAAAATTGCCGTTCCAGAGGAAAAGACAAAGCAGGACCAACTATTGTCCCTTTGACAAGAAACCGCATCCAAACGAGGAAATCAAGATCAGAGTGCATGGGTAGGGAAAAGGAAGAAGAAATGCGGTATCAGTGCAAGAGGACATAAAGATAACTGAAGATTAAAGATTTGGCGAATCCCTATCGCTACCTCAAGACTTATCAGTATTTTTGATATTTCCACCTGGCCATTATAAAAATGGACAGCGCTCCTAGCCCAAGTGACAGATTATTGTTGATTTATGGAATTTTCTATTGTAATCTGAACTTTGATCGTCGACTGTCTTTAAAGAGTGATAGTTATAACTCTGTTTTTATGATTAATATATATCCTTGTTGTTGTTCTGTTATCTGATCCTGGAGTAAGCGTAGCAGTGCGTCCTTGGTGGCTAAGGGGCCCGGCCCTAGTGGATCACTTGCTTTCTGTATCATTAATTTCCAATTACAGTGGTGTGTGGTTTGATTTCCTTTACATTCCTTTAAATTCACTTTATTTAGTAATCTTCTATTTTTCTTTATTATACCGAATTCGTAATTGAAATAGCACGACTATCATTTGCAACTAGAAATGTTATGCTGTTCATTCTAAAATAGTATCGCACTGTCTAATTCAAATATTGTTGTTCATTCACAGGTTGACATTGCTGTTCATTTGCATATTGATATTGTTGTTCATTTAACTATGGTTTACTTATAATTGTGATTGTTTTTCATTCAATTATTGTTCCATTACAACTGCAATTGTCATTCCTTTATAACTGTGGTTAATACTCATTATGTTAGAATAAGGTTATTGATTCCATAGTCGCTGTGTGTTTACATTTGATTAATTTTGCTATTCAATATTTCGTAGACTTACTTAGGTTTGTTGTTCCTTCCTTAGATTGTTGTTTAATCCCTTTATTAGTTAAAGATTGTTGTTCAATTCTTTTCAGTTAAGATTGCTGCTTAATTCATTCCTGTAGATTAAACTTTGTTGTTCAATCTTTTCAATAGATTAGTTGTTGTTCCTTTTCTGTTAATTGAATTGTCATTCCAAGTATTTGCTTTGGTGTGAATAGAAAGATCTACAACTGTAGCAAACATTGACTACTGTTGTCTAGTTCCCAGATTGGAGATCTTGCCTTTGATTGATTTTCATTTACATCAATTTACAGGGGAAAGAGTTATCATTACTACAACCTTGATTGATGATTGCTGTAGTTTCTTGATTTAGTTACAAAGCATTTATGTTTCTTGCCATTACATTTAGAGTTTGTTTCTAGCATTTATTTACTTTTGTAAAGCACTATACTGCAAACATTACTATTGAACAAGTGACTGCCTTAGACTAAGTACACTCTTGAGATAAAAAAATCATACATGGATTGATAATTAATGCAGGGTAAATAGAGGTTAAAAATACCCTTTTTACTGCTCAACACTAGCCAGCCTACACCTTGGAGGCAATGCCTTGGTATGGTGGGAAGGCAGGACACACGCTGACATGAAGAAACATGGTAAGATTCTTTCTGTCTGGAGTGAATTTGTTTCTGCAACTAAAAAGCAATTCTATCCACTGGCTTACATGCAGCAAGCCATGATGAGTTGGAAAACTCTTTGACAGTTGAACGGGAAAAGTGTACAAGGTTACACCCAAGAATTTAGGAAAAGAGCTTTGATTCTAGGAATTTCTTTAGACTCACCTGAGACTCCGTTGAAGTATATAGGTGGTCTACACATCTACATGAGGCACACTATCCTCATGTTTAATCCCACTAGTATAGATGAGGTATCTGTTTAGGCTACGCATCTAGAAGCTAGAGGTAAGAATGGGAACCCAAAAGTTGGGGGATCATCCCAACCCACTGCAAGCAACAATAAGGAGAAAGGAAAACATAAATGGAAATAGAGGAAGACAAACATTGTACAGAAAAACAAGTCTTCATGCACTCACTGTAAGAAGGATGGGCATGATGATGAACATTACTAGATTCTGCATCCAAAGCTGAAACCTAAGAAGTTTGAGGGCAAAAAGAAGAAGACTGTTGTAGCTGTTCAAAAGGATTTGGGGTCAGACTCAGGAGATGAAGCAACAATCATAACCATGGGTATAAAAGGTTAAAATTCCGAAGCATCTACCAGTAATTCTACATAATCTACTGATAATGAAGAAAATGAGAGAAAAAGACATGAGCTTTTTCATATTCGAGTTATTTCCAATCATCAAAAGGTTGATACTTTGTTTGATAGTGGCTCACAAATAAATTTAATTTCTAAAGAAATTGTAATAAATTGGGATTACTAACCACACTTCACAAGAAACCATATCGATATATTGTTTATGTGATAAAGCAAAGCTACAAGTGACTAGACAATGTAAACTTAAGTTTTCTTTTGGGTCAGCATTTGTAGATGAGGTTGAGTTTGATATAGTTCCTTTGGATATATGTGGAATTGTTTTAGGAAGTCCTTACTTGTATGATAGAAAAGATATTTTCTATAGAGCTAAGAACAAGTATCTACTCGTTAAAGATGGAGTCGAATATATTGCAAGAGCTCATAAGCTCAAAAATAATTATACTCTCATAAACTAAGGGCAGATGAAACGAATTGTAAATTCATGCAAACAATTTTTACTGATGGTTGTAAAGGAACAAAAACCTGATAAAACCAATGTATTTGAGGGTTGTGATTCTAAACAACAAGCTGATTTAGAAAAAGTTGTTTTAGAATATGATAGATTGTTTCAAGAACCTAAAGGTCTGCCACCCAAAAAGGAAATAGTGCATGATATTAATTTGCAGCAAGATGCTCCATTGCCTAACATTAGAATGTACAAGTTGTCCACTTTAGAGGATGTAGAAATCAAGAAGCAGGTACAAGAGTTTCTCGAGAAGGGGTTCATCAGACCTAGCACATCACCATGTGGGTCTCCAATTGTTTTGGTAAAAAAGAAAGATGGCTCATAGAGAATGTGCATTGATTACCGAGCACTGAATAAGATAACGATAAAAAATCATTATCCCCTTCCTCGCATAGATGATCTATTAGATCAATTGAAAGAAGTTGTTTATTTTTCCAAGCTAGACTTTCACAGTGGCTATCATTAGGTATGAGTTGCAGAGTAAGATTTATGGAAGACTGCTTTCAAAACAAAGCAGGGATTGTATGAGTGGTTGGTTATGCCTTTTGGCTTAACTAATGCTCCTGCTACTTTCATGAGAATAATGAATGATGTACTCAGACCTTTTCTTGATGATTTTTTTATTGTATATCTGGATGACATTCTTATATTTAGAAAATCGTGGGAAGAACATTTAAAGCATGTTAAACATACACTAGATGTTTTGAAAAGGGAAAAACTTTATGTTAAACTCTCGAAATGTGAATTTGGAAAAAAATCTTTGAATTATTTGGGACATATAGTAGGGGGTGGTGAATTGAAGATAGATCCCTCTAAGGTGGCAGTCATTGTAAATTGGCCTAAACCCAAATCTGCTACAGAGGTTAGAAGCTTCTTAAGAGCAGAAAAATATTGGAGAAAGTCCATTTCTAACTTTTCCTTAATTGTAGCTCCCTTACATGCTTTAACAAGATTGAACAAGGTGTTTCAGTGGGGAGGCAAACAGCAGAAAGCCTTCAACACCTTGAAAGAAAATATTAGTACAACACCAGTACTAGCACTGCCCGATCTTCAAAGACCATTTGAGATCCAAATGGATACCCGTGACTATGCCATGGGAATAGTGTTGATACAACATAGTAAACCCATATGTTATCATTCTGAGACATTTAATTTTGTAGTAGTTAACTATCCCACATATGATAAAGAATTGTATGCATTAGTATAGAGTGTGAAAAAGTGGAAACATTACTTAATGGGCAAAGAGACAGGTATACATATTGATCATCAACCACTTCAATATCTACGCTCCCAAACTAAGTTGCAACAACTAAGACACTATAGATGGATGGGTTTTCTACAACAGTTTCATTTAGTCATCAATATAAAAAGGGCATACACAATAAAGTTGCAGATATGTTATGCAGACCAATTATAAATGCATTTACTATACTTAAGCATAACTCAGTATTGCATGAGAGCTACATTGAACAATATGCTCAAGATATAGATTTTAAAGATGTATATGCAACTTTAAGTCAAGGAAAATGAGTAGAAGAATTGGATTATCA
>Ga0115851_100550_pt1 | contig 17155 bp, 24 predicted proteins | sample InSIn2gowninarea_FD_83865 | JGI IMG/M metagenome (GOLD analysis project Ga0115851, IMG submission 83865)
AACATGCTTCATGAAAATCATTGGTTGAGCTAGAACTGGGTGCTAGACAGAGAGTCTGGCTCAAGGATTACGAAGTTGCATAGCTCAAGAGGTTAAGAAGCAGGACTGAGGCTTAAGACTGTGTAGTGCATAGTTCAGGAAGGTCAGGGTAGGATGACTATGCAGTTGAGGGGCTCAAGGAGGCAAGATTGAGGCTTGAGGCTTGAGGTTTATGCCTGCACGGTTTTGGGGATAAAGAAGCCTAGGGATTGTGCAGTTGCGTAGCTTAAGGAGCCAAGATGGAATCTTGAGGCTTAACATTGTGCAATGAACAGAAGAAGGCCAGCTTGAGCTGATCTGTGCAGTTTTGGAGCTCAAGAGGTTAGGTTTGAGCATTGAGATTGCGCAGTGTGCAATTTTGGAAGGAAATAATTGTGCAGTATGTATTTCCAAGAGGAAATGGCTAATATTGAGGGCTAAGGCTACACAATACACAGTTCATGAGGGATGAGTGAAGCCAAGTTGCTCAGGAAAGAAGTTTTCAGAATTTGGCTAAGTGCGGGATCAATGAGGTAAATGGGAACAAGGACAAAACTTGAACATGATCACACACTCAGAATAATAAATGAGACAATATTGATCACTCAGAACACATGAAAAAAAAATCCCTTCAATGCGACGACAATATAATGACTTCCCCAAGTGCGACACTAAAGATACACTTTTTGATGAGAATGACGACACTTCTATGATAATGCATAAAACTTTGGGAATGAGTGCAATGCATTTCTACATGATAAGTATGACTCATTAACACCAAATTTAAACCTTGAAATGAACCATAACTATGCTTATGCAATATGCGACGCTTTCTATGCAAAAATATGACATATTTGTTTTCCTCCAAAAGGGACTTGAAATCTTAGAGAAAACACATGGAAGGAGTCTTTCTACTAGAAATGACAACATACAAAGTCAAATTAGGCTTTGAAATTTAGATGTAGGCCAAAGTTTTGGAGGGTGTTGTAGCAACGACAACATTTGGTGACAATATCGTTGAACTCTAGCTTCTCCACCTTGGTCTAATGTTTCGTTTAGGGTCTATTTTTCCAAGAAGTATTAATTCATCATGAAAATTACTTTGGCTTCCCCACTTACCCCATTTGTAGAAATAGTCCCCTTCATCCATTCCTCAGTTGAAAACATACATAAAACCAACCATATCGCAATTGTTTTGATTTAGGAGAAGGGTAATATAGTCCATGAGCTTTAGATATTCAAAGTCTTAGTTTTCATCTCTGGTCTTGCTCCGGTGCTAGCGGGCCTAGACAATACAGTACCATAGTAGAGACACTAAAGGAACATAAGCATTGCTTCCTGTTAACAAGATTGGACAATACCCCAATGAAGTTACTTGCTTCACCTCGCTGTGCACAAAGCCTTTCTCTTCTTTCACCCTTTATTTATTTTATTTATAGGACTTTGCTTTGACAATTATTCATTGCATGGGGTGGAAGTAGTATCCTAATTTATTGAGAGCCAAAGAGGATATTACTTCATATAAGTTTATATATATACCTATGATATTAATACGCTCATTAATATTTTCTCCTTTTACTTCTCCACTTGATTGGATCGGCGTGGAAAACATCGAAACGTAAAGAATTGAGTGTAGGGATGAGGTTACTAGAATAGATACAAATATCATGGTTTGACACAAAGCTTTCCTTACGTAAGGATCATATTTTACATCAAAACATCATTGACCAAAAGGTGTAAGCCAAGATGAAGAAGAAGGATTGAAGGATAGCCAAATGTTGTGGTGTTACAAGACCCTTTTCAATATTTCCACACCCATGGAACGAAACACACACTTCAAACGAGGCTTATTCACAAAAATGAAAATACAACGAAAATAATGAACATGAAAAACAAACAAACAACGAAGACAAAATATATACATAAGGTAGGGCACAACCCTAGATTGTTATTGAAAATACTATTTTAAATCTTGGCCATTGACAGTGAGAGCGTCCATCTTCCCATCAAAAAATTAGAGACAATAACTGTGGTGGCCAAGTTTCTCATGAACAACAAAAGGTATGATCCACAGGGAATCAAACTTAGTGTGTTTCCCCTTCGACTCATGGGATTTGTGCCACTTCAATACTGGGTCACCCACACTGAATTCTTTTTTCCTTACATACTTCTTGTCAAACCATCTCTTGATGCGATTATGATGAAGAGTATTTTTTTTATTTTTCTTTCCTGCTTTATTTCAATAGCTTTAAGGGTGTGTTTATCCTACTTTGAACCAAAATACAAGGCTTACCCTAAGACTCTTATGAAATTTGAAGGGAAGGTAGGTAAATGTTCATAGGTAGGATGCCTTATTTTCCATACATTTTTAAGTAAGGAGAGGTTTTCAGAGAAGTTTTAGGTGTCACATAGTCAAACCATAGAGCATTCACCAAAGCATTGTGATAGTTCCTTTGTTCAGAGTACATGGTATTTTTTGTAATACTGGTAAGGTTCTTATTGATTGAATTGGTAAGACCATTACCTTATGGATAACAATTAGCTGAATGTTTCAATACAATTCCATTTTGTAATTCAAAGTCACATAGTTTAAGAAATGAGAAGTATGTTACATTATAAAAAACAAGTGATGTTGGAATGCCAAACCTGGTAATAAGTTTTTGCTTCAGGAAACTGATGAATTCTTGATCATTCACTAGATTTAGAGGAACTGCTTTTGTCCACTGTGTGAAGTAATATGTAGTAATGTGAATGTAGAGGTGCTTCTTCAATGACTGTGGAAATATCTCACCAATAACATCTAAGCCCATTGTTGAAATGGTTCTTCTACAATGATATGATGAAATGGGGCAACTGACTTCTTATCTCAGACAATGAATTTATGACAAATTCGACATTTGTAGGCATAAGGATGAGCATTCTTGAAAAGTGTGGGCAAATATAAATCGACCTACATAATTTGATGTATAGTAGTGTCACTCGTGAAATGTCCTCCAAATGGTGCGTCATGGAGGTCATGTAATACCCTTTCTGATTTAGGTTCTTCTAACCATCTAAGCAAGACAATGGTGCTTCCAGAAATAACTCTGTGTACCAACTGATATGATAGAGCTTTCAATTTGGTTTCCATCTTTTGTCTTGCTGAAAAATGAGAGGACAGGGTACCATGCTCAAGATACTATCACACATCTGCGTACTGAGATATGGATGTGTCAGTTGGGGTATCTTGTTCTATATTATACATTTATATTTCCTTCTCCCATCCAGGAGAGTCATCTTCTGGTGAAATTTCCGCTTCTACCGCTAGTTGTCATAGACCATGGTCTTTGATTGTGTGAATTGCCTTGAACTCAATATCATATTCTTGCAAACTGGTCATCCATTTCACTCTTCTTTCACCTGGTTCTTGTTGAACAAACAACGATATTATATTTGGGTGTGGCACAAAGATAATGACATGATTCTTTAGACGATAAGGCCTAAAAATTTTTACTACCTTATAAACTATGTAAGTCTATTTACCAATGGTAGGGTAATTTAGTTCATGTCCTTACAAGCCAACACTCATGAATGATATGGGTTGTTCATTATCTTGATCTTCCTTGCGTGTAACAATGACATTGAGAGAAGTATCATAAGTGATGGTGTACAACATGAAATCTTTGTTGAATTTTGGATTGTATAATGTTGGTGCTTCTGCGATTGCTTGCCTAATATGGGCGAATGCATCCTTTTCCATTTTATCCCACTTATAGATTGCATCCTTCTTTATCATCTCTTATAGCAGTTTCACTATCTGTGCCTAATCAAAGATGAATTTGCGAAGGAAATTTATTTTCCTTAAGAAGGACTGCATAACTTTCATATTAATTGGGAATGGAGTATGAGTGATAGTTTTGACTCGATCAAGGTCCAACTTAATCCCACTCTTTGTGATGATATGGCCCAAGAGATTTTCATTAGACACTGTGAAAATGCTCTTCTTGGGATTAAGAGATATGTCGTATTTACGACATCCCTCGAAAATTTGTTTTAAATGATGTAAGTGGTCAGATATTCTTTTTGAAAGCAATGTCAGATCATCTAAGTAGACCACAATGTTCTGTACAATCAAACAACAAAATGTGATATCCATAGAATGTTGAAAACTTGCACTTGCATTGATAAGAACACAATGCATTCTTTTAAAAGAAAATGTAGCCCACTTGGTTCTAAATGTGATCTTGTGCCTTTCATGTTCTGATACCAGAACTTGGTTGTATCCTGAAAAATCATCCAACAACAAAAACATTTTGGACCCTGATACTGTTTGTAGAATATATTCCATTGATGGCACTAGAAAGTTATCTTTGTCTGAGGCACAATTTAGATTGTGAAAATCTACACACTGATGTATTTCAACAGACTTCTTCCTTACTAGAACTAGATTTGATACCCATGTTGAATGACGAACTTTACAAATGATCCGAGCATATAGAAATTTTATCAACTCTTTCTGAATCATCAACTCAGGAATAAGATGAACTTTCCATAGCTTCTACTGAAAAGGCTTGGCCCCTTAATTGGAATCACATGCTAAATTATTATCATGTAATAATTCTTGATATCATCGTATGTCGATGTGAAAATATCTCGGTATTGCTTAAAGAGGTGGATGAAATCTTGTTGCTCTTGAGGTGTACATCAAGTACCGAGATTCAAAAACTTCGGATCTTGTTTTGTAACAATATTTATTTGTTCATGCGATAGGATCGAGCTATGAGTCTTTGTTTTGAATGGTCCCTTAAAGTGATTTTGCAGATCATACAAATTTTCCAATGAAACCATACCGTTCGGCATGATATTTTCTTTACTTTCTTGAGCTGCATCCTACAATGCTTTCTCATGCTCATCTTCATCTATGGATACGTATTTAAATAAATTAGTGTTCTCCATAAAGTCAAGTATTTACTGATGGTCATTGAAAACTTGAAAATTAATAATATTATCTGAAACAAATGGACTATAGATAATTTCAATAGAAAACCCATCCCTTAATAGTGACAACCTTGCAATAACATTTTCTAATTTATCAACAACAACATTATGGATTCTAGGAACATAAATAATATTAAAATCTTGGAATTGCGAAATCAAATGCCATACCTCTCGTTCATAACTTTTGAGATTAGGTGACACACAATCTATTGTATTTTGTACCTGACGTGTGACGATTTATGAGTCACCTATTGGTTTGAGCACCTCAACTTTGAGGTCAATGGATTTCTTCAAACCCAGAATAAGTACTTCATGTTCTGCAATGTTGTTGGTGCACTCAAATTTTAAGCAAAAAGAGATCATATGTTTTCTCTATTGTGGGTCTATTAAAATGAAACTAGCTCGAGAGCCCTCTTGTGTTTTTGAACCATCAAATTATAAAATCTAAATATTAGAAATACGAGGGCTACGTCCTACAATACTACCATCAACATCTACTGTACAAATATCATTTGCACCAATTGTATTTCAAGGAAGGAGTTCCAACTGTGTATTAGGTGGGACAGGTGAAGGATGAGTTAGATAACATCCAAGGTCTACTGATAACATCAGGAAAGCCCATTGGTTCTTTTTTCCCTCAAGTTGTGTCACGATATGTGTAGAATTTCCCACTGTAGATCACTTGATAATGCAATATACTAAAGCAAGATACTTGATCTACTTCTACAAACAAACTTGGGGAAGCTTAATTGATTTTGAGCAAGATCAAATAGAACACATATAACAAAGAATGAGAAAGCAATCACTTATGAACATAGAAGAATACTCTAGGGAAAGCCTCAACTAAAAAACCCCGATCTCTGTATTATCATACAAGTGGAAATATGTTCAGATTACACAAAGCTTTAGCTCACAAGCTATCCAGCTCTCTGTACAATCCCTCAATACTGCTCATAGACATAATAGACAACACATATGCCTTCCCTCAGTCCTCCAAGCCTCCTATTTCCTTGCGTAGTTTCTCTTGGGTCCTCTGGCTGCCACCTGTGTGAATTCACCTCTCACACAACTCACCAAACTCAGAAGTAACTGCGCAATTTCTAAGGAATGAATTCCTTTTGCATGTAAGAGATATCCTCAATGGAATATTCTTGCAACTGATAGTACACTGCCCCATCATCTAATCTCAATTGGGTCTCTCACTGAACTGACATGCATGAGTTATTTATGAGAGAATATTCAGTTATCTGAAGTGCAGCAGTTACATGCATGCATGCATTAACTAACTAAACTCACAATCAGTTACAAAACTATTGGAACTAATCTAACTGGACTTAACTCAGTTAATTGAGCTAACTAATTACAACTCACATTGCAACTCATCCTGATCTCCTTAATCAAGGGATAAATTCCTCAATCGAAGGGGAAACTATTGCATTTCTTCACATAGACTTCATGTTTGATTTTCTAAAACTAATTAACTCAAGATGAATTAATTAATTATTTTACGAACAACTACTAAGATCAAATTCGAATTTTAATTCTCAATTTTAGTTCAGCGACTAACTAAAATTGGAATGTATCCCGAAATGCTATTTATATTAGTGATATTTTTAGCACTTCTATTTTTAACATTTCTTGTTGCTATTTTCAACACTCCCTCTCAACAAGAAAGATCAGTCACCCCAATCCTGTCTCTGTGGAACTCGAATTTGCATTTTGACAATGCCTTAGTAAAAATATCTGCATCCTGCTCCTCGGTCGAAACATACAACAACAACATGATCCTCTTCACCACACAGTCTCGAAGATGATGATATCAGATATCTATGTGCTTGGACCTGTCATGAAATACTAGATTCTCAAAGAGTTTGCTACAACTCTGATTATCACAAAAGATCACAATTGGATCCATCCTCTAACCAAAAAATCCCACGAGAATCTTCCTGATCCAGGTGGATATTGGTGGCCACTTGCCAAGTCCACCTGGACCCCCACCATTGTTCCTCTCAGCATTTTTAGTTTCCTTAATTATAGCGCAGTTTACTATTTTTAGCAGTTTTTCGGGTCCTAAACTTCCGGAGCCGTTTTGAGGCCCTAAACGACGTTTTTTGGGAGCAATTTTTCTGATGAAAATCGTCTTTTCTGTCATAGTCCTCGGAGAGATCTTTCCAATGGGCTATCATGCGCGTCAAACAGAGATAATACGACCAATTCGCGACCCCGGGAAGTTGGCTGTCCAACTCACCCCAAAACGGGGCCCACAATTTGGTGTTTCATCTTCTAGGGTTAGGTTTTGGGATGTGAAGGGTTTTCCATTGTTTCTCAATAATAAATAGGCCTTCGAGCCTCATTGTAACACAGTTTAGGACAGTTCAGAGGCATGTAGCCACCACATCTCTTCTTAGAGATAAGCTACCATCGCCCTAGCTGGTTTATTTCTATTACTGTTTGTAAGAATATTTTAGTGTTTTATATTAATGAAATGAAGTATTAGTTCTGTTGCATATCTGTGTTTATGGTTATCTCTGTAATTTGTTGCGTTCTTGTTTAAATCTAGATCAGTGGTATCATAGCAGTCTGCTTTTTCTCTGTTTTTCTTTACATGTCCCCAACTAGGTCGGGATATAAGGAGTTAGGGCTTGAATTGGTCAAACCTTTGCAAGACCAGCCTCACAAATCCCGATGGCCTCCCATGGCGGATGAGAAGAAAGACGAGGGGGCAGGAGATCCTATCAAAATCTTGCTCGAAGAAGCCCTCAAGCGACAATGAAACGCGATGATGGACAACTTTGCCCAAATCCTTCAACGGCTACCCAGATGTGACACATTGGCTTCCAACAGCTACTTTGGAAACGCCACGCCCTTTAAGGTACAAGTTAATTTTGAAATCCCCATATTCGAGGGTCAGATAGACGTAAGTGTCGTAGATAAATGGTTAAATCTATTAGAGGGTTATTTTTCTGTTCATGAATTTTCGAGTCGGGAAAAGATTGTTTTCGCTCTTCTCGAAGCAGCCCCCCACGTCAAGGACTGGTGGGAAACCTACTGCGAGTAGAAGGATGAAAATACCGGCTCACTATTTTCGGCTGCACCCACCTGGAATTCATTCCAGGATGCCATCAAGGAGCAATACTACCCTGTCGGAAGCTATGAGGATAAATACATAAAGTGGACCACGCTGTGACAGAGAAGGGACCAAGATGTGTCAAAGTTCACCAATCTTTTCCATACCCTTCGCACAAAGTTGGGTATCAAGGATACGGAGCAGCATTTGATACTCAAATACCGTGGCTGCCTACACAAGTACATCTAGGAAGAAATAGAATTCCTGAACATCTCCTCGCTCGGCATAGCATATCGATATGCTGTCAAGGTCGAGCAGAAGTTTAAACAAAAGAGGCGAGACTTTGGATCTGCAAATCTGAAGCAAGGGAAAGGTACCCCTAAACCACAAAATAAAGGACAAAGCCAAGGCAGAATAGCCCAAGACAACCTGCCAAAGGTGCAAGCAAAGAACAGTGCTGCAAAGCTGAAAAAGGACACGGGAAAATGGTGTGAGTTCTATAAGAGCTCCACTCACAACACAAGTGAGTGTCGGGCCAAGCAGTCACTGGTGGCTGAGCTAAAGGTTTTAGAATTAGATGCATGTTCTGACTCTGAGTCAGAACCTGACAGAGGGAATGACAAAGGGAAGCAGATCATTGATGCAGATCCCAATGCCACTGTTTCTACCGCCAAAATCCATAAAAATGAACCTGAAGATCCAGAGGAGGAGGAGCGTCTCTTCCACTCCCAGATGTGGGTAAAAGGCTCCCCGCTACAGTTCATTGTTGATAGCGGGAACCAAAAGAACCTCATTTCGGCAGAGGTCGTGAAGCGGTTGGGCTTATCGACCACAGCACATCCACAACTGTACACCATCAGGTGGCTTCACCAAGGACGGGATCTTCGCGTGAGCCAGCAGTGTCACCTTCCATACAACATCAAGCCCTTCACAGATGAGGTATTGTGTGACATTGCTCCCCTTGAAGTTTGTGTTGTATTATTAGGACAACCATACTTGTGGAAGCGACATGCTCTGTATGAATCAAGGCCCTGTGCTGTTATCATTACATTGGGAAATAAGTTGTACAGGATACCAAAGGTAGCACCACCTATCGCCATCTCTTTGATTACTGCAAAACAATGCAGTAAGCTCATTTCAAAAACTGGGAAATTTGTCTTCTTGATGATATGCCCTCAAGGAAAGGAGAAGACGGTGGCCACGGCCTCCAGACAGGGCCCCTCTGCACGAAAACTATAGATGGGCAAAGTCGTGGAGGAGTACGAGGACATCTTCACCTCCCCTGCAGGGGTTCCTCTGCACTGTCAGGTCAAGCACTCTATTGATCTGACCCCAGGTGTGCCGCTACCCAATGGACCAATTTATCGGCGCTCCGTTCTGGAGAATGATGAAATCAAGAGGCAGATTCAGGAGCTTCTGCAGAAAGGTCACATCCGTTCGAGTTCATCACCTTGTGGGAGCCCAATCGTGTTGGTACAGAAGAAGGATGGGACTTGGAGACTCTGTATTGACTATCGAGCACTGAACAAGATCATTGTCCGTAATAGGTACCCGATCCCGCGGATTGATGACCTCTTGGACCAACTAAATGGGGCAAAATATTTTAGCAAGATCGATCTGAAGTTAGGATATCACCAAGTACCAATCAAACCCTCTGATGTGTGGAAGACTGCCTTCAAAGCCAAGGAGGGCCTTTTCGAATGGTTGGTGATGCCTTTTGGATTGACGAATGCTCCTACAACCTTCATGAGGCTAATGGATGACATCTTGCGGCCATTCACCAACTCATTTGTAGTGGTATACTTGGATGACATTCTGATCTTCAGCCAGAGTTGGGAAGATCACCTCCACCACATACAACAGGTACTCCAAACATTGCAACAACACAAGCTATGTGCCAATTTGGAGAAATGCACTTTTAGCATGACCCAGGTTCAATATCTAGGATACATTATTGATGAACATGGGGTGCATGTGGATCTAACCAAGATCCAAGTCATTCGAGATTGGCCATCTCCAACCACTCTGACAGAGCTCCGTAGCTTTCTAGGTATTGCCAACTTCTACCGCAGGTTCGTGTTGGGATTTTCTCATATCACTTGGCCCTTGAGTCAAGTCACCAAGGGAGGAGCGAAAGCAAATTTTTTTTGGTCTGAATCTCAATAGAAGGCATTCATAGAGCTAAAATATTGCCTCTATATGGCACCAGTGCTCGCGTTACCAGATTTACAACAACCATTTGAGGTCGAGACAGATGCCTCTGACTATGCTATTGGGGCAGTCCTTACTCAACACGGGCATCCAGTGGCATATCACAGTGAAACACTTTCAGACACAGTCCGGAAGTATCCAACTTATGATAAAGAGATGTATTCCATTGTGCAGGCCTGTCGACAATGGAAGCATTACATTTTGGGGAAGGAAACAATGATCCACACAGACCACCGACCCCTGCAGTTCATACAGACCCAAGGGAAATTGCAAAATGATCGCCATCAGAAGTGGTCTACATACCTGTAACAGTTCCATTTGAATATCAAGTATAAGAAGGGCAGCACCAATAATGTTGCAGATTGCCTCAGTCGGCCACTGATCATGGCATTAACCACTTTGCTCAACTCTTGTGGGCACGAGACTTCTAATTGGTCACATCTCTACAAAAGCAACCCAGAATTCGGCCACACATACCAGACACTCTTGGAGGGTCAGCACGTTCCAGATTTTGACCTCTAAGATGCCCTGTTATGCCATCTGGGTCACCTTTGTGTTCCTTCAAGTGAGCATGCCAAGATGATTTGGGAAGCACACTACAGTCGAGTTGCTAGGCATTTATGGGTCGAGAAAACGATGGCAATACTGCAAAAGTATTTCTATTGGCCGAATCTTCAATAGGATGTTAGCAAGTACATCAGATCATGTACTGCTTGTGCCATTGCCAAACTGACCATCAAGAAGCAAGGCCTCTATGCCCCGCTGCCTACCCCTAGTCAACCTTGGGAATCCATCTCCATGGATTGCATGTCAGGCCTTCCTTCCACTAAGCATGGAAATGACTGTGTTTTTGTGGTCGTCGACAGGTTCTTGAAGATGGCTGTTATGGCGGCCTACAAGAAGAACATCATAGTAGAAGCCACTGCTAAACTCTTCTTTGAACGAGTGTGGGTGCACTTTGGGATCCCACAGTCTATCATCTCAGATCAGGATAGTCGATTCCTCAGCACATTTTGGTCCAGTCTCTGGTCAATGCTGGACACCAAACTCACTAAGTCCACAGCCTTCCATCCTCAAACTAATGGCTAAACAGAGGTTGTCAATAGGATGATTGTACACATTCTGCGCATGTACAACTCAAAGCATCCATGCACATGGGACAAGAGCCTCCCCTATGTTCAGCACAGCTACAACCAAGCTCTTCACAGCTCCACTGGCCACAACCCTTTTCAGGTGGGCTTGGGATTCCAACCACTATGCCCCATTGATGTGGCCATGCCATTTGCAACTACTCACATAGATTCGGCTCATGTCCAGTCTGAAACAAACAAGGCAACCAACTTCATTGAGCACATCCAACATATTTGCCAACAGGTCCATGACATTCTGGAGAAATCAAATTCCAAGTTCAAGCAGCGACATGATCAACATCGAGTGCCACACAAGTTTCAGGTAGGTGACAAAGTCTGGTTGCATTTGCAAAAGGAACGCCTTATCGGAGCCTATCGAAAACTCAGACCACTCTGATATGGTCCCTACACCATTACTAAGGCTGTGGGAGACAATGCATTTGAACTCAGCATTCCCCCATTCCTTGGCCTGCACCTAGTGTTCAATGTGGACCGCCTTCGACCATACTTTCCACCATTGCTAGACACATCCGACATTGCAGAATAGCTCACGCCCACAGAATTGAATCCAGATTGCATGGAACAAGCTGCAATTGATCGAATCATGGACACACAAATCAAGAATACTCGCCAACAGAATATTCAACTGTATCGAGTTGTCAAAGCAGGCCAACTCCTTCACAATGGCAAGTGGCTCACCAGGGACCAAGTTTAGCAAAAGTTTCCTCATCTCATGGAGGAACTCAACGCAATGGGGACCATTGCTTCCTAAGGGGGGGAGGAATGATCCACGTGGATATTGGTGGCCACCTGCCAAGTCCACCTGGACCCCCACCATTGTTCCTCTCAGCATTTTTAGTTTCCTTAATTATAGCGCAGTTTACTATTTTTAGCAGTTTTTCGGGTCCTAAACTTCCGGAGCTGTTTTGAGGCCCTAAACGACGTTTTTTGGGAAATCTATTGCTAGTGACTTTTTTGTTAAAAATCGTCTTTTCCATCGTAGTCCTCGGAGAGATCTTTCCAATGGGCTATCATGCGCGTCAAACGGAGATAATACGACCAATTCGCGACCCCAGGAAGTTAGCTGTCCAACTCACCCCAAAACGGGGCCCACAATTTGGTGTTTCATCTTCTAGGGTTAGGTTTTGGGACGTGGAGGGTTTTCCATTGTTTCTCAATAATAAATAGGCCTTAGAGCCTCATTGTAACACAGTTCAGGACAGTTCAGAGGCATGTAGCCACCACATCTCTTCTCAGAGATAAGCTACCATCACCCTAGCTGGTTTATTTCTATCACTGTTTGTAAGCATATTTCAGTGTTTTATATTAATGAAATGAAGTATTAGTTCTGCTGCATATCTGTGTTTATGGTTATCTCTGTAATTTTTTGCATCCCTATTTAAATTCGGATAACTTCTGCATCCAAATGGCTTTGCATGCTGCTTGACTAGCAGCCATGTATTCAGCCTTTGCTGAGCTAAGTGCAACTGTCCTCTGTTTCCTGCTGTACTAGGAAACTGCAGCTGGACCAAGGTTCGAGATTCCTCCTGAAGTGCTCTTCCAGTCCGATGGACTCCCTACCCAATCTGCATCTGTGAAGCCCTGAAGCTTCACTCCCTCTATCCATCTGTACCCCAATCCATACTAAGATGTGCCTCTGAGGTATCTCAACACATGTTTCACTTCCTTCCAAAACAACTTGGTAGGCTGAACCATAGCTTGACTTAGTTGGTTCATTGCAAAGCACAAATCTGGTTGTGTGTTCACTAGATACATCAATGAACCCACAAGCTACCGATAAACAGTAGCAGCTACTACCTCACCTGAAGTAGCATCCTCCTTCCTCTAGTTACCAGCTAGAGGAGTCTGCATGGGCTTGCACTTCTCCATGTGGAATCGCTTGAGTACCTCATTGGCATACTTTCCTTGATACACAAACATTTCCCCATCCTTTTGCTACACTTCCATGCCTAGAAAGTAGTGCATAAGACCCATGTCTTTCATCTTGAACTCTCTTGCAAGGTCCTCCCTGCAAGACTTGATCAACTAATCATCACCTGTCAAAATCAGATCATCAACATAAAGAACAATGATCATTGGCTTACCTTCTACCATGATGTGGTAGAGGTTCACATCTACTTCACTCTTGGTGAATCCCAACCCAGTGAAATAACTGTCGATTTTGGTGTACCAAGCACGAGGTGCTTGCTTTAGGCCGTACAAATCCCTCTTGAGTTGGCACACATGCAACTCATGATCAAAGGTCTCAAAACTTTCTAGCTGCTCAATGTACACCTCTTCCTTAATCTTCCCATTAAGGAACACAGTCTTCACATCCATCTGATGGATCTTCCAACCCATCTGAGCTGATAGTGCCAACATCGATCTAATAGATGAGTACCTTGCTACAAGAGAAAAAGTCTCATTGTAGTTTATCCCCTCGACATGTGAGAAACTGCGGGCAACAAACCTTGCCTTATGTTTCTCAACACTGCCATCAGCTGCCTGCTTTACCTTGTAAAGCCATCCGGAACTCACCATTGACTTGTCCTCAGATCTTGGGACAACATCCCAAACACAGTTTTGAATGATGGAGTCGTACTTCTCCACCATAGCATCAACCCAGACTAGCTGCTACAATGCTTTCTCAAAAGAAGAAGGTTCGGTCTCTACACACTCCCCAACCAGGGCCATGTAACCACTGTATCACTCGGGTGACCTCCTCTGTCTGTGTTGAGAAGATGGCTGTCCCACATTCTCTCACACATCCATCATCAACCTGTCAGCTTCCCTTGAGTGTTTCCACCCATCTCTGGAAGACTCAGCATGGGTGGATGTCTCCGCTCCTAGATCCTCTGCATGCGGCTGCTCCACATCAGTTTGAGGCTCCTCCTCCTTTGGAACCAAAAGTTCCTCCTCTGCATGAAACTTGAGCTCCCTCTCAAGTGATACTCGCATGGCTTTCTGCTCGTCGAACTTTAGATCTCTGCGTAACACTGTCCTCTGACTGGTAGGAAAGAACACATGATTGTTGTGGGGTGTATTAGTGTACCCCAAGAGTATCCCCAACTTAGTTGTTGGATCTAGCTTCTTCCGGGCATCTTTGGTCACATGGAAACAAGCTAATGATCCAAAGATCTTGAAGTGAGTCACACCTGGTCTCTTCCCGAAAAAGGCTTCCATTGGTGTCTTCATTCCCAGTATACAATGTGGGCTTCTGTTCTGCAAGTATACTGTTGTATTGCATGCCTCATCCCACAAATGAAGTGGTATGCTTTAGTCATGCAACATTGCTCGAGCTTCTCCCACAATCGATCTATTATTCCTTTCGGCCACCCCATTCTGTTGTGGGTTATGGGTTGCCGTCAACTCCCATTTAATTCCTTCTGCTGTGCAGAAGTCCTTAAACTGTTGGGAGACATACTCTCCACCATTGTCGCTATGCAAGGCCCTTATTTTCTTTCCAGATTTTTTCTCTGCCAAGGCTTTAAACTCACAAAACCTTGAGAAGGTCTGATCCTTCTTCTGCATAAAGTATATCCAACATCTACGAGAAAAATCATCAATAAAAATAACGTAGTACCTTTGTTTAGTGGTGGAGGCTATAGAGAATGGTCCAGAAACATCTGTATGAACTTGCTCCAGGATTGCTCTAGCTCTACTGTCTCGATCTTGAAAGGAAGATTTTGCATACTTACCCAAGGTACAACCTTTGCATGTATCCATCTGCTCCAGTTTTCCCTTGGGAAGTTCGATAGAAATCTGTTGCATGATCTTCAAGGCCCCATGGTGCAAGTGGCCCAATCTTCTATGCCATAGCTTGCCAACATCTTGGCTCTACACCAAATCTACTTTTGAACGCAATGCAACACAGTCGTCTACCTCTAGATTGTAGAGATTATTAACTCGAATCCCAATCCTCTTGGTCTGTCCAGTGCCGATATGCCTTAGGAATATCTTTCTTTTACTAAAGACCGCATCATAGCCTTTGTCTTCCAGCATAGCGACAAACACAAAATTCTTCTTTAGACTCTGTACATACTTTACATCAGTTAGGGTGAGAGGAGGTCCATGCTCCCTCTGAAACACAACTGTACCTTCACCTGAAACCTGGTACTTTCCATCATCGCCCATATTGATCCACATCTAGAGATCCTTCTCCTCCAAGGTACTAAAATTATTCTTGTCATTGGTCATGTGGAATGAAGCTCCACTATCCAAGTACCAAACACATCCCATCATCGATGAAACCATGCATGCAATGAGGGAGAAATCCAATTCGAACTGTGAGGCCAGTGCCTCGCCATCTGATCCCTTCGAGGATCCCTTCTTGGATTTCTTCTATGGACAATTTGTAGCATAATGGCCCACCTCATAAAAATGAAAGCATCTCACTTTCAATTTGTCAATCTTCTTCCCACCATGGGAAGATATGGATTTGGAATGGGACACCTTCCCTTTCCCTTTCCTCGCCTTACTCGCTAAGGCTAGATTTTCTTCATCATCTTGCTTTGATGAAGATCCATCTCTGGTGCTTCTTCTTATCTCTTCCTACATCAGATCCGACCAAAGTCATTCCCAATTTGGAAGTTTCTATCTTCCATTTACTAAGTCTTGGTAGCTATGCTAGCTCTTAGGAAGACCGAGGAGAGCAAGACTCATCATGTCATCATCGGCTGTCGTGATTCCTACACTTCCAAGCTCATCCCTGCAGTTGGTGAGCTCGTTCAGATATGTATAGATTGTGTCGCCCTTTTCACACTTGATTTTCCGAAGCTTGTCTTTTAGCGCCATCTTCCTTTGATCGCTACTATTCTGATATATATCCTTCAATGTTTTCCACATTGAAAACTCTGTCTCCTTCCCATGGAGGCTCGAGACATTGTGGTCTCAAACTCCCTTCAAAAGGATTCTCCTCGTTCTAGCCACACGTTTCTTCCATTCTGCCAATTCTTGGGCATTGGCAGCTGTTGGCTTGGGGACTTCTTGATCAATGAAGTCCTTCAAACTGTTGTCCTCTAATACCGCTTCCATGCGATCCTTCCAGGCTATATAATTTGAGCTACCACCAAGGGCATACTCGAGTCTTAAACCGTTGAATGCCATTGGTGAAATTTGAGATGTGATAAGAATTCAAATTCAATAATCAGGAACTTCAAACTTCGAACTTCTCCCTTCTTTGTATACTGTTCTTCGCTTTGATCACCTTTGCTCTGATACCATGTAGAATTTCCCACTATAGATTGCTTGATAATGCAACATGCTAAAGCAAGATATTTGATCTACTTCTACAAACAAACTTGCGAAAGCTTAATTGATTTTGAGCAAGATCAAATAGAACACATATAACAGAGAATGAGAAAGCAATCACACGTGAACACATAAGAATACTCTAGGGAAAGACTCGGCTAAAAAACCATGATCTCTGTATTATCATGCAAGTGGAAATATGTCCGGATTACACAAAGCTTTAGCTCACAAGCTATCCATCTCTCAGTACAATCCCTCAATACTACTCATAGATAGAATAGACAACATATATGCCTTCCCTCAGTCCTCCAAGCCTCCTATTTCCTTGTGTAGTTGCTCCTGGGTCCTCTGGCTGCCACCTGTGTGAATTCACCTTTCACACAACTCACCAAACTCATAAGTAACTGCACAACCTCTAAGGAATGAATTCCTTCTGCATGTAAGAGATGTCCTCAATGGAATATTCCTGCAACTGATAGTACACTATCCCATCATCTGATCT
>Ga0115851_100471_pt1 | contig 17150 bp, 9 predicted proteins | sample InSIn2gowninarea_FD_83865 | JGI IMG/M metagenome (GOLD analysis project Ga0115851, IMG submission 83865)
TTTAGCTATGGGTGAAAAAAAAAATTTGGTCAAGGTAAATGATTTTATATTTCCCAAAAAAAAAAGGAAGAAAGAGGTTTATGGTTGACCATGAAACTGATTACATCACATCCAAGGGATATTCAATAGAAGTTGTTAAACAAAATATGAAAAGTACAATTCATATATGGGGAATAGAATGAAACAAAGGCTTACTCTAGAATAATTCTAATATGCCTAAGCAATAGATGTTGAGACTTCACATCTAAGTCCCATGGTCTAGTTTAAGTGTGCTATAAAATCCAACATGTGTAATGAGTCATTATTTGACCATAATAGTCAACAATCATATTATGAGTCATCACCAACCTAGCCGATAGTCTTGGAAATTTATGGGATGGGTGAACATATTTCACAATGGTTCATAAAGTGAAATAAATATCATGTAAAGAAGAGGGGATGTTACATGAATGATTAATATATTATTCCACCTAATAAAAATCCATATATTTATCTTATTATTATTGGCATTAATTCTAGGTTGTTATATCTCAACAAGAGCAATGATATATTTATTACATATATGGTATACATATTAAGATATATAGTTAATCCATAAATAGATATATACATGAATATCTTATATATTGATGCATCTATATCATAAAATCTATGATTTTTGAATTTTAATTCATTATGGGAGGATTATAAGACATCAAATATTACTATATATGGATATATAAGCATATCAATATCTATCATCCTAAGGGTATAACCCATGAGAGTGGATACTAATGATCCATTTTGGGCTTAATGGGATTCCTTTGATCATCATCAACATGCTACACATGATATCAATTAGTAAATATTAGTGATGGATGGAATATATGATTAAGATATAATGTGGTTATCATACTTTGGATATAATCCTTATGATGAGGATGATCCTATTGTCATCAGTTATCACTAATAAAACCACAAGTTAAGCTTACTTCAAATCAAGAACCTTAAATATCCTTATATCCTAAAGATCCAATGATACCCATAAGGCCTAAAATGTGTTCAAACCATATATCTATGAATTAAATGAGAAAATGATATAAATATACTAGGTATAGATGCAAATTAATATAATTTTACCCTATCAAATACACTACATGTACATAATTTAGAAAAGGATATAGATCTTCAAGTGCCAATCCAATTCCACGATGAGATCTTTCTTAGACCTACAATAACCTTGAGAAAACATAAATATATACAATATATGTAAACTTTAATACAAATACACCATGATAATGTTACCAATATTGCATTTAATGAAGCTTGAAGGAAGTTGTTGGACACTTTTAGTAGGAATTCTCCCAAAATTGAGTGAAACCCTTGAATCCTTCAAACCCTAGCTTGAGCAATTGGAGTAAATTTGAGAGTAATAATCATAAGTGTGTGCAAGTGAGAAAATGAGCTAAAAGAATAATGAGCCAAGAGAGTGATTTCTAACTTTGCATTGTCATATATACTTCTACTCATAACTTAAGTTAGGTATATAGGAAGCTACCTTTTTGCACTTTATTAGCCTTTAAGTGAAAATTCAAAATGTTCAAATTCAAATTATTAAAATTTCTCAAATTGTCTAATTCATAAGTCCTATTTTTCAAATTTTCTTGTTCAAAGGCATATATTTTTTTATAAAACACATTTGATGTCTTTGCTTTATTGGACCAAGTCTTTTCATAAAAGACTTAGTCCAACAAGTGCAAAATGTAGACACTCAAAAATCATATTTTTTGAATAAATGGATTACTAGCATTTCACATGCTTAATTAATAGTTTTACTTATTAGATGGTTTAATACCATTGTCAAAATATTTTAAAAGTTATCAAAAATATTTGAAAGAGAGCTAAGTTCACTTAAGTGTAAAAAAATAGATTAATAATCTAAATTAGAATAATTTTAATTTGAACAATTTGAATTTGAATAATTTGAGTTAGAATAATTTGAATTAGAATAATTTGAATTTGAATAATTTTGAATTTCAACAATTTGAATTTAAATAATTTGAGTTTGAACAATTTGAATTTGATTAATTTGAATTAGAATAATTTAAATTAGAACAATTTGAATTTGAACAATTTGAATTTGAACTATATGTGTTTTAGAATGTTTATGCTTTTTATATTTTTTATTAGTTTTTTCCCCAATACAGATGTATATGCTTGTAAGCTCATAGACCTGCCCAATATTCAAATGATGCTTTGAGGACTAGTATGTAGTTATAGATGTAAGTATGTATACTTACTCAATGTTGAAGAACAATTGTAAAATATATCCCAATCATGAATCAATGTAGGATATGCCTCAATTTATGGCAATATGAAATAAATCATATGTCCTAGCTCAAAATCGATGTGTGCAAGTGTGGAAAAGAGTAGTCTCTCTTCCCAATGTGTTTTGTTCTTTTATAATGTATGAAAGATACGTAGACCCACCAATTTTGAGATATTTAGACAAGAGAAGTGAAATTATGTGATGGTATTGAGCTAAAATATACTACCTTCCATGTATCCATAAGCAATAGGATTTAAGTATTGGTTTGTGTAAGATATGAGTAAATGAATTCCCCCTCAAATGATGATTTGATGGATGAAAAAAGTGAAGTTTGACAAAGCATCAATTGATTTAGAAGGTAAGCTTATTTTTGAAATATGAATCTCAATAGGCAAAAAGATATATTTTTGAACTTTTGATTGATTTTGTTTAGTTTTTTCTAATTTTCTCTAAGCTCTTTTGAAATGTTTAGGTTTTTTATTTTTGTTAATCTTTTAAATTTTTTAACTTTTTAAAAATATGCTTATAGACAATTCAAACGATGTAGACATGTATAGATTTTAGGCCTTTTGATAATATGTTTTTTGTAAGATATGTTTATAGACAATTTAGACATGTTTTAAAATATATATATATATATATATATATATATATATATATATATATATATATATATATATATATATATTTATATTAATATATTAATTTTTATAAATATCACTATTATTTATTTATTTTTGAACAAATGAATTCTTTAAAAAAAAATTAAATTAGCCTTTAGAATGTTTTTAGTGTAGGTTTTAGAAATGTTTTAGTGTAATAATCAATATTTGTGTGATAAGGGTCAATGATGTTTCACTGACCAAGGATGGCTTATGAATATAAGTATGCAAACCTACCAAATGTTGGGAGACAAGTGTGAAATGCTTTCAAGATAAGATCAATGCTAGATATTCTAATTTATAACACCATGTAAAATGATTGACTTATAACATGTTATATATCACTGATGTGATCATGATAAAGCTTACTTTTCCCCAGTTGAATGGATCAGAAGGGATTATGCTCAAGATAATTGTGCAAGATAATGATTTCTTTATCCCATGTTTAATGGATCATAAATAAATGCTCTTATTATGCCATATTGAATGGATCGTAAGGAGGATAAAGCTCATGGTATGAACACAATAATAGACTGATAACTTCCCCATGTTAGATGGAAAGAAAAGGATTATACTCAAGGATAATATTAAATCCAATATGTATGATATGCTTCGAATATGCTAGGATAAGGTGTTATTGATCCTGATTTGAGATATAGTGAATACCTTTCCTTTTAAGCAATGTAAGATGGGTGAATAAAGTGAGGAAAACAAAATATCATTATTCATCATTAAGTTCTCATTAATCATGATATGTTTATGTCAAAAACCATATATAGTTGATATGTCAATTTAGCTCTCCTTTTGCTTTCTAGTCAATTCATTTACTCAAGTTTGCTATCTTTTTGCTTTTTATGTTCTATTTTTTTTTATGTTATTTTTATTTTATTTTTTTTATATACCCAAAGGATAGCACCATGGTTACATACAATGGATACACAATGGTTATGTACAATGGAATTATACAATGACATGATGCAATGAAACTCAAAAATAGTACGTACAATGCCACAAAATGATGATAACACATATAAAGGATTGTGCTCAATGTAATGATAATGGAATATCTTGATAAATATAAGATATGAGTGACTTTGTTGTACCCTTAACCATCCACTAATGGATAACCACAAAAGTGGAGTAAGCTCTAGTATCGATTCCCGAGATTTTAATATGAGAATACTTGCTATTGTAAACACTGAAAAATAACACTTTTTTGAATAAGATGGATTTAATGCATTGAAATCCTTAATTCATTATTTTTATTTATTCCTAATGTTTAATTATGAAAAATCAAGTGTTCAAATATGCAAAAGGATATAAATTGACTTAAACTCGAAAAAGGTGCAAAAGTGTGTATCTAGCTATATTCACTTAAGCTATCAAAGGAGGTATATAACTCAATGTAAAATTAGAATTTTCCTCTCTTACCATTATTTTCATACACACTTATGATTTTTTCTATCAATTTTCTCAAAGATTGTACATTAGGGTTTGAAGGATTAAGGATTTCAACCAAAATTCTTCATCAATCCACTTCAAGCTTGGTCCTAAACATACAAGGAACATTTCCATAGTGAATTTATGGTTGGAGTGATCTATTATTGTATTTATTTTGTATACTCGAGGTTTTTGTAGGATCAGAGATACTTCAACCATGGAAAAGCTTGGGATGATCCACCTTTGTATCCTCAAATAAACTTGTGTGTATTTAGCATTTTTGATAGGTTAAAATCATCTTAAATTGTATTTTCACCATAAAATATTTAATTTGAATCCATACAAGCATTAGTATATAGTTTAAACATAAATTTGATATTGTGGGTATCCTTGGATATCATAGATCCAAGCACATTTAAATATCTTTCAATTTAATAAGTTTTGAGCTTTTGTAGGGTTTGAAGTACTAGATTTAACATTTGTCTATCTATACAAGTAAAGATCCATCTAGATTGTTTGATTCCACCACAAAATTATTTAAATATCTTTTAGGCATAAAATTTGCATAATAAGCATCATATACTTTGTTATTTTTATATATATTGTAACTTGCATTAAGTAGGGAGATTATGTTTTTATTGCTTTGTGCTTTAACAAGTTTAAACTATTTCATAAGCATCAAAATAGTAGCAGTTTAGAAAAGAGAGAACTTTCCTAGAGCTCAGTAGCGTTGTATAAGAAAATCATCTTCTCAAAACCCGATGATATTGTCCTTCTACGCATTTTTCTAGAGTATGGTGAACTTCAAAGTATAATGACATTCATAGAACCTAATGGACTTATGAGTTTACAATGTTCCTAGAGCCTAGTGATATTCATCCTTTACGCATCTCCCTCAAATATGATTTGGTTGTTACTAAGGCATCTCTAAGGAAAGTGGTCTGATAAACTATTACACTTGTTGCTTTCTCAAAACCTGGTGGACTCATACATGACTCATTCTTCTAGATTTTGATTGCATCTGCACACATCCATTAGAGATAACAACCATGTTTAATTGGTCTAGATCATAATAGTATCAGTGATACTATCTAAGTCCAGTAAGATTGTATAAATATTGTAATAATTATAAGAAAGCTTTTGATATTTTTTTGATCTTGTGCAAACAAGATTTCTCAGCTGTATCTAAGAACTAAAGATAAAAAGATAATTTTCATTTAGCGTAATTATAAGAAGTTACAACTATGTAGATTCAAGTTGTAGCTTAGATATGCTAGGATTTCATAATTTTGTTAGACCATAGTTAATTAATTACAAGTTATAGTTTATAGATTCTCTTTAGATTCTTATTATCATTAGTAGATACTTTTAAATCTAGACTATATATACAACTCAGATCGATGTAAAAAAAGATGTTGGATCTTGTAGCATATGCATCTAAGTAATAAATTATCTATTATTCCAAGCTAATTTAAGTATAGTGGTACCTATACATTTATTTATTCATGTATTATTTAGATGGATTAGATGGTTGCATTATTTATATATTTATTATTCTCCATGGTATGATGAATGAAATATTAATGATATAACCTTTGCTCTCTTACAACTAAATGATAGATGTTACATTATAGGGATTTATATGAGCAAGGGGTCCTTCCTTAAGGCTTTTATAGAATTGTTAGAAGCTTGAGTTGGCCCCAAGCTATACCCTTTCCTTTTCTTTACTACACTCTAAACCTTTATATCTCTTTCAACATTTCTATCTATTTTCTCTTTTGTTTTCCATCTTTCATAATGGATAAGGCTCTGTCTTGATAAAACTAGAATAAGCAATTTGGAATCAAATTATCTCTTCTATCTATGATGAGTCTTTTAGAGGGTATACATCTCTATCTTTAGGAAGTAAACCTCATGGTTCTAAATTCTGATAGCTACAATGAATGGGTAACATCATCTTATCTATGAAAGATAGATTCCCATCCAAAATGTATTCTTTTATGTAAAAATAATATGATCTAATTGGTTAAATAACCAAAATAGGATTGTACTGTATAAAATTGGACCATCGAAAGCTCAAGATCCTATTCACTTCTCTATCTACAGGATGCATCTAAAGAAGACTATGAGATATTGATCTTCAAGGTTTTGAATTTCCAAAATAAGATTCATTTACAAGTAGAGAAATTATATAGAAGACATTTCTCTTTGATATATATGGAATCTTGACTATTCAAGAAGGTCATGATTTTTCTATGAATCATGGTCCATAACATTATCTTAAAATGGCTCTCCAAACACCATCCTGGATAAATAAAATTGGAGGTTGAATCAACTAAAAATAATTCATCTAAGGATGATTGGTCCATTATGAGGATCATTCTGGTACCCCCACAACTCTATCATAAGACAAAGAGTTGGATTGCATTTTTTTGATCAACAGTCCCTTTTTTGCATGCTTGATGGGATGATTTCACATAGTCTTCATAAGAGATTGATCTTCAACGTGAATATGAGAAATACATTCATGTTCATTCAAGATATATCTGGATATATCAATGCATATACCAGCTAAATTAGTTTGATCTATTTTAAGGAAATAGAATGGTGACCTGATTAGTTCAAGATTCAATATTTGAAGAATAAGAGAAGATATTTTGAAATGTTAGAAGTTAAAAAAAACACTAAGTAAAGATGACTCATATGTCATTTAAGGAGAACATTATTCCTGAAAGAAATATTTTCATGGGCCTATAATATTTGGGAGTTTATCATAATCAAGGTTTCTTGATAAAGATTTTAGACTTAAGCAATATTAGGGTATGTTTTAATTCTTTCTTGAAAGAATGATTGTATCTTCTAATAGATAATGCCATAATGATAAAGATAATATTAGAAGGTTCCTATTGTCAAATGTGTTATCTATTAAAGATACTTCCTACTATGGAATGCATATCAAGAGATCATATCTAAAGCAAATACGATGTATTTTGAACTTAATCTCATTATGGGCATACATGTTTGAATATGACTAAAAAAATTATATAAAATGGATTTTCCTGCAAAAGGACATCCACCCAGACCTCGCCTAATTCCTAAAGGAGTACATTCTAAGTTTCTAAGGTAATATTCTAATCTTTGCTCATTGCATTGAAAAGAGATCGATAAATATACCCTTAGAAATGTGAATAATTATCATACATTAGAAAGGGTTTGATATGTATAAATAGCTATATATTTTCAAAATATACATGGACATGTTTTGGTAAATACTAGGGGGCACACCTAAACTTTTCATATCTTATGGATAAGCCTTTGATACCTTGCCATTACTTGTCAAGTCCTATAATCCTAAGAAGTTATTTACCATATTTTCACACCAAAATATCTGATAGCTCATGTTGTTGTATTTACCTAATTACTATCATTTCTATTGACTATAATATTCTTTTTTAGAATATTTATTTTGATATTTTGGTTAACAGACTAGTGTATTTCAATGATACAAGTTTTCGCCATTGGATATTCTTCTTGAAAAAGCATTTTAAAGATAGATCAAAAGAGTTTTCCATAGAGGTAATTGATTTAAATTTAGATTCAAAATCAACTGATCACATATAAAAGGCGATTACTTCAAAAGGATAAGATGGACGAGTTAAAAAGAATAGTTAGAAGTAACATAACTTGATTAGAAAGGAATCATAAGTGAATAGTGTTTCCCTAGATTTGTCCTTAATAGAATAATGAGGCAGAATGTGAAAATTTTCTTATAAATAGCCAACACATGTGTCTTATGAAAACATACAAGGATTAAAAGAAGAAGGCATTTTAAGGAAGTAAGATATTGTGTGAGGCTTATGATATAGATTTTTGGTGAAACAACCATGTAAATAAGTGTTATCTACTGTCTCACCCCATTCATTGTGATCCTCCATCATATGCCACCCATTATGTCCAATAAATCCATCTATGTATACATAGTCCTCCTCCCACTATTCTCACCCTCTCTCGATTAGCTTCTTATTTTCCTCATACCCTTTTCTCCCAGTTGCTCACCTCCATTGTTTTCTCTTTTCTCTCAGTTCTATCCCTGCTCTCCTTCATCTTTCCAAACCCTTTCTCCCATATTGTGATCTCCTCCATATTTCCCATATCTTTCTCAATTTTACATGCCTCACCCAAAATGTATCTCACGGGCATCATATAATATCTCAAAAAGGCTATTTGGAGGAAGATTCCAAAGTGAAAATATCCAATGACATCATAGAGCATGGTAAAACTATGATTTCATTTCAGTACTATGATTAAAGCTATATTTGAGATGCTTATGTTCACTTGATGAATCTATTTTTTTACTCATTGGTATATGAAAAATATTCTATTTAATTTAAGTACTATTTAGATAATTTTCCATCCCATCCCACCCTTGCTAAATGCATGTGGCATGCAAAATTTCTATTGTATATTTTTTTTTACTATTCTAACTTTTTTAGAATAACCAATGAAGGGGGTAGAATGTTATAGAAATTACAAATTACATTAAGAAAGGAGATTATTCTCTAATTTCCTTGTTCTTTAGTAAGTTTGAACTATTTTAGAGGCATCCAAAATAGTAGTAATTTGGTGAAAGAGAACTTTCTTAGAGCCCAACAGTGTTGTATAAGCAAATCATCTTCTTGAAACTTGATGGTACTATCCTTCTAGATATTTTCTTGGAGTACAAAAAAAATTCGAAGTGAAAGGAAATTCTCGAAACCCAATGGACTTGTGATTTTACAATATTTCCAAATCTTGATGGTATTCATTCTTTGGGAATCTCCCTAGAATACAGCCAGACTATTTCCAAGGAATCTCTAAGGAAAGTAATCTGATAAACCAATACACCTCATGCTTTCTTGAAAGCCAATGGAATCAAACATGACTCATTCTTCTATAGTTCAATCACATCTGCACACATCTACTAGAGATAATGATAATTTTTTATTGGTCTAGAGCATGGTAGTCTCAATTATACTACCTGAGTCTAGCAAGATTGTATAAACATTATAATAATTATAAGCAAGATTTCAAATTTTTTTTGATCTTATGTAAACAAGATTTCTTGGTTGCATCCGAACGCTAAAGATAAAAATATAGTTTTCATTTAGCATAATTATAGGAAGTTATAGTTATGTAGATTCAAGTTGTAGCCTAGATATACTAGGATTTCATAATTCCATTAGATCGTAGTTAATTAATTATAGGGTATATTTTATAGATTCTTTTTAGATTCTTATTATTGTTGGTAGATATTTTTTAATCTAGAGCTATATATACACCTCAAATCGATGTTAAAAAAGAGGTTGAACCTTATAGCATTTACACCTAAGTAATGAAATATAATTTTTTCTAACCTAAATTGAGTATGGTAGCACCTGTACATTTATTTTTTTATGTACTCTTTGGATGGCTTATATGGTTGCATTATTTATATGTTTCTTGTTCTCCATGGTATGATGAATGAAAAATGTATGATTATAACCTATTCTCTCTTGCAACCAAATAATAAATGTTGCATTATAGGGATTCCTATGAGCAAGGGGTCATTCCTCAAGGTTTTGATAGAATTTTTGGAATCTTGATTTGGTCCAAAGCTATACCATTTTCCTTTCTTTCTTGCACTCTAAACCTTTGTATCTCTTTCGACATTTTTATCCCTTTTCCTTTTTGTTTTCCATTTTCATAATGGATAAGGCTCCATCTTGATAAAACCAAAATAAGAAATTTAGAATCAAAATATCTCTTTTTTCTATAATGAGACTTTTAAAGGGTATACATATCTATTTGTGGGTAATTGTTATCACCTAAAAATGGATTTATGCACTTTTAGGAATAATTGCTTACATCAATGCATACTTAGAACATTTAATGCAATAATATCAATGTCTATTTTTGAAAATGATTATAATATCAATGATTATCTTGAATATCGCTATATGTTGTGGACTAACCCTATTTATGTAGGTACACGCTGACCCTTGGTGGCATACTACTATCTATATAAATAGGGATCTAATAGTAAGTCCACATCAAGGAGATACATGATCCCATATCTGGTCTTGATAGTGGTAATCCTCTAAGGTATCTCTTGATACTGCCATTCAAGGCTATGGTTTGTGTACTTCCTTTTGTGAGCTCTTCTGACATTGATGACACCTTTTGATATCAAACTGAGACTCAAGATGAACACATGATGGTATAGAGCTTCATTAGAAGGTCAAATATCATTGCATAAGGACCATCGGTGCTCTTCTACAGCAACATTTACACCACCAACACTCCTCTACACAGTGAAATGGGCCACCAACGGTCCTCTTTTTGCATTTTTATAGGTCATAACTCTACAGTTTATCACTCCCATCTTCGCTCATCGGTATCAGGTACATTTGTAAAGGTAAGTATACAAATTACAGTCTTGTTTGGTATGATCATAGATTATCTTCCTTGCTGTGTTCTTTGATATGAATAAATTGCTATCTGTAGCTTCTAATTTACAAACTACTTTCAGGATTGTGAATGCCAAAATTTACTGCTTGTGTTTAATTATCTTGCACTCTCGAAATTATTTGTAAACATTTGGTGAACCCGACGTGAACTTTAGAAAACATCTTATTAAAGAGTTAAGAAAATATGAGCAATCCATTAGATCTACCCCTAGCTAAACCATCAAAGCTTGAACCATCTAAAAGAAAATGAAAATCATGGAAGGGTGTAGCAACAATAAGAAAAAGTGCTAGGTTGAATAAAAATAGTGTTCCCCTAGTTATTGAAACCAAACTTTCAGATGAGGAATCCTATCACAGAGATTTCGAAGACAATGATAACCTTAATGAAGCATATACAAAAACAATAGATGATGAGTCCTATCATGGGGATTCTGAGGACAATGAAAACCCTAAGGGAGAAATTTTAGGAAATATATATTGTCCCCTTAACAATGAAAAGCAATTAACGTTATATCGCTCTGAAAAAACTAATGATCTAAACCTCATCGAAGATAAACTCAGATTAGCACAAAGATTCGTAAGGTGCCCTGGAATGTTTTATGAATTTTCTAGAGATCTTACTATAGCTAATTCAGTGAATGCTATCTACAATTTTATGATCACTAACAATTGCAAGTTGCCCGTTGGGGCATCTCCTTTTGAAAAAGCTCTTGAGATAAGGCTTCCTCCTTATCAATACAGGACCACCGGTGGCCTAAGCAGACAAGAAATGGATCGCCCATGGCCTATTTTTGTCATGGAAAAGCATATAAATTTTTGTGCACTATACTCAAGAAGGAGTGATATTGGTAGTGAACCAGTCAAAATAGGTATTTTGCAACTTGTATCATCCATTATGCTCAAAGAGCATCGCAGCAATGTCAGGCCAGTAATACAGGAAGTCAGCAATGAATAGTCAGATGAGGAAATTATGAATCTTGATGATGAGTCAGATGATGAATCAAAAGAGGAATTGGAAAATGATCCTATAGCACAAGCATTTAGAGATAAGTTCCCCTATTGGTTAGATAGGGAAAAGGAAATTAAGGATATAGAGATCAAAAAAATAACAAGCACAAAGTCTTATCAGCAATCACCAGCATGCGTGAGACAAGTTATTATGATAGAGTTGGAAACAAACCTGATACAGGAATGGAGAGATCAGAGTGGTAGATTTGCTAGTTGTGAAAGCAAAGAAATGATGAAAGATGATAATCAAAATAATGATAAGGCAAAAAACAAAATGAACAAATAGTGTTGCAACAAAGAATGACACAACTCAACACAATGGTCGAACAGCTCAGGAAGCTAACATTAGCACGTGATCAGGCAGAGAGTGAATGTCAAAAAGAGAGTCACCCCTTTTGCACTAGGATTAGAAGAAGGACATGGGAAGGGGAAGATATCAATTTTAGTAAGTATAATGGTGTAGGTGATCAGAGAATGCATATTGTGGTCTTCGAGGAGTTAGCTTGCATCCATCTTAAGGATAATGATATGCTAGCCAGATTGTTCCCAAGTAGTTTAGGGAAGGAGGCCTTTGAATGGTTCTACAGTTTGGAGGACCAAAGCATCACCAGTTATAGTCAGTTGAAATGAGAATTTGTATCCCAATATCAGCATAATATGAAGAGAATACCTACTATAGTGGATTTGGCTAAGATGAGGCAACAAGAGAATCAATCTTTTGAGAATTTTGTAACAGCATGGAAAAAGGTAGTCGGATTTATAAAACTGAACAAGAAGGAGATAAAAAGATGTTGATCAAATCTCTCATAGATGAGATGATATTAGAATTTTTCAACTACTTAGAACAATCTCTATCAGAAATGATCTTATCCATGTTACGAAAAGAGAAACATTTGGTGAAAATCGGTTTGTGGGGGCATAAGAAGGAAAAGAGAGCTCTTATAGAAAAGATAGTAAACACGATTTCGGTAATCATAGAAAAATGAGATCTAGCTAGACAAAAGACTCCTAGGACCTACACAAAAGTTACTGAGGATTATGATGAATTATTATAATCCTTGCTACAGAGAGGTTTGGTCCAATTACCCCCAGTCAATTAGAAGAATAACATAACCACAGGTGGATTTTATGGATATCACAGAGGTCAAGGGCACAAGATGTGTGAATGTCAAAAATTCAAGGATGTTATTCAGGATCTAGTAGATAAGAAGGCTATATTATTTGAGAGCCTAATGAGGAAAGGAAAACTCTCGTTCATGTTGATAATGAAAAACTAGGGATATACAAAAATCCAATGCCACAGCATAACACGGGTATTCTATTGATGCAGGAGCATACCACGAAAGGGGTTGGAATACCCAAGGCATAATCAGATAAGCAATAGGGTGAAGCTAGTACTAGCGGGGGCACCAGGCTCTCGAGAGTTGTCATCTGGTAAACACACATTAAGAAGGTCATGATGAAGAAAGAGGGGGACATCATGACATAAAAATAGGAACATCGGTGGTGTAAATGTTGCTAAAAAGATCATCGACAATCCTCGCCAGATAGAAAATTAGAAAAAGGTCAGAATTTGCAATCTTCCCATGAAGCAAGGAATCAGAGTATGAATGACATATCGATTGGTTAGCTCAACAACGTATAAAAATATCAACTCAGCACATATCATAGCATACATTGAAAGACAATAAATGGTACATCAAATATCATGACTTGTATTATCAAAATCAAGTTTTACAGAGACATCAAATCAGCTTATCACAAATATAATCATCCTCTCCTAAAAGAACCCCCTCCCCCTACGCTTGAGCTAGTAGCTCTACTAGATGAACCACCCCCAAATCTAGCCCTATATTTCTCTACGTGAGCCTTCTCCTCACCAATTTATCACTCGGCCTGGTGCAACTACTCATAGACGCTTTTAATCTCTTTATTTTCCACCTGAAGATCCTGGTACATGGTCAAATAGTCACCTCCTTCGAACCGTAGCTGGTTCTGGAGCTCCCTGATCTCTGTATCCTTTTGACCTATCAACCCATTTAGCTTGGCTATCTACACCTCAGGATCTTATTCATCTATCGAATAACATAAATCATTATCAGTCTTTTTGCATGATATGAAAAATAAGTAAATCTCAAGAAAAATCAAAATGTGAGAAACTTACCATCATCATCATCATCATCCTCATCAGCATCATCCACCTCATCTGCTACCTTTGACTCATAATCATCCTAATTTAGATCTATCTCATCATTATCATCATGGCCTGCATCTAGAGATGCATCTCAGACCTTTGAGCTAGGCTACCCGTCCCATCCTGATGAGGTGATAGGAGCATTCCACCCATCCTGTACATCATTTTTGTCCTCCTTGACAACCTCCTCCTCTACAGGGTCTATGGCATGAATGCCTATGTAGTGAGGGCGATGCTCTCACCACCATGCCAAGTAGTCCTCAGTGTGGGCAAGATCGTTAATGTCTATGTCATCCTCATAATCTGAGTCCCTACTAGGGGATTCCTAGTCAGAATTCCAATTTAGAATAGGCTCATAATCCTCTAGTAGGTGTTGGCTACAATAGTAGTGCACCACCATCCTACAGACATTCGAAATGCCCTGCTAGATGCCAAACTAACGGAGCACCCGCTCTGGCTTGTATGGCTCCACTAGCACCCTGCGTGTTTGTATGTATATGGGGAATCACACCCATGCAAGCTCATAGGGATCCTCTATCCACTCTGGTGCATGCTTGTAAGGGTGCCAGCATATTTGTGAATCATCTAGTAGGTCTAGTTGCACTCGCCAATCCTCCAAATCCATATCTGGAAAATCTGGTTCATGTGTAGTAGCCCACCACTGCCAAGTCGATACCTCATCTGTGTGATCTAGTGGTAGGGAAGCTGGCCTAGAAATAGCGATGTGATCAAAATCCCACACCTGTAATATCATCGAGTGAGCCACTATCCTCCCTCCTCTTGCCACCTCTACAAAACCGTGGAGATCATGGTACAACTGTGCCAATATCACCGAACACCATGCATACCGCTACCTATGTAGCACCATGTCCTAAATAATGGGAACCATACCCACTAGAAATGTCTCACTACTCTTATCTGGATAGACAATAGCATCTACTAGATAAGTAATCAGGAGCCTCAATCGTAGATCACCCCATGTTGGTGGGTCTTCCGGTACATGTCTCATCAATGAAATTCCCCTCTTTCTATGGTTGACATCATTTGAGCCCATTAGCCACACTACCCATCTCTTAGCCTGTTCCATGCCCAAAACTAGTACCATATTCACTAGCTTACCCTTGATGGGTAGCCTAGTGATCTTGTAAACATCCTCTAGAGTGACAGTGATCTCTCCCATCGGTAAGTGAAATTTGTTTGAATTTGGGTCCCATCTCTCCATCAAAGCTGTAAGCATGTCTCTATCATGATATATGTAGTTAGCAAACACCAAATAAATTAGAGAGAGCTCCTCCAATAAGTTCCAATCCACCTGGGATTAAGGCCATCACTGCATAATAGTGAATGCACCGCTCTTGCCAAAAGTCCTCATGTAGTGACCATAATCCTAAAAATAATGATCAAAAATACATTAGTCAGATGTTTTCAAGCAGGTACAAAAAGAAAGCAAAAAATTTAGAACAGTAAAAAGGACTGCCCATGATCTGAACTAGGGCAGAAAGGACCACCAACGGTCCTCTTTCTGTATAACAGGGTGATAAAATTTTAGGATCAGGATCGTACATACCATGCAAGCACAATTGTGAAGTCAGATTTACGAAAGATAGGTTAAATAAATAAAAATGATACAACATTCAAGAAAGATAACCCTAGGGGCAAAAATGCCAAAAAATCCATAAATCGGTACGAAAATCCAAAGCAAAAGCAAGATCTTAGCAAGAAAAGGTAGGTAGAGGCAATGTACCTGATGACTAGTTGGAGAATTCGTAACCAAAGTAGCTCTATGTCCGTCTCAACATGTGATCGGCAAGGCCATGATAGATAAATAGGTAGAAGCACGAGATGAAGTAAGAAACACTCACAAGAAAATACCAAGACAACACCCCTCCTTCTCAAGAATCAATCTCTTGCAAACACTAAACACTCTCTCTTCTCAAATGTAGCAAAGGTGCAAATGAGGAGGGGTTAAGCCTCTTTTTATAAGAAAATAAGGGCACACAGTCTGAGATAGCCTCGATTTGAGTGATTATCAAGTCTTAAATAATGAATAGGATAGTCAGTGAGAATCAGCAGATCTTACAACACATTTTGGCATTTTATAGATCATCAAATTTTGCAATAGAAGGATCACCAATGGTCCATACTTCAGAATAAAGGCCATTGGCAGTGTATACCTGGTAGATTAGACTGCCAGCGGTCCTTTCTACAAAAAAAAATTGGATGTCCCAATTCCTAGGGCATATCAAAAAGATAAATGAATATCCATATCCAGAATGACACAGTTTATCGCTTATGATACAAGATTTTAGTTTCAGATTTGCAGTATATCATGCCCCTTGGTGCAGAGTTTCAGATCCCATATTGACATTTTGCAAGGTTCAATTCTTATGTGACTACAATATGCCCCTTGGCATGAAGTTGCAGCTTCCATCACATTGTAGTCATATGGAACTTAGATCTCCCCATAGCTTATCATGCCTCTTGGCATGGAGTTTCAGCTCCCACAACAACACGTTACAAAGTTTGGTTCTCATGTGATGGCAATATGCCCCTTGGCATGAAGTATCAGCTTCCATTTACATTGCATTCACGTGGAATTTAGCTCTCACCATATTGTAGCAAGCCCCTTGGCATGGAGTTGAGCTCCCATAATGCTATGATATGCCATCCCTATGCAGTGGTCATTTTATTATCAATGTGTGGTCTTGTGTGTTTGTCAAGCTATTGTCTTCTCATCAGTGTGTGGTCTTGTGTGTTTGTCAGGTTGTCATCTTATCATCAGTGTGTGGTCTTGTGTGTTTGTCAAGTTGTCTTATCGTCAGTATGTGGTCTTGTGTGTCTGTCAAGTTATCATCTTATCGTCAGTGTGTGGTCTTGTGTGTCTATCAAGTTGTCATGTTATCGTCAGTGTGTGTGGTCTGGTGTGTCTGTCAAGTCATCATTTTGTTGTCATTGTGTGATTGTCATGGTGTTATTGTGTTAATAGAATACCTGTGTTGTGTTGTGGCATTAGATTTTTATATATCCCTACTTTTTTGTTGTCAGCATGAACG
>Ga0115851_100551_pt1 | contig 17145 bp, 12 predicted proteins | sample InSIn2gowninarea_FD_83865 | JGI IMG/M metagenome (GOLD analysis project Ga0115851, IMG submission 83865)
TTTACAAGAATCATAAAGAAAATACATCAAAAAAATTCAATAATGTTGAATGCAATGATATGTAAGAAAAGCAATCATTACAATACTTTAAACTCTTTGATATAATATTCATAAGGAAAGAAATCATTACACGATAGGGTTTTGTGGGTACTAACAATGCAATTCATGGCTTCAGAAAGGATGCCATTATGCATGATGTAGACATAGTTTTATAGATATGCTCTATAGAGTTTTAAGTATATGCAATTGTTAGATGTGAAGCCAAACTCTGTAACATTTTCTAGCATTCTTGCAGCATGTGCAATGGTCGAAATGTGTAGCCATAAATTGTATATCCTACAATTATTACATTCCATGAAATTGTATCTAAATCATGCATCTTGTTAAACATTTCCCAGGCTTTATGTATCTTTTTTTCTTGCATAGTTATCTGATATTGAATCCAAATAACAATCTTAGTTAAAGCTTTACACCCATTAAATGTTGAAGCACTTAACATCCATATGTGTAAATTGTATTATTGATTAAAGAGTAAACTTTATTTATACTTTTCCTTTAATTAATTAAACCTTTATAACATTATTTATACCTTCACCACTTTTAACTCTCTTTCATGCATAGCCGATAATGTATGAGAAAGATTGAAAATGCATGATCAAGCTCGAAAATGTATGGTGAACCCTAAAATTCTACCATGAAGCCCAAAAAACATGAGAAAGCTGAAAAATTTATGACGAAGGAATGAATTACATATCCTAAAATATTTTCATTCCATAAATCTCTATGTATCATGCATAGTATTGAACATTTTTAGGTATTCAAAAAATCAATGTCAATTGCATATTGGAAGAGTGATGGAAAATGTTGAAGAGTTTGGATTCGCATATGAAAATTGTACATTCTTATATTTCTCTATAGAAACTATTTTATGCACATCTTCAAAATCATAGCATTTTCATGATATTATGTCTACATCATGTAAATCAAAGAGTTTTAATGTAATCATTTTTGTAGCCATGAATTGAATATCCTGCAATCATTACATTCCATGAATCTATGTCTAAATCATGCATCTAAATATCTATTTGAATCATACATATTATTGATATTCATAATGTATTGTTGTGCTTCATGGCATATTATTGGGATTCATCACACATTGTTGGGATTCATAGTAGATTGTTACGCTTCATCATGCATCATTGGGATTCATGGCATATTATCAAGATTTATGGTAGATTATCAGGCTTATTGGAATTATCGTTCTTCATGGCATATTGTTGTACTTCATCATGCATTTTCAAGCTTCATGGTATGGTAGATAGTCAAGCTTACTCATACATTGTCAGGATTCATTCAACACAATTGGGCACTTTAAAAGATAGTCAAATTTATTAAAGAGTTTTAAAAGTGGTGAAGGTATCACTAATGTTATAAATGTTTAATTAATTAAAGTAAAAAAGTAAATCAATTTGATTCTATAATCAAAGAATCAATGAATTTAATAACACAAACAGCACATATCGATGCTAATTATTATCACATTTAATATGTCCAAATGTTAAACTATAAAGCCATAAAAGATTATTATTTACTTATCATAACCAAGAGAGGGTTTTATGAATTTCCACCAAGAAACCCAAGACCAAGTCAGCCATCATTGAAGCAAGTTGTGTATTCAATAAGTAATTCATCTCTAAAGTAAGTCCATCATTAGTGAGCTATAAAAGCCAATCATGATAAAAACAACCTATTTGTAATAATTCTAAATCAAATATTGGTAAATTGGTATGCCCTAGATTTAAGTTTTCTAGTGATCTAATGACATGGTTGTCTCGTTCTTATAAACCTAAGAAAAGGGATTTTACTGATATTAATGGTAGAAAGGTGTTTTCCTTGATAGTGGAGGTTTTTAGAATTATTTTTAGTCAAAAAAATAATCACAACTATTGATTTAACAAACCTTATACAATATGCCATTACATGGTTGAATGATACCAGATATTTGAATATCTTTAAATACTTTGAAATTTGGAAGGCTATGCTAGGATTTCCATTGAGTCTATATTCCATGAAAAGGTGGGACCAATTATATGTTGAGAATATCAGTTATGTTTTGGGTATTTCAAATCATAATAATATATCAAAGGAGGTATTTAATTTAATCTACAGATCCATGACAACTCTTGAGGAGTTTGATTGGTCAACATATATTTGTAATAGGATGCATAATGAATTTATTCAGCTATATGTGGATTTCTTTGAGAGGAATCCCATGAAGTTTACATGTTATTCAATCCTTATGTACTTTTTTTTGGGATAAATGGGACCTAAGTTCTTGTAATGGGGGTTGAAATCATATGGATATTGGATTCAAGATAAGTTGTGGGAATTTAGGGAGGTTATGGAACATGCAAAGCATTTTGTGAAAATTTCCTCAACGAATATTATGGTAGATTGACCCTAACAATTCCTATAATTTCTTGTTATTTCTTGAAAATTTTATAACAATAGAAAGTAGGTGATATCATCATCATAGAAGATGGAATATTTATTAAAATGTACGAATGTAAATTGTAACCCAAGTTCTTGCCTAAATTATGTCCCCTTTTAGTCTTGTTTGATGAAGCAGTTAGGCAAACTTATGAAGATATCAAAATTACGGTTTCATACGATCATGGAAAATATTATTTCTATAATCTTATTCCATGTGAAATTGGTCATCAAAAATACCAAAGTCATGCATCTTTTCTGAATTCCATTACATTTATGGACCAATATGGTTTTGAAGAGATCAAATGGAGAGGCTACAATCCCAATGGTATTTTTGCTGCACATTGGAGATTAGTTGATAGTAAAGTGAAGGTTAAACATGATCCTAATGAATTTGAGGATAAATTGATTAATGCATTAAAAAATGATTTTCCTTCAGAGCCAATTTGGTCATAGCAAGGATTTGAAAAACCATTCTTTATGATAGCTATGATTGGGGGGTGCCTGAAGAATTGAGATACATCAGGGCAAGCACAATGGATCCTATACATCTAATAATACCTATTGTTGGTTATTTAATTCACCATGATACTATGTTGGATTTAATCAATAAAATTTAACCTAACATTGTGATAATTCAATATAGTAAACAAGTACAACATATAATAAAGAAGGTTAAGATACAAATGGAGGAGATCAAGGAAGATGAAAAAAATGCTAGCTTTTTTGAAACATTTCTTGGTCATGAACCATTTCCTAAAGAGTTAATGGTTTTTAAATAAAATAATATTCATAAAGAACTATTGGCAATATTTAAGGATTATGATTGATTCTTGAATCAAAACCAAGAGTCTCCCATGTCCTATATGATAAATGGTATCTTTTATGAGGTGGATATAAGAATGGCTAGAGAAATCCGGTTGGAAAATCCAATAACACTTTCAGGTTATGAAAGTTGTTACATTTGGAACAAGCTTAAAAGAGCTACAATACCAATGATTCATCTTATACTGTTTAGTACAATAACCCAAGCAAAATCATCACATTACACAAAGAGGTGGAGTATGAACATCCTATGATAGAATTCACACATCTTCCCATAGCAACAATTCCTTTGTCTATAGAACCTCCTAGACCAAGAACCCATTCAAATATATAAGTTGAAATAGGTTATAGCAATAAAAAAAATGATGAAGTAGATCCACCACCAAGTGTGGTTGATCATAAAGAAGAATTAGATCTTGGGATGGTTGGGCAAATTATCATTCCAAAACAAAATGGTGAAGGTTGTTTGTAAGCAAAAATAGGTGAAGAGCCAAGATAAGAAACATATTTTGTTGATGATGAAGAATATTTAACTGCTGATAAGATATGGGGTGAAGCTGACATTAACGAGATGAGGTAGGGTTTATGAAGGATCCAACATTAAATGGTCCTAAGGATGATGCTACTTTGTTTAGTGAGCTAGGAAGTCATTCCAAAAATGAAGTGTCTAAAGTACTTATGTCTTTAAAAGATATTTCTACAAAAGTGAGCCAAGGGGATGTTGTTCCTTCTACTTCTCAAAATCATACATTTTTAGGACATTATGAAAAAGAGATAGTAGAATATTTGTTACAAATGGAAAGTATTTTGATAACACTTTGGTTGAATATACAAATAGAGTGCAAATGATAAAAGAAACTAATGTTAAGTTGGAAGAGCAATATGATCGTTACTCAATGTATAGGTCATACATCAATATTGTTGTTAAATTTTTTAGATATACTTATGAATATTTATATGATTAGAATATTCCAAACACTAATGAGACTTTTGACACTAAAATTAATAGGATCAAGCTTTACAAAAATTGTACCCTCAAATCTTAGGAGGCCTCTCTCTCTAATTGCAATACAATACAGATAAGAAGAGCTCACCAACCATAACAAGGTGCACCAAGTAAATATTACTCCCATCACCATTTTTAAGATCCCTAAAACACATCACCAATATCATCACCTAAAACACATCTCCATCCACTCAACTTAAGGTACGAAGAACAAAAGTTGAATCAACTCATATTAGAATATATCAGAGTTGTCAATGCACACAAATGACTCCTCCTCCTTACCTATCTTGGTCTTAAAATTGTTATGTTATAATTTAGGTATTTTAAAAGTTTCAATGTTTATTATAAATATATAAGTTTTTTGAATTTCAATTCATTTTAAGAATTGAGTTGTAAATAATTTTAAGTGTTTAGAATCTTTTAGAGTAGAAACTATGAATAAGAGGTATTATCCATGATATTGATGATATCTAATGTAACAAACATCCATGTAAGTACCCAATTAACTATTTTAATATATTTTTAGATCAAAATTAGTGTATTCATTATAGATCATAATATTTCATGAAATAAAAAATTGAAATATTTCAAAACTATAATTAAAAATTATTATGTATGATAATACTCACCTTGTTATGATCATTAATTATTTAAGGAATTTGAATATGTGAAGAATGCGATGAAAAAAGTTATGAATTAGAGAATTTTCCATTATTTCATGGCATTAGTGTTGTTAACCACTTTTCTTGTTAGAGAAAAAGGGGAAAACAAGGGATTATGAAATCCTCATTTTTAATGAACGGTTACTCAATACACTTCAATCTTCTTCTTCAACTAGCTTAAGATCAACTGATTCTTACAATAGTTCTTAACTGGAAAACTCTTCCTTTTTATTGATCCTATGGTAAAATAAATTGTTTATGATAACTTCAATTGTAACTCTTACTTGAAATTAAATAGTTAATAATGTCCCCAAATATTATCTTAAATGTAGAATGAAATTATCTATCCTATCAATCTAACAGAAAAACCAATACTGATTCACTAGTATTGATCCTCAATGTTAGTCATGAATCTTCTTGTAATGCTTTCAAAATTCACCAAAGGTTATTACAATCACGTAAAATACTATTTTACTCATACATTGGTAAAAAAAGATCTACATAATAGTAATAGCAAGAAAATGATAGCATAGGAGCAATCAAGTCTTCTATTAATCTTAAAAAAATATAGTAGTTTCTTACAACAGTGAGAGAGATCTTCTAAAATGACTTCACCTCACTTTTTTAAGATGAAAGGGAGGTAGAAAGACTTGACTATTCAAATACCCTATTTAAAATACAAAAATGCCTCCTCAACTTTAGGATACTCTTCAGATTCCCTAAATAACTGTAAAGTGATAACTAACCATTAACTGATATTTAACTAATTACAAAATTTCTCATTTTATTTAAATGAAACTTCCTTTGTTTCTCGCCAATTGTATTCTCCTACCATGCATACTATTTACTCTATCTAAGGGATGATACGTGGAATGGGACTTTCAATAAGTTCAATTATATTTTTCTCTTTTCTAACTTAAAAAATTACCCTAACCAAGGGGTGAAACATGGGTAAGACTCAAACAAAACTACCAACAAATTTATTTTTCTTGAATTGTAAATTAACCCTATGCAATGGGTGAGACATGAGTGGGACTTTAGTTACTCTTTAATACTCCAACACCTTTTTTTGTAGGTCTTTTCCTGCAAACTTGGTCAACTTACATACATATAAATTTAAGTCATTAGTATCCACAATTGTTTCTTCATCTTGCTTTTAGATTTTGTCCATTATATCTCACAATATTAGCTCAAAAATGACTAAGATATCATATGACCATAGAATGCTCTAGTATTTCATGGTTTTCAAATCACTATTCAATAGCTAAGCTTCCACCATCCCTTTGAAATTAATCTACAACTATATCTTTTCTACTAATGTTACCCCATTGAAGAATTGTATGCTCATGGTTTGTAGTATAACCTTCAACTTTTTGTATATCACTCCAAATCTTGACACCATCCATTTACATTTCTCTTTTGCTATTGAAAAATACCTAAGATAAAATAAGAATTTATCACATAGCCTCATCTATGTGATCATTTTGGAACCCAAATATTCCTTTAACTCAAAACAAATTGGACATTTGATTCCCACATATCCTTCATCACTATTATGGTATTTTCCATGTCTCTCAATTCTTTTCTTATGTATAAAAACCAAGTGAATACATCATATGCATTATCTGGTGTATTTATTAGTTACTATATAAGTTATTATGCCTTCTTGATGAGAGAATCCCCCTTATAATAATTAAACTTCAAAATATTTTTATTTTATGTCAAGGACTCCCAGTTCTTGCATTTGCCTTTTTCTTCTTTTAATTTTCCCTCCAATTCTTTCATCTTTTGCTTATATTGCTTCACCAATTTTTTATATGATCCATAATTGATTTTCCCATATAAGAAGTCCTATCTTTATCTATTTTTCCAATGTCATACTTTTCAGTATGAATTTTGAGGATGGCTACATTTTTGGGCTTCCTTTTATTACTATATATCTTCTTCACCAAGATCTACCTATCATAACCAATACTTTGAAAAATTTAAAGTAATTTAGGATGCCTTAAGGGGGTTCTATCATCATCATCACCACCTTCATCTACATCATTATCATCATCACTCATGTTAACTAAGATATGGTAATTTGTACATGCACTCATGTATCAAAGTCACAACTATAATTCTAATGAGGTGATTTTTATTGCTATAAATCTATCTCCAGAGAAGTCTAGTTCCTATCAGAATAAAAATGGGAAATGCGAAAGAAAAGATTGTAGAAAGGAAAGTTGCAAAACTAAAATAAATATAAGATTCTAAGTTAGTGAATGAAAATAAGCAAAAGGAAAAATTTGGAGTAGCACAAGCATCCATTAAAGTAAAATCTTAGCTGGTCGAATGGTTTGATTTTGTAGCCATCAAATAATGCATGACATTTCAAATAACAATAATCCTATAAGTTCTTTGCAGATACAAATTAACTATTGATAATTTTTCATAGTCCATGAAGTAAAAATAAGCATATAACATAACGATTTAATAATAATGATTAGAAAATCATAGTCAAGAGATCAAGAAGCAAATTATATTCTATTATCATTGATGTAAGTACATAATAGGGGAAATATCTATTATATCTGACTCCTCCTACTACAAAAAAGGAGTACTTATAGCTTTACCTACATAAAATATATTCTAATTAACTCCTAATAAACACTAACATATAAAATATATGTAACTAACTACATATCAGATTTGATATCTGATCAAATTTCCACATCAGATTTTGATTTACAAGTATCTAGAATATTCTTCTAGGTGCATCAGCACTCTTCAACTCATCTAAAACATAAAAATTTGAATCTAGAAATCAAAATCACCTTCTTGGAATGAAAATAATTTTTTTTAGGTTTTTGACACTATTTGTAGGTACTTCCATTATGATGAACCTATCAAAATCAAATACTAAATAAAGGAGGTTATTTCGATGGACTTATTCACCCATGCTTAGATTAGGATGGTTAAAACTTCGATATTCAAAATGGAACATTTTAGGTGATTGATGTGATTGGATTACTTCTTGGTACATGATTGAATCACTTTTAGCAAGGTTAGAAATGTAAAAAATACCTTATATGACTTTCCTGCTATTCCGATGGAAACTAGTCCTCTTCGATCTACCATATCTTCAACAAAGTCAAATGTTCTATAAATTATGAGAAAATGGCTAAGTATAACATTGCAATAATCTCTTCACCATTCTGATGAAGCTCATACATCACCAAAATATCGAACCTCCACCAAAATTGAACACTATGAAAATTGCTCAAAATTTAACTAAGTCCTAGTAGCAACTAATTCTATCATCATTCCAATGAACTATGTACACACCAATACTGCCAAACTTCTATCAAAATAAAAAATCATACAATGTATAAAATTGGCTAAGTATAAATTATTCCAACAATAGTAAAGGGTGAAAAAAGGGTATACCCATATAAAACTCTTCGTATAACTCCAACATATCTATGGATATACATTTTGGTGACTTGCTAGTAGATTTATGCTACCAAATCAAGAACTCAAGATAAAAAAAAATAGCAAACTTTGTACAAAAAGAGACTGACATCAAATTGTACAAAAGGGTACTTTAGGCTAGTCCTTCCTTGGGGTCATCTTTTGGCAAAATTCCTAACATTGTAGACCATTCCTTATCATATGGTATACTTATCTCTTGAATAGTCATTTCTAAGGAAATAAACTAGTTGATAAGCTTCAAATTGATATTTTATTCAATCCTTATGAAATTTGTAGTCTATTTCTCTACCTTGATCATCTCTTTGAAGAAATTTGAGAACTTGTCTTCAAATTTATTCTCCACCCAATTTGCAAAACTATCATCTATTTTATGCGTTGCATCACAAAATGCCTTCATCTCATCTAGTGTATATACATTTTTATCCCCTTTGTACAAGGGAGGCATCTTGTTTCTATCAAAACATTTTAAGGCATCATCCAATTTAGTAATCTCCAGCATGAGTAATTTCATACATTTATCTATATATAGTATGAACTCATGTAAATGTGCCACCTTTAAGGACATTGCCAAAATCTTACTATGGGAGTTATCAATACTTGTATGGAAAACATGACCTTGATAATCTCCACATTCTTTGTATATATATTTATAATCTTACTCTTCAAATCAAAAATAGCTTTTTATTTATCTAACTTCTTTTCTTAGTATAAGACATACTCCTAAACTAAATTTTATAAACCCAAATTTGGAACATCCTTTCCCCAATATCTGGCTTTAATATTTTTCAATGTATCGATGGTCAAGTTGGTATTCATCTATGCTTGTATATCTTGGGCATAATTCTATTCTTTAATTTTCAATTTTTCCTCTAGCTTTTCCTTAATCTTTGTAAAATTATTTGTTGTCACCTTCAAGTCAGCATCCTTCTTTACATTTGCATCATGTAGAATTTTCAGATTCTCCTATAGTTTTTTCTTTTATTATTATAAGGATTTATATTTAGTCTCTTTATTCTTAAGCAAAGCCTTTAAAGAATCAATCTCTAGCTCCAAGGCCTTAATCCATCCATTCTTCATGGTGAGCTCTATGCCTTTAGCTTTCAACTCCTCTTCTCTTTCTTTTACAGCTTTGGAAATATTAGAAGAATTTGTTGCTTCTTGTAATTGTTGATTTTTCTATTCAATAAATTAATTTGAGTAAGGTTAAATTTCTCCTTCTCATCAACAATAACTTGCTGCTTCTTTAACTTATCAACCTTTCTCTATAGCATTATCATATCAACATCCATTAAAGTTATGTTGGTTCTCATTATCTTTCTCTTTTCCATTTGATTGATTTTATCAAACCTCAACTGCAAAGATATGCCTTTAACATCTACAAGTTGTTTGGATGATGAATCAAGTTGCATAGCAAAGATCTCTAACACCTACTTTCGAATATCTACTGCAATGTCCAACTATATATGTCCTTAAATCTTTTTCTCTTTATGGTGCTTCTCAAACCATTCTTTATTTGATTTATCAATATTGTTGCAATCTATAGGTTGAGAAGAAAAGTCTATTTTCCAGATAGATATGGGAGGTATCATAGTAACAACAACATCTTCTTCAAAATTAGATTTATCCATTGGTGGGCTTGCATGTTATGGGCTCACTAGAGGTGTATACTAGGGAGATGAAAAAATTTGAACTTATTTTGGGGTTTATTCTTTATCTTCTTATGCCTTCAAAATAATTTTCTTCTTCTTTTGAGGTGCAGTTATCTCCTCTTTTGAAGGCATCTCCTTGGGAGAATGCATTTTCTTATGGTTCCTTCTTTTTCCAACCCTAAATGGTTGATCAAACTCCTCATTCTTTGATTCATTAGGCCTTTTGATAATTATAATAACAGTTACATATTCACCTAGCTCATCACTCTCTATTGTTGATCCTTGTAGGATCATATTTTAATGCTAAGGCTTTTTTGGAGGCTTCTTTCCCTTTTTGGTTCTCTTATAATTTTTCTTTAGAGATTGAGCTTTTCTTTTCTAGAAGATTTTCTTGTTTATAGGAGCTTCTTCTTTCTCTAGCTGCTTAGCTAAAGTAGCATCCTTCTTTTCTTACTTCTTTCTTTTTAGTTCATTCTCCTTTACAAGTTTCCTCTCCAACTCTTTCATATAAAAAATGTCTTTATTTGGCACTATTCTTTCATCTACTTGGGCCTTAATAGTAGATCCCATTAACTTGGGTTGTTATCCATATTTCAACTACTTTTTCAACAATGCCTACTCTTTGAAAGCTCTTGATCACTAACAAATGTATATGTAAAATGACTAAGGCATAGATGTGAAAATGGGGTAAAAATTGAATTAAAGACTCCTAACTACCCTAATTAATGCAAAGATGCACCTCAAAAACTATGTGCATGAAAATTTAAAATTACATATGTACATATAGTATAAGTTACATAGTTAACGCATGATGTACAACTTTAAAATTTGGTCATCTATCATGATTGGAAGGAGCCAACCATCTACTCCCTCCAATTTGAATGTGTTATTTCAGATTTGTTTGACAATGTGATAAGGTCCATACCATAGAGAATATAACTTTTGGTGGTTTCCAAGCTTGGTGTGATCTTCATCCCATTTCAGAACTAAATCACCAGGCTTGAAGGAAATATTAGATGCATAAATTTTATCAAACCATTTATTCAACATAATATTTCTCTTTTAAATTTCTCTGTACAAATTCTCCTGTAGCTCATCTAAATATATAATACCAAACATCCTTACCTGTAATACATTTGCATCATTCATCTCATACTAGTTAAGCAATTATAACATTGGTAACTTGATGTGAGATGGAAATAGTTCTTTTCTTGTAAACCAAAACATAAGGAAAATGGTTTATAGAAGATTTATAAGTGATCTAGTCTACCCATAATGGAAGGTCAAGCTTCTTATCCCAGTCTCTCTGATTTTCATCCACTGCCAACTTTAGGATTCTCAACAGCTTCTTATTTATTAATTCAACTAATCCATTACCTTGAGGGTAATAATTGGAAGAGGGTTTCTAGTAAATACCATACTTAAGAGCAAAATATGAAACTCTAGCTCCTAGAAACACCAAACCATTATATGATATAATAGTTTGTGGGATACCAAATCTTGTAATAATTCTCTCCATAAAAGAGATGATTGTGTCTTGATCTTGGTATTTAGTAGCAGAGGCTTTCTTCCATCTTGTAAAATAGTTTGTAGCTATCAAGATGAATCTATTTTTGGATGAATAGCCTAGATTATGTTGATGAGGACATCTTCCTCTCCATCTTCCCTCTTCTACTATGAGATAGTTTTTTCATCATCTTTTAGCATATTCTTTGCATATATTGTACATGATTACTTGATTAGGATTTGTTTTAGAGACTCATTTTTTATTCATGTGCCACTTTACCTCCTTGTTTACTTAAGGGGATGTGTTAGAGTAATAAGTTCACTTACAAGTATTTATTTATTTCGTAAGTCTTCTTTCTAACCTATTTGTTATGGTGATAACCACTTCTTTATCACTTTGTGGATTTTACTTTCATGCATGGTTAGCATGCTATTATGCACTAGCTTATATTTACCTTATTTATTTGGGCTCCATTCTCATTTTAGATTGATTAGTTCCAATGATTCCAGCTTCTCTCCGTTGTTTTTGTGGTGCTCTTGCAGTTTCCTTTCTAGGTTTGATTTTCTCTCCTTACGAATCTTCACATGGTACCGGAGTAGGTTGGATTTTTACAAGTATCCAAATTTTAGTGAGGCTTTCTTAGATTGATTCTCTTGAGGTATCCAGGTGCATCATTCTATCATTTATGGTTGTATCTCCTTAGCCTTCATTTCATTCACCTAGCTACCCCTTCAAACACATCGTACCTCCTATGCAATATGCTCTTGTTACTACTAATTGAGTCATGATAGAAACCTATAGATACCTATAGCATGTGGATCTTAGGCTTAATGGGTGGCTTTCTTCACCTCCTCATGGTCTCCCTCTTATTCATGGGATGCCTAGCATAGCATCCCAGCCCAGCTCCTTTAGCTCGCAATACTTTCTCAATAGATCAAGAAACTTTGCTGTCTTCAGTTGGGTGAAGTTTGTTAGTCTATATTTTCTACCTATCATGATATTTACCTTTGTTTTTGGTCCCTTACACAAATTTTGATTTCCTCACTCAATTTGCATCTAAAACCCTACTTGTGGAAACCATATGTGAGTCAAGTCTAGATAGATCAATGATCACATATGCAAAACCTTTATGTTATGATGAATGATCTACAACCAAGTTTAACTTTGCATGCTTATGCTCCCAAATTATGGTTGGTATTCTTTGCAACTTGCACCAATCCATTAAAGTCTCTTAGACTCCTTGCATGAGCTTTGCACCTCATACTTAGCCTAGACATTCTCTTCAATGTGACAAATTTTCTTTGTTGTTTAGTTGGGGTGAAAGGTAATTGATTTGGTTGGACTACTGTGTGAAGTTGTTCTCCTCCCACTATCTTAGTAGCTAGGTCAACCCTCCTTTCTCCTGCATAGCATCATTTTACTATTGCTCTCCTAGCTATGGCTCTTAGTTACTCCCTTTGACATCAAGCTCTCCAAAATTCTACTTGAATTTGGGCACCTAGGTAAATATGCAAGTTTTCCATTAATTTTTTTTTGACCCCTCCTATAGTTTTATTAAAATATATATATATATATATATATATTTTTTTTTTTTTTTCTAATTTTTTTAGATAAATATTTTTTGTTTTTTAATAGTTTTGGGGGGTTATTTAATTAAATTTGGAGGTATTAGATTTAATTCTATAACTTGGGAAAATAGACTCAGATTGGAATCTCATTTTTTGCATTATAAAGTTAGAGATAATATATTTTCATCCATTTGCATTGTAATACTTGATAGAAAGTTTTTTAGGGGGGTCCTTTAAAAGTGAATAAAATTTGGGTGGGGTCTTCTTGGTTTTGAGTGCAAATTTTTGCACCTCCCTTATTGCTTGGTTTCTTAGTTTGTTTGGTGTTTTGAGATGGAGAATTCATCATTTAAAATTGAACCTCTCACACCTTATAATTATCACACTTGGAAACCATGGATGTTGAAATTATTAGCATAAAGAAGACTAAACACACTCATTAAGGAGCAAAAATTCACATTCAAATCAGACTATGAAACCTGGTCATTCACAAAGGAAATTGGTGAGGAATTTGGGCTAATAAAATCAAATGTTAGTGAGAGCTTATGGTTTCATATTGATAGGATAGCCACACCATATGAAGCATGGGATGAATTGTAATCTATATTTGGTAAAGTTGACATAATAAGGGCCATGCACATTGATGCTCAACTTACTTCTTTGTCTCCTGATGACTATCCCACCATGATTGATTATCTCACTAAATTTAAGGAGTTATACTCATAATTTTTGGGTAGTGGTAAAAAGAAGAAAGAGGAAGAATGCATTTATTTAATTTTATCAAAATTTAAGGGGCCATTCCATGTATTTTCTTCTACATTCCTCTCTATAATGGATGCTATGGGTGATAAATTTATAATGCCTAAGAAGAATTTTGTGAATGTCTTACAAGGGAAGAGACTAAAATTTCAAATCTTGAGGCATCTTCATCTTCATATAAGGAATTAAAAACATATAAAGGTAAAGGCAAGCCCAAGCCTAAGCCTAAGCCCGCTACACCATAGCCAGCTCCAAAATCCCCTAACTCCAAATCCACTCAAGAAAAAGAGAAGCCTACTTGTTCTTATTGTGGGAATATTGGACATGTCATTGAAAAATATTACAAAAAGATGAAATATGATAAAAATAAATAAAATTTAAAATTTATCATGTATTAGGCAAGTCTTTAAATGCTCATGGGAAGGGACATTCAGTTTTAGAGAGCTGGGTTATGGATTTAGGTGCCTCTCATCATATGACTCCATCCAAAGTGTCTTTTCCACATCTTTGTTCTTCTTATACTTCTAGTATTGAGGTTGGTGATTGATCTCACATTTATGTGAAGGGGAAAGGAGACATTCCTATGGAAAGTGGTCACATCCTTGATGTGTTTTTGGTTCATGATCTCACTACCAATCTTCTTTTCATGTATCAAATTTATAATACTGGTGGTGGGAGGACTATTTTCTTCACACCTGATGATTTTGAGATTCATAGTTTATTGGAGCCATAGTCACTTCTTGCACAAGGTGATGTTCACTATTCCTTGAGGCTCTATTAGTTATAGGGATTTGATGATATGGATTTAGGTACAAGGTTGGTTTCCCATGCAAATTCTATGAGTAGACATTAGCATAAGAGGTTTGGGTACCTCAACTATAGATATTTGCAGTAGTTGCATTCACATGATATGGTCATTAGCTTGCCTAAGGTATCTTTTTTTATGGTGTTTTACTTGGTTGTGCCCTTGGGAAGTAACATCAAGACCCTTTTCCTAGAGGTAAAGCTAATTGTGCCTCTTCTCTTTTAGAGTTGGTACATAGTGACTTGATGATCTTTTTGAACCCATCCTTCACTGGAGCTCGGTATGCACTGAATTTTATTAATGATTTATTGAGACATACTTGGGTATATTTTCTCAAGTACAAGAGTGATGTATTTTCTCACTTAAAATTCTTCAAGGATTTGGTCATGAATCAATCTTCTAGTTGAATAAAGAAGCTTTGCACATACAATGGGGGGGAGTACTTTAGCATTGAGTTTTTAGAGTTCCTTGAGAAGTATGGAATAATTCATCAACATTTAGTTCTTCACACTCCATAGAAAAATGGAGTTGTAGAAAGAAAGAACATAATATTAAAGGAGATGGTTAGTTGTATGATGCATTCTAGAGACTTGCCTCCTATTTTTTGGGTTGAGGTAGTCAATTGTGTGAACTACATGCAAAATCACACTCCTCATTAGGAACTTAATTATGTGACTCTTGAAGAGGATTGGAGTAGAACCAATCCATATGTGTCATGCTTCATAGTGTTTGGTAGTCATGCTTGGGATTTCATTCTAAAGACCAAGCATGAGGCCTTGGATAAGAAGAGCAAGTCTCTCATCTTTATTGGCTATAGTGAGGATATGAAGGTGTATCGATTGATTGATCTTGATACCCATGATCTTTTCTTCCACACTCATATTCATTTTGATGAGCACCTTTTTATCTCCTTCTTTAGTCTTACCTTATTCTTGTGACACATCTTCTGAGGTCTTTCATGAGAAGGATATTCTTGAGGTTATTGCTACCATAATAGCTATTGATCCTCCTACACCTACAATTATTTCTACTCCTCTTGTTGATGTTACATCTTCTTCTACTACTAGTAATCGCATTCCTAAATGGGATCACTCTACACTTAAGGATGCAACACCTTTCATTAAGGATCTCCCTCCTTCCCACTGCCATTCCACTAGTTCTAGTCCTATTTTTTAGGCACATTCAGATGATCCACATAATTTTTTATAGGCTCATGGTATATCAAAGTGGGATGATGCCATGGAGGCTAAGTATTCTTCATTACTATAAAATAATACTTGGGAGCTTGTTTCTCCTCCCCATGGGAGGAATTTTATTTGATGTAAATGGGTGTACCAAAATAAGTATGCAACTGATGGTTCCATTCATAACTATAAGGATCATGTTGTTGCTAAGGGGTTATCACATGTTGAAGGGATTGAATACTCTGAGACCTTTGCCCCTATGGCCAAGATGGATTCAGTTTTCCTTGTACTTACTCTTGTTGCTACTCAGGGATGGTAAGTTTTTCATATGGATGTGAAGAGCACCTTTTTGTGAGATTATTTGCATGAGGAGATCTATATAGAGAAACCCATGGATTTTATCCAAGATTCTTCACTTGTTTGTAGGCTTACAAAATCTCTCTATGGCCTCAAACAAGCTCCTTAGGCATGATATGAGAAGATGGATTATTTTCTCCTCTCCATAGATTTCATACGATGTTTCTCTGACCCTACATTCTATATCTAGAGACATGGAGTACATACCACTATTTTGGTGTTGTATGTTGATGATCTTCTTCTCATCGACACCTCTCGCTCTCACATTTAGATAATTCAGTAAGCTCTCTCTAAGAGATTTGAGATGGTAGACCTTAAACTTTCCCATTACTTTCTTGGTTTTTAGGTGACATAAATAGATTTAAGGATTTCCATATCTCAACAAAAATATAACTTGGATCTTCTTTAGCATTTTAGGATGGTGGATTAAAATCCTTCTTTGACATATTTTTAGAGTGGGGTGACTTTGAGTTCCACTTGTACTTCACCACTATGTGATGCTACTTTGTATATCCAAATGGTTGGGAGTGTTCTATATCTCACCCATACTTGACTAGATATTTCATATGTTGTTGGGCTTGTTTCTTAGTTTACATAGACCCCTAATGAGTCTCATTGGTAGGAATCCAAGAGGATTCTTCTATATGTGAGGGGCACTACCCATTTCAGTCTGTATTACAAGAGAGGTGATCCAATGTTGAGTGGATATATAGATTCTAATTTGGATGGTTCTTTTGATGAGAGGCACCTAAATCCATAACCCAGCTCTCTAAAACTGAATGTCCCTTCCCATGAGCATTTAAAGACTTGCCTAATACATGATAAATTTTAAATTTTATTTATTTTTATCATA
>Ga0115851_100555_pt1 | contig 17112 bp, 11 predicted proteins | sample InSIn2gowninarea_FD_83865 | JGI IMG/M metagenome (GOLD analysis project Ga0115851, IMG submission 83865)
TTTGATGAGTATTTTGAGACCTCTTTATTTGTAACCTTTTTTGACTCTGGGTTAGCTTGCACGGTTCATGACCCAGTATTTATTGAAGATTTACAACTTGAAGTTGTCACTTCACATCTTGACAGACATTTGCAGAACTCCATACAATCTAAGCTTATCTCTGAAGGAACACCAACCCTTTCTGTGATCACTACAGCCTCTCCAAGTTCATCATCAATACCTCAGACATCTTAACCTTAAGCCACCCCTTCCACCTCTCCATCCACCACTCCAAGACCAACCCCAGCTGTTGTTTCAACACTATATATTGCAATGGCAAATAGATATACTCCTCTAGTATTACCAACCAATCTAGGGGCTATGCCCCAAGACTATCAAAGTAAAATCACTCCTTTCGATGGATCGGTACTTAAACTGCACAGCAACATACCAAAAATATAAATGATTACTTTGAGATATATGAAATAGATGTAGACGATGTAGAGAAGTTAGAACCTGGTTTAGAGCCCTCCCTGCAAATAGTATCAATGACCTAGAAGCTCTTTATAGAACATTCTTAAACAGATGGGAAAACAACAAATATCCTCTCCAAATCTTATCAGAATATGAAAACCTAAAGAGAGGAACATAAGTATGAAATAGTGCAAGATTACTGCACTAGGTTCAATAATGTTTAGAATGCTATCCCTCGAAACCTCAGACCTCATCCTGATTTGGCATTGATCAAATTCCTTGATGGATTTGATTCAGATATGGAATACCAACTTAAGGAAAGAGCTCCTCGGACTTTAGAAGATATGCAAAGTATAGCTGTTAGTGTTGAAGCCTACCTAATATCCAAATGAGCTAAAGCCAGAAGTGAAAGGAGGATATCATTGAAACAAGAACCCTCGACCTTTGAACAGAAACTGTATGCTATTATTAAAGGAATGGATAGGCTAGGAGATAGAGTAGAAACAATTGAAAGGAAATCCCCTTGGGATGGTCAACCAAGCAATACTGGGAGAAATCCAAATTTTAGGAAGAATTAAAACTAGAACACTGGAAAGACTAGTCTTGATCAAAACATTAGGCTCCCATTCTAGGAAAATTATGATGAAGCCTCAACTTCTGATGAACCTGTTAGTGTCAGTCTTTTTAGCCTTCCTCCAGTGATCAAATATGCTCTTACAAAGTTGTCTCAGAGTGTCAAGGTCAAATTTTGTCATTCTAGTGAGTCTTCAAGTAAAATTTGATCACTAGGCATTAGGTCTAGGGTTTGCTTGTACTCCTTCCAAAGTTGTCCAAATGTCGGTCAAGATGTGAAGTGACAACTTCAAGTTGTAAATCTTCAATAAATACTGGGTCATGAACCGTGCAAGCTAACCCAGAGTCAAAAAAGGTTACAAATAAAGAGGTCTCAAAATACTCATCAAAGGGTTCATCCTCAAGGTAGATCCACTTCACAATATAGGATCTTGATCTGTATAGAGGCCGAGAGCTAGAAGAACTTTCTTGGCTTTCCTGTCTTCTAAGAATTATGGGGATCAAATTAGGGTTTTCAAACACAGGTGGTGGATTTGGATCAAGATTAGCTCTAGTGTAATAAGTCCTTTCTAAAGCTAGGTTTCTAGGTGTATTGTTGGTTTTTCTCTAAATGGATTTGACAATACAACTTCAACAGTTTGTTCAAGAGGCTTTAGATATAGGATTTGAACTTTCTCAAAGATTTATTTGACAAGAGGAATTGATCAAGTACTTGAAACCACATGTTCAATCCATAAAGTAGACCAGAGATAAACTGAAGCAACATTCATTTACTTATGCAATTGCAAAGCAAGAGCAGTTCAAAGGCTACCTGGCTAACTTCAGGCTCCGTCTGTAGTTTATAAAGCAAACTATCAAAATACCCCAACCCTACCTTGCTAAGAATCCTTCAACCTATTCGAAAGAGGCAAACTTGAATGATTACTAATAAAGAGTAGTTAAGTATTCTTTACTAAATAATCAAAATGAATAATCTAGAAAACAGGAGCAATTAAGATTTCATTGTTTATGCTAGTTCAGAACAAAGCATTGAGAATAATAACGATTGAAAACATATTGTGATCAAGCATTTTCCGAATTACTCTTTTTCGTTTACCATTCAGATATGAGACACAGATGATATAATAAACAAGGAAAACTTTAAAACATAAGGTATAAAGGACTTATTGATCCAGTGTTTGACTCAAGAAATCTGTAAAAAGTCCTTTGCATCAATTCTTTGTCCAGCAAGCCATACAAAAGTTGGTCCAACAGCACTTTATTCCAAAATAATCAGTATTACAACAATTTCTAAGAACCCACCCTCAATACTCCAATTGAGGGAGTATTTATACAAAAAATTTACAAAAAATATCTCATAACTGAGTGAGATATATTCTAGGATGAATATGAATAAGTTACAAGAGAATATAGACAAATGGTCTCTTAGATAGGAGAAAAGATAAACTGATATTGTGCTATTCCTATTCTTGTGAGTGTGCTGAGGTAGGCCCTATGATTTGGCTTGTTGTTGTCTTCTTTAGTAACTCTGTGTTGGTTGCCCTGTTTTCACTGATACTCTTTACCTGTTCTGATATGCTTTGACCTATTTGATCTCTATTCATCTTCTTTACCATTACTTACTGCAGTAAATAACCAAAATTTACATTTTACCAAGGATAATCTTACAAAATTTCTAATATGTCGTCCCACCATTTTGCTTCTGGCAATCTATTTCTCTGAATTTCCCTCAAGGTCTCATCAGTTTCTGTGTACCTGAAAAAGGTAGGCTAAATTGGGAACAAGTGCTTCATATCATGCTCGACATAGAACAAGTTCTCGAGACAATCGTAGAGAACTCTGCCTGTAGGCAATGCTTTTGTTCCTAAAGCACTTGTTGAGGAACCCGCTTGGTTGCACGCATACTTATTCAATTTCTCCACAGTCTTTATGAGTCATTAGTTTATCATGAATAACTAGAAGACTTGGCAACCCTTTACTCTACAAAACATCAAATCTCTTCATGAAGACATTAATTTCTTCCTGCATGTCATGGCACCTTCTTTCTAAGTTTTGCATCAGAGTTCTTTTAGTAAAAACCCTTTTGATTTCCAAAATTGTCCCTGTTTTATCTTGAATGAACAACTCTTCAAGCTGGTACTTATTCCTGGTATTCAAAAATTGTATGAGGCTCTTGGCTTCCTCAAGAATATTTCCTAATTCTGCCCTTGTCTTTTGAATTTCTTCTTGAGCTAGTTTCACTAAATCAATTTGCTCAAAAATTATTTGAATTGATGGCCAAGCATAATTTATTGATTGAGTGATGTTGGCCCAAAGAATTTTCTTGATTTCTGACAGAGGCTTGTCAAAAGTAAGATCTTTTTCCAATGATTTCACTTTGTTTTCTAACACTTTAATCTCTCTTGTATTTTCTGCAGCATTTATTTTGAGAGATCATACCTTTGCTCTAAGTTGGCATATTGCTCTTTTACCTTATTTAGTTGTGAAACTTGTAGTTTCAGGTCCTCCATTGATTTTATTAGCTCCTCTGTGCTCAAATTAGAAATGTTGCCCTGTGCTACTCCTTCTATCCCTGTTGTTGTTGTACCTATAACCACCTTCGCTGTAACTGCTGGAATAGTTGGTGCTAGAGCTACTCCAAGAGTTGAAGGAACTATTGTTGAGACTACTGGTATCACATTGGGAGGCTGAGAGGTCGACTCTCCCTGCTTGTCCTTCAATGATTTTTCAGGTTCTTACTCAGTATCATTTAGTCATTCATTAAGCTTTAAGAGTAGATCCATCATCTCTTCTTCATATTTTTTCTTTATAATCTCAGTAGTCTGTGGATGCCTGGAAGGTGGTAGCTTTAGTTGTTCCTTAGGGCAGCAATATCTTCATCTTTGTTTTTGATTAAGGCTTATGTGGCCTTAACATCTTTGGGATCGTGACCCAATCCAATAATTATTTCTTCTAAGGAATTTATTCTATGAAAGGAGGCCTTCTTCAAGTGTAGTTAAGCAGTAGTGTTATCTAAAGAATTTTGCAACCTTTGGGCCATCATTGCCTTATTAGTCAAGGTTTAGTAAATCATTTCTCCAGTTTGTTTATGAAACTCAATCTGATCCAAAGGATGACCTTTGCCATGACTTCAAAATTTGTTCTAAGATAATCTACTGCTAATTTAGGTTGCTGCACCTTTGGCTTGAAATAGCTCATTATCATTTTGCCTTCTTTGATGTCATAAGCTGACATCAATCTTTGTTGATTTGTGGGGGCCATCTTCAAATATTGGTTATAAACTTAAAGTCTCAATGGATCATTCCTGGCCTTTATTTCTGTACATATTTTCTTGATATCTGAGGCATCTGTCCCTGGTGGTCTGAAAGAAGATATCTCTGCGCTCTGTTGTCTTTCTAGCTCCTGTCTCTGTGAGCTACTGGATGTTCCTCCTACTGTGAAAGTTTGTTGGCTCTCTACTCTTTCTTCCCTCTGACTATCTGTAGTATCTTCAGCAAATTCTTCACCTGAAAGGGGATTTAATCTTTGTCTTTTTGTTCCAGGCTGTCCTGAAGGTTTGCTAGCAGGGGTAGTTGTTTTCCTGTCTCTCTTTTTATTTCTTTCCTCATTTAGAGGAGTTTGAAAAACTGGAGGTTATCCCATATTGATCTAAGTGGGAGGAGTATGTATTTGAGCTTGTTCTTTGGAAGTTTCAAGCCGCTTAGACATTGCAGACTGTTCTGTGGTTTGAAAGCTGGTCTCTAATTCCTTGCCCTTTAATGTCCCTGTGGTTGGTGTGCTTGTTTCTTGTGAAGGTTGCTGAGAAGTTCCAACACTGGAGGCACCAATCCCTGATCTTTGAGATAATTCAAATGGTACCTGCCCAAAAGAATCCAGGTCAAGCGTTTTCTCAAGATCTCTCATAACATTCTCAATATTGACCTGTTCACTATCATGTTCTACTAGGGTCCCTTCCCTCCATTCATCCATATTTTCAAATTGTTCAATCTCTGGAATCCTATGGTGAATGTATGGTGACAACTTGTTTTTCATTCTCCTATCACAAATGAAACTATTAGAGTCATATGGCCTCCAACCAAAACTTTTGTGCAACTTAAGATGATCTTCTAGAATTATCTCTACTTCTCTCCACACTTCCCTATCATTGCAGACAAAAGGGCCTAACTGATTTTTTATTCTGAGTTGAGCTTTCTTTTTGGCTTTGCAAAAATGAACCATGTTTGTATGTATCATTTGTCTGAAATATTCTAATGCAAACAGTCTCATTGGAACATATTTGGGTAACTTGAAAGGGCAAAGCTCACATCCATATATCTTGATCTTTGTATGGTTCTTGTATAGGTACCAATCACCTATTCTGTATTGCTTGGAGAGTTGTAGGATTCTCTTGATGTCACCACTGATTCTAGGCGGGGAAACCCCTGTCAATAGAGTGGTTGCAGGATGAAAAAATTGGTCAATGAACTTATTGTATGAGTAAGGGGACTCATAGGATGCATGGAAGATGGGACTCCAAAAGGTAACAGACCTTGGATTGCCTTTATTGTCAAGTTTCCTCACAGGGAAAGGGAAGTTCTATCACTGATAATACAACATAATATGATAAATGAAAGTGGTGTATTTAAAGACTCCTTCATTGTCCAGTCTTAGGAATTGGTCATGAATTTTATTGGCAATATAGGAGGCATAATCATACTTAACAACAGGGGGTTGTCCAAGAGTGAAAGTTGACAACAACACTAGGGTTACATCATCAACATACTCACTGGAGTTGAATCCCATGATTAAGGATATCATATCAACAATGAGTTTTCCTATGTCTGTGAAGAAAGTTTGCAGATAGGGAGGTGGGCCTTTAGGCTAATGCTTAGGCTCCATGAAAATCTGATAGATGCGGGCAGTTTTGACTCAGACAATTGGGTAGATTTCTCAAGTAAATATCCCATAGAAAGAGGAATGAGAGCTTGTTCAGGGGAAAATTGTAACATTTCATTAATGGATGCAACTGTTACGAGGAAAAGGACTGTTTGACTTGGGGACATAACATCTCTGAGGTTAGGGTCATAGTTGGCCTCGCATTAATGAATCAGATCAGGGAAAATATGGACTACACGGAGAAAATACCTAGGAAGGTTGGATTCCCACAGTCCCAGGATATCAGAGCCATTTAGGTATTGGTCTCTGGCTTGCCAAAAGACTTTCAGGTGGTTTATGTCAATGGATAAGTCCCTTATCTGAAAGTCTTTATCTGCAAGAGGTAGATAGTCTAAGTCTTTATGAGGGGCATTCATGGGTGCAATAGGCAAAGCCATGGGGGTTTCCATTTTTTGTTCTTATGGATTTAGAAAAGAATTTGATTTTTTGGTGAAAAATGGGCGAATTAACTGATCTGGGGACCTATATTGGCAAAATAAAGACTGAATTTGCAATGAATTTTTCCTTTCTCTATGGATTTTATACTGTAAAACTAAACTTGCAGGATTTCGGCGAAAATTGGATAAATACCTGTATTTAGGGAATGAACAGAGTAATAACAGGTGTTGATGGTGACTAATAGGTTCTGGCTACATCGGCTGCAATTTTCTTGGTAAGGTGGCGGTTGGAAAACTTGGACAGTTGACCTGGACATTGTTTGCATGGGAGCACGGGTTGCAGTACAGAATAATAGTAAAAACAACACTTTGTTGGTTTTATTTAACAAAGTCAAAGGTGGCGGGAGTTTTATTATTTGGGTGTATGACGTAAGCGAGAAATGATGTTTTGTCACATGCGGAGGGCAGTGAGTGGTATGGTATCGCACAGATTTTGGATATAGGCAGGTTTCAGCCAGGAGCCAGTGATTCCATAGACTTTGCAACGTGTGGTGGGGTACTGTGCGGAAACCACTTTGCGATCGCGCACCAACATGTGTTCACAAAGAGGCGCGGGATATTGTTAATGGCTGTTGGATGGAGGTGCGATCGGACAGTTGACGGGAAGCGTGATACGGCGGGGTTTAACGTGAGCGGGCCTGACCCAATTAAAAATTACTTAATCGTATCGGGAATGATATGATTGGTTGAAAAGGGTTCTTAATTAACCATGAGGGTTAATTAATCCCATTTTGTGCAATGGGGGATTAGGTTGTTAATGAATTACGGATTAATTCATTAATCCTATTTTAAACACTGATTATAATTGTATTCAACTGGGGGCGGGGTATATCACAATTTGGGGATTTATATATATTTTAAATATTACAGAAAAGGGTGAAATGTTGCGGGATTTATATAATACATAGGTTAATAGTTAATATGACATGAAATGTAAGAGTGCCAAGAAAAACATTAGGATTGTGTATTTAACTTAGGCTTAAGTGAAAAAGGGGGTTTTATGTGATATTGTGTATTTTTCCTAAGTAAAATAGGATTTTACTTAGGAAAAGACTTATGAAAGTGAATGAATGATGATTTTAAGTACTTAGGCTTTTAAATTATTGGGCTGAGGGTCCGGTCCCTCCCAAAGTCAGAGAAATGATCTGAGCCCCTCTAATTTTCAAATGCCTTAGTACTTAGGGGAAATTAGTGAAATTTTTAGGGAAAAATGAGAAAGGGAGTTGATTATTTGACCTTGTCTTGCTTGAAATGCTTCCAGTGTAAAGTCTGCTTTGCACTTGTGATGAAAGTGAAAATTAACACATCTAGAGAAATTATCCATCACATGTAATTCTGCAACATCATCTACCTACCCTACCTACTTTAACCTGACATTTTTTCTTCTTTATTAGGGTGCACTTGGACTGGCAAACCCTTATCACACTTTCTTTTCTTTTACATGAAAATATCTATCTAAGTCTAACCTTATTACATCCAAGGGCTCAGATTAAACTGTGGAGATCCTTTTATTCACTCTACCTATCTACTTATCTTCCAAGATTAAACAGTTTGATCAGATTTTTATTCTCTATCTCTAAAACATAAAATTGAAAATTTGAACCAGTCAAGCTTAAGTTGTTTGGCTGTTCATCAATTGTGGCATAAATTTACAAGTTGCACAAAATTTGTTTATTACATAAAAGTAAAAAGTAGTGGCATTTAGATTTGCACACTTTCCTTGGCCTTTCTGTTGGTGGGGTTCATTTTCCTTCACTTTTTGACCATTTTATTCTTTTCACCCTTTGATTTTTCTTTTAGGGTATACCCTCTTTACATTTTTTAAGTTTTTTGATTTTTTGACAATATGGAAAACCTTTGCAACAAGTAAAGGTATGAACATATTACATAGCCCATCAAGTCAATCATGATATATGACACCTATTGGTATAGGAGCATAACATCTCATGAACCCACAGAGAAAGATGCAAGCCTTGACTGCCATAAGCACTCCCATATAGTCAACAGGAAAAAGGTTGAAGCAAACTCCCATATATTTGAAAACAAGGAGGAGCACTAGGTTCAAACAAGGGAGACCACAAACATCTACCAAAATTGCTATCATCATTGAAAACTCACCAAAAGGACAAGGAAAACTAGTCTCCCCATAAATGAAAGGTGAAGAGGGCACATCTAAAAAGGCTTCTCCAAAGTCGCCAATCACCTATGTTAGGAGGCCTGTCACCAATTCAACCTTAGCAAAGAAAACGAAAGAAACTTTGACCCCATTTCAGAAAGGGAAAAACCTCCTACAGGAAACACAGAGAGTCCTACAAGAAACTCTGTCAGCACTACATGAAACACAAAAAAAGCAGCGGGAAGGAAAGAAAGGACAAAGGAAAGGCAAGGAGGAAACAACATAAGCAAAGGAGGATGCAGATGCTCCAAGACATTAAAGGGGTAATCCCAAGATCTGTAGGAACCTAGCCCACAACCCAATGTCAACTTTTATTACAGATTCACTGAGGGAGGCAGAGTCATACCTCATAAATTTTCCATCCCTCTCTTTTTTGAGCTTGAGAAGGAGAGAGAAATGACACATCACTAAATGCAAATTGATAAATCAAAGAATGTAGAGGATGTGGGCCATATGGAAGAGAAACTACTAGAGATGGGCAAAGAGTTGTGTAGGATAAGAGACGGGGAAAGCGTTATGAAATCTCAACTAGAGGATAAAAACACATGGCTGAGGAGGTAGGTACAGGAAAAAGAGAGCCAATTGGCCACTATGGAAAGCCTCTATATGGAGGCTCTCCAGTGCAGGATGCCACCAAAGTCATATGCCTTGTACCTCAAATATCAATGGTGCAATTTCAGCTAAAGACCCTACCACAACGAGGGACTATGCCTTTCCAAGACTATAGGCAGTTCATTGAACTGTGTGACCAAAGCACCCTGGAAGATAAGGCCAAGATATATGAATTCTACTTACACAAGTTGGCCTTAACAGACTATTGAGTCTTGAAAATGTCATTCATTTCCATTACATTTTCACCATAATGTCCATTATATCACCTCCATTTCACTACTATGTCACCACATTCATCCCACTTTCATTATCATTGGGCCACATTATGTTTTTCCAATCTTTATTAATTCTAAGCCTTTTAAGTGAATTTGTGGTTAAAAATTAAAAAATAATGTGCATATGCTTATACTTAACAAGTGGGTTGAGATTGTTGACATGTGTAGGTTGAAAGGAGGCTTCTAGAAGACACTTATGTGGCACTCTAAGGCCAAATTCGAATTTGAGTGGAAAGAATCATGGGATCATGAGGATATGTGTCACATCTCCTAATTAGATTGTAATTCTAAGAAGACATGTGTCTTATCAGTTCCTATTTTGATTAGGACTCTAGAGGTAGAGGGAGAGATTCATGGACTCTCAGTAATGAGATGGCTTCTCATCTTTTTATATAAATAGGAGATCTTTCTCCTTCATTAGCTAGCTTGGCTTGGCTTTTAGTTATTTAGCTTGGAGCTTGTAGTTCTTCCTTGATGGCTTTGAAAAGCTTTGGAAAGCTTTGTTGTACTTTGTAATTTTAAAGAGTTTTAACAAAGCTTTGATGTTCTCAACATGGAAGGAGATGTGAAGTAAATGTCATAGAGCATATTAGAATGTAAGATAGAGTAGCTTTCATTTTGTAATTTTGCTTTGATTTCATTATGTCATTTGATTACTTTCAAATTTGATAGATTAGATTTTCCATTCATGTAAGTGTGTTCAACCGGTTGATTGTAGATTAGTTTTTCTTTACATGTTTTTGCATCAAATAGTGACATGAGATATACCTCTCTGCTGACTTTGTTTTTTTTTAGCTGTTCAATTTTAGTTATGCTTTGATTTCAGTCTTATTCATTTGTTTTGTTAGTTAGTTTAAATATCAGATTGCTCAAGTTATTGATGATTACCTCTGAAAGCCATAGCTTAGACTACCTGGCGAGGGATCAGACTATGAATTGATGTGATTTGATTTTAGCTTTACTTTTCTGCAATTAGATATCAAATTGCTCAAGTTATTGATGATTACCTCTGAAAGCCATAGCTTAGACTACCTGGCGAGGGATCAGACTATGAATTTATGTGATTTGATTTTAGTTTTACTTATCTGCAATTAGATATCAGATTGCTCAAGTTATTGATGATTACCTCCGAAAACCATAGCTTAGACTACCTGGTGAGGGATCAGACTATGAATTGATGTGATTTGATTTTAGTTTTAGTTTTCTGCAATTAGATATCAGATTTCTCATGTCATTGATGATTATCTCCGAAAGCCATAGCTTAGACTACCTGGTGAGGAATCAGACTTTGAATGATGTGATTTGATTTTACTTTTTATTAGTTTGCAGTTTTTTATTTATTTGAGTGCAATAGCTTAACTTTTATTTATGTATTTAGACAAGCAGCAGAGAAGTGATTTCATGATTAGTATTTCATCTTTTGTTTGATTGAAGTAGCTGCATACTTACACTTTTGTTTAAGTACTAATTGCATCAATAACATGTTTTGAGATCTTTTGAAGTGCTAAGTTTTGGAAGTTACCATTAGGGACATAGACCTTGTCTTGAAATCTACATCTACACTTGACCTTTAAAGTATTCTTAAGACCTTAGAATAGGATTTCCATTTTCATTAGACAATTTAGGAGATCAACAAAAACAAAATCCCAAAAAAAAAAAAAAATCTATAAAACAAAGAAGTAAGAAAAAGGTTAACTAAGCAAATATGATGAACAAAACTTAATCAATTTACGATACCCGGATTGATAATTTATGTAGAGAAATTTAAGACATTAAATTGACTAGACATAGACTTGAATGTCTGGGACCCCAATCCAAAGCTGGAGGACTTACAATTAATGGCCTTTGCATCATGGATGAGTCATGAGAATTCCAGGGCTAAGGAAGTAAAGAGGGTGTTGGAAAGAGAAGAAAAAGAGCCCCTTTACATCAGAGCAGAACAGACCAATTCCATGGTTGTCATTAGCACCCACAATATCATCGCCAATGATCCCCAGCTTGCACCAAGATACCTAGCTACACAAGAGCAAGCAGTCACTCATTTTGAGGACACCTTGATATTGCTATGGGATGAAAACAAACAAGCATGCCAAAGGAGATGGGGCACCCTACCATAAAACCTAAGGATCATGGAGTATCTTTCCCCTGAAAGAATGAGGGATTCACTAGAAAGGAACCCACTGTATAAGAAGGCACTACAAAGACTCAAAATCAACTTGATTGGCTTGAAACTTAGTCTACCATTGCTCTTGGGTATGTTATAAGGAAGAAAGGAGGAAGAGGAAAGAAATAAGTGGGAGGAAATAGAGAAGCACGGGAATATGAAGAGTTTGGAAACATAGGAAACAAATTGTTTCAATTGGTATGTGAAAATGTCAACAATATGAGAAATAAATTGCAGGAGCAAGGAAGAAAAGGGGCTTTTGACCTTTTGCTTCTGGATCTTGGGATTTTGGCTGCAACTTTGGCTGTGGTATGATTTGGAGAGAGTGTGACTAGTTGTTGTATGAGTTAGTAAAGGTGTTTTGTTTGTTGCATGGTATCACTGTGTAACAACATATGAATTGCAAGTACTTTGAGGACTCCACTCTCTATGACCTAAATTTCTTGTATGTAACAACACATTATGAATGAATAGAAAATATTTGAAGTCTATTTTGAGTTCTCATGCGTAGGCTTAAATTACTCTCTATTTATGCTCTGTAATTTAGTCATTTCAATTAATTTAATTCAGTAGCCAAAACCAAATGGTTGGGGTTGTGCACTTTATAGCAACAATTATGGTTCTATAGTTTGCTATGAAAGCAACAAAATCTTGCTTCTTGTGTCAATGCTTCACAAGAGAACCCTTTTAAAGGAGGTTCAAGAGATATTTAATACTTATCTCCATATCATAGTATTTATTTTATAGGTAGAATTGGTAAAGAAACTAACAACTTCTATGGATTAATGGCTTTAAAGCTAGTCCTAACTATAATTAGAATACAATGTAATTTAATTACAATTTTTTTGGAGATTGAAAGATGATTATCCAATGGACGTGCAAAGAAATTTCTCTTAAGAATTCTATATTATAACCCTTCTATGATGATGTACTCTATCTATTGATATATTTTCTCATAAACATCCTTGTGTTATATTTATAAAGATACAAACAATGTTGTAGATAGACTCTGAAAAGCTAGAGTTAGCTTGAAACTAGGAAATTCAGTTATTTCAATGATCCAAAATGGACATATTGGAGAATATATTCCTGACTTATAAACCTAACTTTAGCCATTACATTTCCATCTCAATTTGTGTATAATAATGGACTTTCATGGATATCTAGATGAATAAGTAATGTACACTTTTGTATGTCATTTTTTCATTTTTAAATAAACTATCGATGAAACTAAACATGAGAAATTTTTAATTATTTTTGTGATGATATATGAGAGATAAGAATGTCGTGTAAAAGTCTTAACAACACTTATGCTATGGCCTTATGATTTTTCATTTATTTATAAATTTTTAAGATTTTTTTCCTTGAATATAAAAATCCAATTTAATATAAAATGTGTTGATTTAAATTTTAGTTTGCAGTGTGTGTATGTGGAGGATTAAATATTTTATGTAATTTGATATTTTTATGATGTTATTAGAGAATGTTTATTAAAATTAAAATATATATATATATATATATATATATATATATATATATATATATATATTTTTTTTATATATTTTTTTATTTTTTTTTTTATTTATAATAAAATATTATTCTATTTCTCTCTTTGACATAATATTGCTCTGGCTACTTATTTTAAAAATTGTATTTAAATGAATTGACCAATTACATTTTTTTTAACCTAAGGTAAAAACATAGAATAATATTCAATAATATTAAAAACAAAAAACAATCACGCTTTTTTCTTATGATTCATAAATAATACAATATTATATCATTCACAACTAAGTTGTTTTATATTTAATGTAGATAATCCATTAAAATCGAAAATATTGATTTCTTCTTGTCCTACTTTTGTCTACTTAAAAAAAAAAACCTCATAGAACCCATGTTTAGACTAGTTTAATTAAAATAACTAGCACAACCACATTTATATTAATATAAATGTGGTTGATAAATGCCATATATCAACCAATATCAATATTATTAATAATATAATATAATATTTATAATACTATTATTAATAATATTAAATAATAATAAATTAATGAATAACAATTTAAAATAACTTTTAGAAATAAATAATAACATTATAAATTTATCATATTATTAATATTATTAATATTTCATAATATTATTGATATTATGAAAAAAATTAAACACAATTTAATAAACCCAAGGGAATAACAAACATAAGGGATTAATATTAAAAACCCAAAGCATTATAAACTCAAGGGAGTAATATTAAATGTAATGGGTTAATATTATAAAGCCACGGTATACAAACCTTAAGATAAATACTATAAATGAGACAATATTTGTCACAATGCGACATTGAACCATGCTTGACCATGGTTGATTTTCATATTGAGACAATCTTTGTCACAATGCGACATTTGACCATGGTTGACCATGGTTGGCTATGCTTGACCATGGTTGATCATGGTTGGCTATGATTGATCATGGTTGCCCATGATTGATATTATAAACCCAAGGGAATAATATTAAATCTGAGGGACTAATATTATAAACCCTAAGATAAATATTGTAAACATTAAAATAAACATGGTTGACTATGGTTGATTTTCATATAGAGACAATCCTTATCACAATGCGACATTAGACCACAGTTGACCATGATTGATATTATAAACCCAAGGGATTAATACTAAAACCCCAAGGGATTATGAACCTAGGGGAATAATATTAAACCCAGGGGACTACTATTATGAACCTAAGGTATATAAACCCTAAGATAAATATTATAAACACTAAAATAAACATGGTTGACCAGGGTTGATTTTCATATTGAAACAATCCTTATCACAATGAAACATTGGACCATGGTTGACCATAGATGTTTTTCATATCAAGACAATCTTTTCCACAATGTGATGTTTGACCATGATTGACCATGGTTAACCATGTTTGATTCTATAAAACATGGTTGACCATGATTGTCCATGATTTTCACATGGAGATAATTTTTGTCACAATGTGACATTTAACCATGGTTAACCATGGTTGACTATGATTTACCATTATCGATATTATAAACCTAAGGAATTGATATTATAAACCAAAGGGAATAATAAACCCAAGGATTAATACTAAAACCCCAAGGGATTATGAAACCAAGGGAATAATATTAAACCTAAGGGACTAATATTATAAACCCAAGGTATATAAACCCTAAAATAAATATTATAAACATTAAAATAAACATGGTTAAACATGGTTGATTTTCATATTGAGACAATCCTTGTCACAATGCGACATTCGACCATGGTTGGCTATGATTGATGATAGTTGACCATGATTGATATTATAAACCTAATAGAATAATAAACCCAAGCGATTGATATTATAAACCAAAGAGAATAATAAACCTAAGGGATTAATACCAAAACCCCAAGGGATTATGAACCCAAGGGAATAATATTAAATCTAATGAACTAATATTATAAACCCAAGGTATATAAATCCTAAGATAAATATTATAAACACTAAAATAAACATGGTCGACCATGGTTAATTTTCATATTGAAATAATCCTTATCACAATTCGACATTTGACCATGGTTGGCTATGATTGACGATGGTTGACCATGATTGATATTATAAACTTAAGGGAATAATAAACCCAAGGGATTGATATTATAAACACAAGGGCATAATAAACTGAAGGGATTAATATTAAAACCCCAAGGGAAACTAAAAGGAAATAATATTAAACCCAGGGGACTAATATTATAAACCCAAGGTATATAAACCCTAAGATAAATATCATAAACACTGGAATAAACATGGTTGACCATGGTTGATTTTCATATTGAGACAATCCTTATCATAATGTGACATTGGGACATGGTTGACCATGGTTGTTTTTCATATCGAGACAATTTTTATCACAATGCACTGTCGAACCATCGTTGACCATGGATGTTTTTCATATTGAGACAATCTTTGCCACAATGTGATGTTCAACCATGGTTGGCCATGATTGACCATGTTTGATTCTATAAAATATGGTTGACCATGATCAACCATGGTTGACCATGATTGTCCATGATTTTCACTTGGAGACAATTTTTGTCACAATGCAACATTTTACCATGGTTGACTATGGTTGACCATGATTGACCACGATTGATATTATAAACCCAAGGTAATAATAAACCCCATGGATTGATACTATAAACCGAAGGGAATAATAAACCCAAGGGATCAATACTAAAATCCTAAGGGACTATGAATTCAAGGGAATAATATTAAACCTAAGGGACTAATATTATAAACCCAAAGTATATAAACCCTAAGATAGATATTATAAACACTAAAATAAACATGGTTGACCATGGTTTATTTTCACATTGAGACAATCCTTGTCACAATGTGACATTCAACCATAATTGACCATGGTTGGCTCTAATCAACGATAGTTTACCATGATTGATATTATAAACTAAGGGAATAATATTTTTTTTTGTAATTTTGGTAGGACTACATCTTCATCGTGTCCAATATATCACTCGATCAAGACGAGGAATTGAACCAGTGACTCCACATCAAGGAGTGACTTAATAGAGCACCCGATGACCATCTATCCAAGACCCCATGGACAACCCAAGGGAATAATATCAAACACAAGGGAATATTATTATTATTATAAACCCGAGGGATTTTAAACCCAATAGAATAATATTAAACCCAAGGGATTATTATTATTATTAAAAAAATATTTTAATCATGTTCATGATATGTAATTTTTTTAGAGATTAATCTCTTTCCACATTTTGTATATATATAATCTAGGTTTTAACCCCATACAGAAATTACCTGCATATGAATTCTAAAACACAGAAAATAAAAAATGTGAGAGCATAGCACATATACACCGATATTTTTCCCTAGATCCCAAAACCAGGACTAACAGCTTGATTTTTCATTATGTTCCTTTTAATGTTACAATACATATTTATACATGCCGAAGAATCCAATACCATGGATCAAAAACCATCACGTTCAAAACCATGGACAGAAAACCATCGCATCCAAAATCGTGTGCGAAAATCATGCACAAAACCATAGGTAGGTCCGCCCAACCTAATATAGGGTCCAAAAAAATTTCCCGGGGCAGCGGGGGGCCACCCGCCCCCCTCAAACCCCCCCACTCCGCAATCGATGCAATGAAGGGGGGGGCTCCGCCCCCCCCCCTAACCCCCCCCGGTTCACTACATGGGCTAGTCGTGGAAAGAATAACACAACCCAACATTCTCCCACTTGTTGTTTTCTTTCCACAGGGAGCCACACGAGAGCTTAGTCATTTATCCAACCCTGCAACGCCCATTGTTTCTCTACACCAAGAGAACTTCTCAGAGCTCACAGATTTTGTCAATGCACCCATAGTATTCTTCAAATTGTCCACCTTCACCAGCTACACCTTTTTGTCTTCTATCATATCCCTCACAAAGTGATATT
>Ga0115851_100556_pt1 | contig 17096 bp, 8 predicted proteins | sample InSIn2gowninarea_FD_83865 | JGI IMG/M metagenome (GOLD analysis project Ga0115851, IMG submission 83865)
ATCTCCTAATTGACTTTATTACAACCTAACCTAAACAGGTCTGATAAATGATTACTTTTAACCTAATCCTATCAAAAAATAAATGCAAGAAAATATCTTGAGCTGCGTTGAGGGCAGCCGTATCAAAACTGAGTAAATGTGTTGTCCTCAGTGGCTTGGTGCAGTGTTTCTATAATAACTATGCATGGGCTTCTACTCCATTGTAGTTTGGTGGCTTTAAATGCTTTAACTATGATTTGAGAGCTAGGATGGGTTTGCACAAACTGATTTGACTTTGATGGTTGCCATTCAATGTAACCTGCTTTGGGAACTGAAGGTTTCCATTAAACAATTTAACTGGTACACTTTGCTGCTTCATCTCTCCTCTGATACTCTTTGACAAATGAATTGGGTTGCATGTCTCCTTTCCCTGTGGGTCAAATCACAAATTAATGGCCGATGTTTGGCCCTCTGTTTCTTTTAGAACTATCTTCTGATCCTTTCTGCATGCTTCGCAGAGAAAAACGGGTCATTCGGCACCTTTTGGGCTTATTGGGGCTGTGCGATGAGGGGTTTTCCACTTCGGCTCATTTCCCGTAGTAATCGCGCATGAAAAACTGCCTCAGAAACTGATTCTGGGCTTCCTAAGCATGATTTTCGCCTTTCGCCCCAAAAATTGATGATGACATCAGCATGATGTAAGCGGGCGGGACCTGGTACGGCGGATGATGTCAGCATGATGATGTCAGCATGATGACATCAGTGGGATGACGTCAGCATGTATGGTGGATGACGTGGCAAGGACATGGTGGCAGTGACGTGGCAAGGGTGACTCGGCAGGAGGACGACATGTGTAGATGATGTGGCGAGGTCCTGGTGCAGTCATCAGGGGGGGAATAGGCAGTTTATGTCTTTTGTTGGACCACCTTTGGTACGGGGGCGGCTTCTATCAGAGCAGCTCCGATGCAATAGAAAGCGAACAGGTGTCTTCTATACGGGGAGAAAACCACTGCAATATCGGAGGCTAATGTCTGAACGCAGGGGGCGCTCCGAAATCAGCAGGAGCCATCGGATGGGGAGGGGCGGATCAGAGGGCTGACGGGAGACGAAGCTGGCGGTGGAATAATGGACAGGTGCACAAATATGAAAATTTTAATATAGTGCAGGTGGGGGTTTAGACTTAGGAAATGTGGGTTAGGGGTTATTAACAAGCGGGGGAGGACAGTTTAATGTTTTTAATAAGACTTTTAAACAATAAACATTGGGAAAATGACTACGGAGAGGTAAAAGTGTAAGGTTTTGAGGGGTAAAGGGGTCAATGAGGAAGGTTATTAGCCTAACCAAATGTTAGGCTAATCCCAGGACACGGAAGGCTAATGCTGGGTTCCGGATGAACTCAGCGTTTCCAAGACTTGGCTAATATGGCTATAATGCCAAGGGATGGGAATTATACATAGGGGAGTTATATAGTGTTGTTAGTAAGGGAAGGGGAAATGATGTAGGGAGTTGAATAATATAGTTAGTAATTAACATGGAGGTGACCAGAAAGCGCTAAGGTAGGGGACCTTAGGACATTTTGGGGAATAGAACTTTGTAAAAGAAGAATGAAAATACTTGAGTGAAGCAAATCTTCACCAAGGGAAATGTTATGGAACATGATGAAACTAAGAGGAATCAAGCAAATCTTGACCTCTTTAGGGGAGTTAGTAATTGATTTGGGGAAAGAAGAAGGGGAGTTAGTAATGTCTGGCTTGAGTTCCTCCGGGTGAAAAACTGCATCATGACTGTGATCTGAAAAGGTATACCACTTTAAAACACATAATTGATCATGAATCATCATTCTGCAACCTCAAAAACTACCTACCCAGTCTACTTTTCCTAACATTTTTCTTCCTTTTGGTTTGGGTGCACTTAGACTTGCAGACCCAGCTTTACAATTTTTTCCTTTTTTCTGTTCTCCTATCTAAGTCTACACTTATTTCTGCCAAGTGTCTAGATTAAGCAGTTGGGCTCCTTTGATTCTCTACCTATCTACAACTCCGCCAAGATTAAACTTTTTGGATAGATATCATTCTCTATATTCTACAACAGGAAATTGAAACATAGGGAGGCCAAGATTAAACTGTTTGGCCTTCCCTTAACTGAAAGAAATCTTCAAAAATGGAATGCAGCAGTGGCACTTAGACTAGCACACTTTCATGGCATCTTGTGGAAATATGGAACACTGCAGCCTGCAAAGTATGAAATATTTGGCATGTAAAAATGTCAATCATGAAAAATGAACACCTGTTGCAACAAGAGGCTAACAGTGGCTCCACTTGGGGATGGATTTTCCTTATGAAAAGCCAAGAACAGTAGGTCAGAATGCCTTGATCTTCTATGGTTGCTGTGGATTGAAGGAACTTCTTTGTGCTGGTTGTTAGATAATTGAAGCTTTGTAATATGAACAACCTCCTCCTCAACTGAACTATTGTGAAATGCATAGCACTGCTTGTTTTCTTCTGCGTGCTTGCTATTATGTAGAATGTTGCTTGAGCATTGTACCTTTGAGACATTCTCAAACATGGATCAAAACTGATGTTTTTTGCTTTACTTTTGCTTTGACCAAGGGTGCTGATATGAACTGAAAATACTACTCTGTTTTGCTACCTTTGACTGAAGACCGCAAACATCTTCCCTTTTTATCATGAATTTCTTGAGATATGTCGGTGCTACTTTCACTGTTTTGTTGAGACTAGTTCAAAGACAGAGCCCTCAAAACTGGAGCACTTGTATTGGCTGTGTCTTCACAAATTTTACTGTTGATCCTTAAACAATCGGCCTGCTTATACCAAAATAAAAACAGAGTGCTGATATATACAAATAAGACTGTACAAAGATATATACAAAGCTTGCATTGTGTCCCTTAAAATGGGTCATGGTAATGTTTCAGCATACGGCCATTGACAGGGCCTTCTTCGATAGAACTATCCTCTACAGATCTGAGAAAATAAGTGTTATTTCCCTGAACAGCAGAAATAACGAATGGTCCTTTCCATAAAAATCAAACTTTGCGTGTTTGCCCTTGTCTTCTCTTCTTGAGTCCCACCTTAGAACTTTGTCACCAATGTAGAAATCCTCAGCCTTAACTCTCTTGTCAAACATCTTTTTGAGCTTTTCTTGCAGAATTTGAGCTCTGTCATAAACTTGTTCTCTGGTTTGCTGAAGATGAATGGTTTGATTAATTCTTCTTTGAGTGTCATTTGGTTCAGCCTGAATCTCCTGTAACAGCTTGATAGTATGAATGCCCAGGGATGAAGGAAATCTGGCCTCCATGCCATATACTAGCTCATAAGGGCTCATCCCAATGGATCTCTTAGTTGAAAGTCTGTCTGCCCATAGGGCATTTACCAGCTTTTTGTGCCAGTTCTTCTTGTTCTCTTCCAACACTTTCTTTATGATGTTGATGAGGCTTTTGTTAGATGATTCGGCCAAGCCATTACCTTGAGGGTAATAAGCTGTAGAGTGGCCCAAGGTAATATGAAATTGGTGGCAGAAATTGATCATATTTTTGGACTTAAAGGCAGCGGCATTGTCAGTTATGATTTTCTCAGGGCAGCCAAATCTAGAAAGGATATTGCACTCAAGGAATTGGATAATGATGGTTTCATTGGCTTGCCTACAGGGAATGGCTTCAACCCACTTAGTGAAATAGTCGGTGGCTGTTAGGATCCATTTATGCTGGCGTGAGGAAGAGGGATGGATTTCTCCAATGAAGTCAAGACCCCATTATTGAAAAGGTTTTTCAGTTGAGATGGGTTTAAGGGGAAAAGGTAACAACATTCTCTTGCCCTCAAAGATTTGGCACTTGTGACATGACATGGCAAATTTCTTTACATCTTCAAAAAGAGAGGGCCAATAGAAACCGGCCCTTAAGATTTTATTTCCACAGTCACCTGCATGGAATTATTTCATGACTTTGTTAGTTTCATTCATGGTTAAACAATTTAGCAATATACCCTCATGATTTCTCCAAAATAATGCACCATCTATTACACAAAACTTTAAAGCCTTCATTTTCAAAAATCTCTTCTTGGTCCTTGACAATCCTGGGGGAGCACACAGGTTTAACAATACAAAACATATATCAGCATACCATGGGGAGTGCAAAAAGATTTCACTGATCTGTGGAGTCGCCAACTCTGGTTCATTGTCCAGCTGGTTAATGTCTAGGGCATGAAAGTTTGTTTCGGACATTAGTTTGGCTAAACCTTGTCCCTTTATTAGCTTGGTTGGTTTTATTTTTATGTCATACTCAAGGATATTTGCTATCCACTTGCCTCTTTTGCCTTCTAATTCCTCTTGGGTCAGTATGTCTTTTACAGCAACGTGTGGGACATAGGCAATCACATGTGAATATAAAATGTATACTCTGAAATCCTTGATGGCCTTAAGGAGTGCATAGGCCTGCTTTTCCATGATTGGGTACTTCAAAGGGGCATCTCTTAAGGCTCAGCTGAAAAATGCAATCGGCTTTTCAGCTCCCTGTTCATCCTTTTGCAAAAGGACAGCATCTATAGTATGATCAAATGCAAAGGAAAAAATGATAAAATCCTTGTCAAATTGTGTAATAGTGAGGACAGGGGTTTGGGTTAAGGCCATTTTGATGCTCTCAAATGCTTGCTTGGTTTCAAGAGACCATTTTACCTTGGCATCCTTTTTTAACATGTTGCTTAACAGTCGTATCATTTTAGCTAGATTTACAATAAATCTTCTTAGGAAATTGATCTTTCCAAGGAATGCTTGCAGCTCTTTTATGTTTCTTGGATATGGGATTTGGAGGATGGCTTGGATTCCTTCAGGATCAATTCTAATCCCATATTTTGATATGATGTGGCCAAGTAATTTGCCCCCTTCAAGGCTAAAGAGAGACTTCTTGGGGTTCAAGGAAATGCCATATTTCCTGCATGTCATGAATATTTTCCTAAGATGCTTGAGGTGCTCTTCGTCAGATTTGGAAAATGGGGTAAGATCATCAAGATAGACAACTAGGAAGTCATGTATTTCTTTAGAAAATGCAATATCCATTGCTCGTTGAAAGGTTGCACCAGCGTTTTTAAGTCTGAATGGCATCTTAACATACTTAAATGTTCCCCATGGTGTCGTAAAGGTTGTTTTGTCTTGGTCATCCTGGTGAACAAGTATTTGGTTGAAACCTGAAAAGCCATCCAGCAGAGAGATTCTAGATGACCCCACTACTCTTTGTAGGATGTGGTCCATTTTGGGCAAAGGATAGTGGTCTTTTAGGGAGACTTGGTTTAAATTTCTCAGATCTACACAAAGTCTAATCTCACCTGTCTTCTTTCTTGTGGGAACAAGGTTGGATACCCATTCAGAAAATCTGATGGGTGCTATTATGCCTGCTTCAAACATCCTCTTCACTTCCTTCTCAATCATGGGAAGAAGCATAGGGTTAATTCTTCTAAGTTTCTGTTTGAAGGGTTTCTGGTTTGGTTTTAAGGGAATTATGTGTTGGATCACCGAGGTGTCATAGGATTTCAAATCCTCATAACTCCAAACAAATACATCTTGGAACTCTTTAAATAAATCAATATACTTGGGCTTTTGATCAGGTGGCAAATTTTTGGATAGTTTGATCATTTTGGGATTCTCTTCTGTCCCGATGTTGTGTTCTTCTATAGCAGCATTTAATGGTTGTAATTTTGGCTTTCTGGGAACATCATTGGCGTCAAACATGTCTTCTAATGGGTTTAAGCCAGCAGGAAGAAAATTATCCTTCAAGTCAATGATCTCTGCCTCTGTTTTGGCAATTTCTTCCAAATGCATTCGTTTCAGTTGTTCTATGTTTGTTTTGTCAAAAACAGTTCGGTTCAGGATCTGTTTGGCTATTGCAGCTGTTACAACTTGCTGATTTACCTGCTGATTTTTAGTTGTTTGCTGTTGGTCATCTGTCATAGTGTCCATGTCAATGTTAATATTTGAAAACTCATGCTCAAGGGTAAGGAAATTATTAATCTGGACATCATTCTCGAACACTGGCCAATCTTTGACGTTATTTGGGACAGCAGGCCTATGTTTTATTTCAGCTGTGAAGTGATGTTTTGGCTCAAAGGGAAGCTTGCATGTACTAGCAAAGGTGGCTAGGCTGTGTGCATGAATGTTATGCTCTCTTGAGATCTTGGCCAGGCTGAATTCAGTGAATGCAGTGAGTATATTAGTGGCAGTGGTCCTATAGGCCCTCACTCTATTGTCATTGGTTACAAAGTTACCTTTCATCTGTTGTATGATTAAATCAGAGTCACCTAAAATGGACAGCTTTGCAGCTCCTAGAGCTTTGAGCAGTTTAAGGCCTAAAAGCAGAGCCTCATACTCCGCCATATTGTTCGTGCATTTGAAATTCAGTCTATAGGCATGACCTTCCGCATGGTTGTCATGTGTATTGTGAACCCAAGCACCTGCCCCTGCTCCCAACCTGTTGACAGAACCATCAAACTCTAAATACCATTTGATTTCTTGCTTGTGGTTCGTGCTAAGAGTTTCAGCTATGTTAAGATTGGGCAGATTTGAAATTTCTATTTGGGGAGTTTCTTCTAGCATGCTGGTTGCATTAATTGTTGTGACAGTCTCCTAGGTATGTGCAACCGATTCTTCATTGATGTGTGCTTGTTGTTCTAGAGCCAAAGGCTCATCATCAGTTGGAGAATTTGTATCATCATTAAACAAAATAAAGGAATCCATATCAGAATGGATTGAGTAAATGGGAAAATTTTCGGGTTTGGTCTCACTACTTACCACATATTTCATGGGGGTTTCTCTGTACAGTCTCTTTGGTTGCCCAAAGACTGAAATAGTAGCATAGGATAGGTCTAGTTGAAGGGATCCTTGGAGCTTTGCTCCCCATGATCTTGACAGGAGCATACCATATTTTGGTGGGATGTCAGCCACCACTACATCCATGAGGATGGTCTTGTTGGGATATTGGACTAGGGACACACATAAGTCTTTGATGAGGCCTAAACACTTGACTTGACTTGAGTCAAATGAGTACAAATCTTTGTAGGGTCTTGTAATATCAAGGTTCAGCTTTTCCATAACCGCTTTGGGCATAAGATTGTGCGATGCACCGGAGTCAAACATAGCGTTGTGTAAAACTTTGTCATGTATATGAAAACTGACATAAAAGGGTGGAATAGGTCCATATGTTGATTTTCCATTAACTTCTGGGCCAAACAACAGTTCAGGGGTATCATCCAAAACATTTACATCATCCTTATTCTCTGGTATTTGAAGTGATCTTTGAATTTGTTGCCTATATACATCGTGCTTAGCAAGCTTTGAGAGGGGGATGGATATCTTCAACTTAGCTATTTCTGCCTCTAAATTAAATGGCTTTTCCAATGGAGTCTTGGTGTTGATAATGGCAGTTTTTTCTGTTTCATTTGAATTATTTGGTATTTGCTCTTATTTATCATCGTTATGGGAAGTGCTCGCCTGCGGTTTTTCAATTTCATGAGGGCTTTTTGGAATGCTGTTAGAGTTTTGCTTAGAGGAAGAAGGTGGCAAAAGCTGATCTATAGAAGGCTGCGCTTCTATAATGTCTTCTACAGTCACTTGATGTGGGTTTGGGGCAGTTGTGTCAGCTGGTTCTATTATGATAGCCTTGCTCTTAATCTTGTTGGGCTGTTTGCCATCCTTTGTTTTGCTAGGTTCAGAAATGTCAATGGCCCTAGTTTTCAACTTATATTGTTTGTGTACTTCATACACAGCAGTATCATAACCTTGTTTAAAATCAAAAGACTCACCAGATTTAGTGTGAAACTGATTATAGTCACATTCATTTTGGTCTTCTTGGCTCAGAAATGTTTGGTGCTCACCCTTTAGATCCATCAGGTTCATATGAGTATCTTCTAAGGGTTCGCTAGAAGTAGATCCTTCAACATAGTTATCTTGAAAATGGGGTCTTATGTCATGGTCTGGGCTAGACCTTCCCGCATTTGTGTTCTGCGTCTTCCTAAAATTTGGGTTCCTTATGGTATTGGGCTGTTGTCCTTCCCATGATGCTCTTCTCTCAATATTTTCTACTCTTTCTCCTAGCCTTTGTAGGCCATGGATAATAGCATCAAGATTTTGATCAAAGGCCGAGGGTTCTTCCTTAAAGGTGGTTCTTCTTTCCATTCTAGCTCTGTTCCTTTTGGCAATTAGGTTGGCCTCTACGCTAACAACAACATTTTACATGTCTGCAAGGGTCTGAGGAGCTCTTTCTTTTAACTGGTATGCCATGTCTAGGTCGAATCCATCAGGGAATTTATACAAGGCAAGGTCAGGTGGGGGTCTTAAGTTTTGTGGTATTGCTTTATAGACATTATTGAATCTTGCACAGTACTCCAAAACAGTCTCCTGAGGACCTCTTTTAATTGTATCATATTCAGCTAGTATGTGCAAAGGGTCTTTCTTTTTCTCCCATCTGTTGGTAAAGGATTGGTAAAGCTCATCTGGGATGGTTATGGAGTTTGCAGCAAGTGATCTAAACCAAGTTCTTACATGACCGGTTAAACTTTGAACAAAAATTCTCGTTCTCACACTATCATCATCTATCTCGTAGTTTTCAAAATAGTCTTACATCTTTTTGGTATGCTGAAGGGTTGTGAAAGGACCGGTACTATCAAAATAGGTAATTTTGGATTGATACTCCTGAGGTAAGGCCCCAGGATTAGCAGGCAATTGCAGGGGTACATATATATTAGGCATATTTGCTGGGATAAGTGGAACAAATGGGACAACAAGGATAACAGGGGTAACTGGAACAACATTAGCGGTAGTTGTAGTATGTGCAGTGAATGGAGGTGTGGAAGGAGTGCTATGAGATGTGGATGATGAATCAAGGGAAACAGGGGTTGAACGAAATAGAACCTTAATAGGAGTTGGAACACGGCTTGGGTGAGTTTCTTCTCAACTCAAATCAGCAAAATCTTGTCTTTGCTCTTGATCTTTGGGATTATGTTCGGATTTCCTAAAGCAGCTGGTGGGTCTGGATCTGGATTTGACCTTGTATATCGTGAATTCTTCTTCAGAGCCAGCTTCTGAGCTTGTTTTTTTTTTTTTTTTGGTATTTTGCTGGGAATGTTTTTAGAATTGAATTAGCGAAGGACTGATTAGATTTTGGAATAGCTGTGTATAGCTTAAAACTAGCATGAAGATTGACTGAAGCAGCTTTTATCTACTCCTATAAATGTAGAACAAGAACAGTTTCAAAGGCTTCCTGGCTAACATTCAGGCTTCATCTGTAGCTTTAGGGGATATAGAGCAATTAGAAAATCAACTTTTCCAGTGGATTTTTACAACCTTCTTCATGAAATTAACTGAGGAAGTCCCCAGTGGAGTCGCCATTATGTTATCACTCAGGTTGTCCCTTAGGTTGTAATAAAGGGATACGGCCGAGGTAACCACATATCAACTTTGGACTACAGGTTCTAGCCCACCTGCAATCAGAGAGGTCTCTCTCTTTATGATTTAGCTTTATTTGAAAGGATTTTAGGCTAGCTATTGAATTCGGGAGTTTTTGTTTTGATTTTGGTGGGAAGATTGATGTTTTCAGGTAAAGAGGCAGGTATAGTGTGAAAATTTCAAACCATTGGGCATGGAGTCAAAGAGTAGGACTGCTGGTGCGTTTTCTTGGTCACAAGAGAGATATGGAGCAAGGTAACTGCGCACGAAACAATGTTTCAGGTTTAAAGGATGGAGTGAGTGCTAAGTAATGAGAGGCAGTCAAGAATCTCTCAATCAGCTTAACAGAGGGAAACAACGAAGCCCTACCTAGGGGCAGTAAAGAATCCCTAGATAATTGGCAAACACAGGTGAATTAGGGTAAATATGAGCTAGAAGGAATTCATATTCATTACCAATTCATTCAGATGAAAACATAAAGAAACAACAGAAATTGAGCATAGAGTGTATTTAAACAAGTTCTAGGCTAATCTTTCTTTCTGCTATTTAGATAGTGGTAAACAATGAATAGAGGTAAGATGCACTTATTGTTTCATGCTGCAGCGCAGGAATTCCATCTTTCAGTCTCTAGAAATCATTAATAACACATCAGACAATGTCTTCTCCAGGCTTTCAGGAATCTTTGATTACAGAAACAGTCTCAGGTATACAGTGCGAGTCTCTAGTGAGAATTATCAATCGACCAACCCTTAAAATAGTACAGAGGGTGGTATATATAGGGAAAACTCTCCTAATTGCCTTTATTACAACCTGACCTAAACAGGTCTGAGAAATGATTACTCTTAACCTAATCCTATCTAGAAATAAATGCAAGAAAATATCTTGAGCTGCGCTGAGGGCAGCCGTATCAAAACTGAGTAAATGTGTTGTCCTCGGTGGCTTGGTGCAGTGTTTCTATAATAACTGTGCATGGGCTTCTGCTCCATTGTAGTTCGGTGGCTTTAAATGCTTTAACTGTGATTTGAGAGCTGGGATGGGTTTGCACAAATTGATTTGACTTTGTTGGTTGACATTCAATGTAACCTGCTTTGGGAACTGAAGGTTTCCATTAAACAATTTAACTCGTACACTTTGCTGCTTCATCTCTCCTCTGATACTCTTTGACAAATGAATTGGGTTGCGTCTCTCCTTTTGCTGTGGGTCAAATCACAAACTAATGGCCATTGTTCGGCCCTCTGTTTCTTTTAGAACTATCTTCTGATCCTTTCTGCATGCTTCGCAGAGAAAAATGGGTCGTTCGACACCTTTTGGGCTTGCTGGGGCTGCGCGATGAGGGGTTTTCCACTTCGGCTCATTTCCTGTAGCCATGCACAATTAGCGCTAGGTGCTAATCACGCATGAAAAACTGCCTCAGAAACTGATTCCGGGCTTCCTAAGCACGATTTTTGCCTTTCGCCTCAAAAATTGATGATGACGTCAGTATGACGTAAGCGGGCAGGAGCTGGTATAGCGGATGACGTCAGCATGATGATGTCAATGAGATGACGTCAGCATGTACGCTGGATGACGTGGCAGGGACATGGTGGCAGTGATGTGGCAAGTGTGACTCGGCAGGAGGATGACGTGTGCAGATGATGTGGCGAGGTCCTGGCACAGTCGTCAGGGGGGGAATAGGTGGTTTATGGTTTTTGTCAGACCTCCTTTGGTACGAGGGCGGTTTCTATCAGAGCGGCTCCGACGCAATAGAAAGCGGTCAGGTGTCTTCTGTACGGGGAGAAAACCACTGCAATATCGAAGGCTAACGTCCAGACGTAGGGGGCGCTCCGAAATCGGTGAGAGCCATCGGATGGGGAGGGGCGGATCAGAGGGCTGACGGGAGACGGAGCTGGCGGCGGAATAATGGACGGGTGCACAAATATGCGAATTTTAATATAGCGCGGGTGGGGGTTTAGTCTTAGGAAATGTAGGTTAGGGGCTATTGACAAGCGGGGGAGGATAGTTTAATGTTTTTAATAAGACTTTTAAACAATAAACTTTGGCAAAATGACTACGGAGGGGTAAAAGTGTAAGGTTTTGAGGGGTAAAGGGGTGAATGAGGAAGGTTATTAGCCTAACCAAATGTTAGGCTAATCCCAGGACACGGAAGGCTAATGCTAGGTTCCGGATGAACTCAGCATTTCCAAGACTTTGATAAATATGGCTATAATGCCAAGGGATGGGAATATATACATAGGGGAGTTATATAGTGCTGTTAGTAAGGGAAGGGGAAATGATGTAGGGAGTTAAATAATATAGTTAGTAATTAACATGGAGGTGACCAGAAAGCGCTAAGGTAGGGGACCTTAGGCCATTTTGGGGAATAGAACTTTGTAAAAGAAGAATGAAAATACTTGAGTGAAGCAGATCTTCACCAAGGGCAATGTTATGGAACATGATGGAACTAAGAGGAATCAAGTAGATCTTGACCTCTTTAGGGGAGTTAGTAATTGATTTGGGGAAAGAAGAAGGGGAGTTAGTAATGTCCGGCTTCAGTTCCTCCAGGTGAAAAACTGCATCATGACTATGATCTGAAAAGGTATACCACTTTAAAACACATAATTGATCATGAATCATCATTCTACAACCTCAAAAACTACCTACCCAGTCTACTTTTCCTAACATTTTTTCTTCTTTTTGGTTTGGGTGCACTTAGACTTGCAAACCCAGCTTTACAATTTTTTCTTTTTTTCTGTTCTCCTATCTAAGTCTACACTTATTTCTGCCAAGGGTCCAGATTAAGCAGTTGGGCTCCTTTCATTCTCTACCTATCTACAACTCTGCCAAGATTAAACTGTTTGGATAGATATCATTCTCTATATTCTACAACAGGAAATTGAAACCTAGGGAGGCCAAGATTAAACTGTTTGTCCTTCCCTTAACTGAAAGAAATCTTCAAAAATGGAATGCAACAGTGGCACTTAGAGTAGCACACTTTCATGGCATCTTGTGGAAATATGGAACACTGCAGCCTGCAAAGTATGACATATTTGGTATGTAAAAATGTCAATCATGAAAAATGAACACCTGTTGCAATAGGAGGCTAACAGGTACATCACAGTGGAATTAGAGAAAATTTATTGGCCATTTGTGGGATGAAATGATGTGAAAAGTTAGAGGGAAAACAAGAAGTATTTCTATTGGCTAGAATAGGTGAAGCACCAAAAGTGAAGGCACAATAAGAAATAATGGAAGAATTAGATGATTCAAGAATTGTAAATGATTTTGATATGATAACCTAGACTGAAGAAGAAATCATGTAGTCCCTCACCAAAATGTCCCACACTCAGCTCAAAAATTCTAACCAACATAGCAATTCACATTCCACAGTAGGCGGCCATATACATGCGTGTACCAATCCCAAGAATAGCCTACATATTTATGGGAGTAGGCCAATAATGCCACCATTTTGGGATGATTCCTCCAAGGAGCAAGAATCTCTCTTGCCTACCCATAGCAGGAATAATAACGACTCTCATGAGGGAGTACTAGAAATTACCTCCTGAAGTAAAGGTGACTTTGACCATAAATGATTATTATTTTATAAGGATAAAATAACAAGGAAACACCCTATGGTGGTAATAAGAAATAATGTATCATCCATTGGTATCATCCATTGTAAATGATGTTCATAAATAAAGTTGGATCACCCAAGTATCAATTGTGGTGGAAATTGATCAGATATTGACCAAGGTGAATAATCACAAGGCTAAAATATAGAAGGGCAAAGGGAATTCCAAATATTATTTTATAATTTGAGAAAATTAAGATTTAGAAGTCTATAAAAATTAAGATAAAACCACTATGCTTGGATGTTTTGTATCAATCTTTAATGATGTTCATAAATAAAGTTGGATCACCAAGTATCAATTGTGGTGGAAATTGATGGGATATTGACCAAGGTGAATAATCACAGGGCTAAAAGATAGAAGGGCAAAGGGAATTCAAAATATAATTTTAGAATTTGAGAAAATCTAGTCTTAGGACTCTATAAAAATTAAGACGAAACCACTATGCTTGGATCTTTCATATCAATCTTTAGAATCGAAAAAGTATCTTGAGGAGGCAAGGAGCGTAGTCAAAAGGAATTTTCTCTTCGAGAAGCCTGAGAAGTCTAGCAAGGAAATGTTCTCAAAGTATTGAAGAATGTATACACTTGTCAATGAAATAGAAAGAGAACTACATGTGGATTAACCTCGGGATGCACTAAATAATTCAACAAGATTAATGATTAAAAGTCTTTATAAACGACATGCACCAAAACATTGCAATTTTTAAGAAAGTGAAGTTACCAAGGATTTTGTTCTGTAGAATAAAAATTTAAAGTCTGATGATATCCATAATGTTGTGATAGAAAAAGAAAAACAATGTAGTAATCCATTTCAATTGCAAAACAATAATTTATAATGTTAACATATCAACAAAGTTGTCACAAAGAAATCAATAGAATCAAGCTATCGAGTGCAACTACAAGAAAATGATTCTTTGAAGGATGACTTAGTTAAAGGGAGAGGCAACTTGAGATAATTCAATGTCATATTCCTCAATAGATCGCATGTACATGTGCTTATAGAATATAGTCCAAAGGAAAATTAGAGATAAAATCCTTTTATTCTTGTAGAAGATAGTATAGAGGCCATTCGAATACAAGATCCTCTAATGCATGAAGAGCTTGATATGTGAGTATAAACAACTAAAGAAGTAGAGGTGATTTTTTAGACTAAGAAACATATTAATTTAAGTTTAGATCGTCATATTTGTAGCAATAGCTAGAACTGTGGTCTAGGAAAATATGAAAATACTCAGCAAGTCAATTATAGACACAACCTTGTTAATGCTTCCATAATGAAAACAAGAAATGGAAATGGATTTTCTACTTTCCAAAGGAAAAGTAGAAGCATCAAGAAATCAAACCATCGCTTGAAAAAGATAATCAAATATTCTCACTGTTATATATTTGTTATTGAGGAGACTAATGAAACATTAAATGATGTGTTTTACAACGTTTTGATAATATCACGGTTTACAAGTGCCTGTTGGTTCTTGAAAAGACAGCCAAATAGTTGTAGGGATGAGTTTTAGCCTCATTCAAACAAATTCAACAGACATTATTGTCCACTCCCAAATTGTGGTCCATCATGTTTTAGCTCCTACTCTTTTTAAAATGAGGCCCACAAGAAAAAATGTGCTTCTGAATTTGGAAAACCCTAATAGTTCAAGCACAAAATCTATTGAGTTACCCAAAATAGAAGGTAGTTAAAATGGACAAAGTGTGCATGATGCATTGGATTTTTATTATAATCGTGTTGTAGTGGCTACAACCACCCTCCAAAATTTTGGTCTACACCCAATTTAGGAGCCTCCCTTGAGAGTTTCGCTTGATGGTTTCATACACTCAGGTTCACTCTATGAGATCGTGTGAGTCTTTTCACCGAACTTACTTGTTCATTCCACCCAAGCATTTGCATGTTGATGTCAATGTCATGCTTGTGACCATGTTCTCGTCATGCTCAATGTCTTTGCTGCATGAGTACATGTTATGTTCTCTATGAAAACATCTGTTGCACTCACACATGGAGTCAACTTCACTCTCGTGCAAGCATCATCACAGTCGATCAACGACTAATCACAAGTGCTGTGCTTATCTCTTTCACCATCACTTAGTCATTTTGAAAATCTATGTCTCGATAGTTTGAGTCGTCTCGTCGTCGAGTCATGTAAGTGTGTGTTTTTAGGATCACATATGCATATTTCACTCATGCACAAACTTAATCATTTTGCTAAAGTTCAGATGACTAGATTCCCCTCTGACAGTGGGATCATCACCCCACCATTGACTCGATTGATTGTCACCCTCAACAACGTAGAAGCACCAAGCAAGTCATTTCAAGTTTCGCTTCCCACAAGCAAATCAATCAACCTTCATGTTGTTCAACCAGAGGATTTGATCCATCAGTCACCTCGAGACTCATTCCCCTAAAAAAATTCATAGAGGCTGCAGACCTTTCCTACTCCATTGCTTGGGAAAATCGCAGAGAGAGGCTAGATAGACATCTAGTTCCGTCCCTGTCTCCCTTAGAAAATTGGGCAATTTTTCTAGCTAGTCCTCCTGACAGAAGACCAACTCCTCACCCAGATAATTGCATAGTTTTCATGAGCAAGCCCTCTACTACCCAGCAGTCTTCTTAGCTCAGAAATTATGTAGAAGTGATCAACAATTCAACCTCCAAGCATTAGTGTATTTTCTCTCACCAGTAGCCCCCAATAGAACACTTCGAGTTCCCTCCAAGAATTGTGCAGTTTCTGGTGCTAAGTGCCCAACAGCTGACTACGATTTGCCTTCAGGAATTCTGTAGTTTTTGCTACAAGTGACCCAACATCTAGCTCCCAGTTCCCTCCAAGAATTGTGCAGTTTTGTCTATCAAGCTCCCGGCCCATTCCTCCAGAAAATTGCACAAATCATGTCCGTAAATCCTCCCTATGGCTCGACCTGTTCCTCCAAGAAATTGTGAAAATTTTGTTATCAATCTTTCACTACTCATTCATTCCAGAAAATGCGCAGATTTTGTTTGCTCTGCCTTCCCGCAACCTAGGACTGTTCCACCCAAAATTTTGCGCAGTTTTTCCCTCTAGCCAAGCCAGACCTTGCGGACAGTCACTGTTGATCCAGATTGCTTATCTTCATCTAGTTTTCATGAGCAGTGCCAAGACCCTCCATCCTGCCTCATAACCTTGTTACCTCTTGCAGTGACTTGCATCCGAAATGATCATGTATCATGCTAGAATAGGAGGTTTTTTTGTATTTATTGTCATCCCGTCATGAGTGACTACAGATACAGGTACACAAACAAACATGGTTGTGACGACAAATTGGACGAATTGAGGGAGCACAAGCAAAAGTATAGGTTCACCAACAAGCAAGAAAGCAATGCATGCAAAGAGATATGCTCATAAGTGGATGATTATGCAAAGATTTATTCGAAGATCAACAGAGGAGTAAACATGCAAGATGTGCTCATGGACGAACAAACGAATGAACATGCACCTTTCATGAACAAGTGAACTTGCCAAGCCTTCCAACATACAGGCAAGGAGCAATGTGTCAAAGCAACATCAAGTGAACCAATTACCATTGAATACTCCCCACACTTTGCCATGTGGAGGTGAAGGAGTGACACACCATCAAGAAATCCATCACTTAGCAGCACGGTAGCTTGACATGCACTCCAGCGGTAGGAAAAATGTACCTCCACTGTCATGTCAAGTCATGTCATGAGTCATGTCATCCACATCTCTACTATGGACCATGTTGTCAATTAATTTAATGTAACATGGAAGTCCAAGAGACCCATTTGTTGTACAAAGAGTCATGTAAAGTCGAAAAGTCATGGAAGTCAAACAATCATGAAGGTAGTTGAACAACCACAAGGGTCAGTTTCACCCTTGTCTATAAATACCCCCTCATTTGTACATGTAAAGGACTTTTCACCTCATCTCCTCCCACATAACCTTGAGAGTGTGTAATATTTTCTTTGAGGAGTAAGTAGTGGATCCAATGCCCCACATGGCAAAGTGTGGGGAGTATTCAATGGTAATTGGTTCACTTGATGTTGCTTTGACACATTGCTCCTTGCCTG
>Ga0115851_100558_pt1 | contig 17077 bp, 14 predicted proteins | sample InSIn2gowninarea_FD_83865 | JGI IMG/M metagenome (GOLD analysis project Ga0115851, IMG submission 83865)
ATTGCACAATCATATAGAAGAAAACTTGAAGAACTTTATTAATAGAAGGGAGAATTACAACCCAATTGTCTGATGCAGCATCATCCTCCCAGCTTCAATCCCTCTTCACCTCATGAAATAGCAAGATCACACCAACAATACAATGCTCCTTCCTCAATTACAAACTATCAACACTTCCTTGCAATTCACAATATTCCAACCCCTAGATCTCTTAGACGAGGGATCCATTTATAGATGGGTGTAAGGGTGTGAGTCATCCATGGGTTTTGATTGGTGTCATTCCACTTGTTACAATTGGTTCCATTTGGAGATTTCTTAGATCCCTTACCCATCCTTAGGCGAATTCAGAGAGGCAAGTGGCATAGAAGAAGTTTCTAGAAGATTCCATGAGCAACCACCTAGCAAACTGTCTCGGACATTTGTCCATCCTCGCCCATCGCACCCTATAGAAGGCCTACACTGTATGCATCACACCTTGGCAGTGTACCACTCAGTATACATCGCACTTTGCCATTGGAGCAGTCAGTATGGTTCACTTTAGGTAATTTCTGGATGGTTTCTCATATAGAACTTTTGGGGAATGATGTAATTAGATGACTATGTTCTTTTAGGGTATGAAACAACTCTTTTAGGGGTTGATGAGCCCTAGTTTATCGACATATAAGTTTGGGGTTGATGTGCCCAAATATGTCTATAACAGGGGGTTGCTTTGAGAAGTGCAAAAGTGATCTTTTCCTAGCTGGAAAAATCATGAACGGAAAAATATCCTTTTAGCAGATTTAACCATTTATCTACAACATCTATATCTATCTGACCCTCAAATATGGGAAAGTCAAAGTTAACTTGTACCTTAAAGGGTGTGGCACTTCTAGAGTAGCTTTCGGAAGTAGGTGTGTCGCCCTTGGGTAGCTGCTGAAGTATCTGGACAAAGTTGTCCATCATCACGTTCCTTTGTCGCTCGAGGGTTTCTTCGAGCAAGATTTTGATAGGATCTCCTGCCCCCTCATCTTTCTTTTCATTCTTCACGGGAGGCCGCAGGATTTGCGAGGCTAGTCTTGCAAAGGTTGGACCAGTTCAAGCCCTAACTCCTTGTATTCCAACCTCGTTGGGGACATACAAAGAAAAATAGAGAAAGAGCAGATTGCTCTGATACCACTGATCCGGATTTAAACAGGAACGCAACAAATTACAAATATAACCATAAATACAAAGATACAGTAGAAATAACACTTAATTTCATTAATATCAAATACTAAAATATGCTTACAAACAAGATGGAAATAAGACTAGCTCGGGCAATGGTAACTTATCTCTGAGAAGAGTTGTGAAGGCTACATTCCTCAAAACTATGTTACAATGAGGCTCAAAGGCCTATTTCTTATCGAGAAACAACAGAAAACCCTAAACATCCAAAAATCTAACCCTAGGAGATGAAGCGCCAAAACTGTGGGCCCTGTTTGGGTAAATTGGTACATCAACTTCCCGGGGTCGTAACTTTGGCATACGATCTCCGTTTGGCTATCATAATACCTCATTTCAAAGATCTCAGAGAGAAGATTGAGAATAAACTAGCAAGTTGTTGTGGGACTTTCCGCTCTCACTGTTTTCCCTAAAAATGTTGTTTAGGGCCTCAAAACGCCTCCGGAAGTTCAAGACCCGAAAAACTGCCAAAAATAGCAAACTGTGCTACAATTAAGGAAACCGAAAAACTAAAAGAGACAGTGTTGGGGGTTCAAGTGGAATAGGCAGGTGGCCACCGAGATCCCCTTGGATCAAGAAATCAAAAGAGAAAACAAAGAAATAGGTCAGCAAGCACACTTCCCTTCATACTAAGTATTTGTAAGGTTGTTCGACCTTTAGTTGTTTTAATTGGTTCATTTTAAATAATAATTGTTAGATGTTTAAATGGGGTTCAATCAGTCGTGGTTCTCTTGGTGTTACAGTCACATTCTTTTTGTCAAGTTGTCTGTGATCCTCCAAGCTTGACCTATGGCCTGAGAAACCACGACCTAGGGGTATCCAATCCATCAAAGTCACCCAGGGATCGCACCTAGCCTGGACCACACCAACCCTAAGTTGACTGGAATTTTTAGCATGTCTCCTCCCCCTAGCATAGGCACAAATACCATCGTGAGGTTTGATCCTAGGTAACCTTCTTAATGAGGCCCATCCTTAACCAATTGTGCTAGTGGGACTTGACCTTTAACATTGGGTCAACATCTACTGCTCTTTTTTTCTTTTTGTAAGTAAGCACCCACGGGGGATTTGAATCGGTGACCTATCGCAAGGAGTGCCTTAATAATGCACCCATTCATCGTCAATCCAAATCTCTATGGGTGTTACAGTAACAATTATTAATGTAAGGAATAAGGCAGAGTATGGGGATGTTACATGTTGTCTCCTTTCCACTAGAAAGATAAAAAAAATTCCAACATCATCTTTCTCATAGAAATTTACCATAGGATCATTATTCAATAATTCATTGGAATGAGAAAACTCACAGTACTTGCTTACATCTTGAGGTAGGAAGTTGTCAATGCATTCTCCCTTTTCACTAATGATTATACCACTTTTGAGCTTGGTGTGATTGTGAACCTATTTTATCAATTGTATTTTTGTAAACGCTAATGCCCATCCCACTACCAATTGTAAAGTTTATTTCTTGATAAAATTGAAAACAAAATCATCTACCTTTCATTGGTATTGTTAATTATATGGTGTGAAGTCTCTGTGATATTAGTTCTTGGACATAGTATACATGTTTTTCTAGGATAGTATCATCATCGACAATATTATGCTTTCTTTTCTATCCCCAAATCAAAGGATCCTCATATCCAAATTTCTCTTCGACAATGAAATAACATCACATCATGTTCCTAATTTATATTCTTCCTCATGTATCGTCATAGGGATAGACGTTATGACTGCTTCCTTAGCCTTCATCTTTGGATTATTTGGATATTGCCACACTACAAATCCTTTTTATAGCATTTCTTTGTTTGATTGCATGCAAAAAAAATCCATTCTTTTATATAGAAAAAAGAAAAAGGATGGGAATTGTTTGGAAATTACCATGAATAACTCTAAACCAAGGATTCTTTCACCTAATGGAAAATATGAAGGTTGCATCTCAAATCACTTAATCATAAAACAATAATCAAACATAACTAAGTGATCTCACCATGTATGGAAACAAAAGTTACTTCATTGTTTGACTTTTGTTTGATTTTTTTTTTTATGGAATGAAACATTACAAGATTCTAGGTGAATTAAAATCCAATTGGGTTTGACTTTTGTTTGATTTTTTTTTTATGGAATGAAACATTACAAGATTCTATGCAAATTTTAGTCCAATTGGGTTTGACTTTTGTTTGATTTTTTTTTTTATGGAATGAAACATTACAAGATTCTAGGTGAATTTAAATCCAACTGGGTGCCCAATCTATGTTATTTATGACAAAATTCCAAATTGTCTAGTCCTAGTGTAGTAGTGTATGCTCGAACCGACATTGATGGCTAGTATGATGTTCCAAGCACATGAAACTTCCATTTGGTGGTTTCAAAAGGCTTTTAGATGCATTCGTCAATGATTACCCATTAGTGGATGACATCATGGATCGATAATTAGTGTTATGTATTTCGAGTTTTGATGGTTTCCTTATGGTTACATTGATGCTATACTAGGTAAATTCCATCAATTATTGATTTTCGTCCATCAAAAATAACATTTTCGAGTTAAATCTTTGTTGATTGTGTCAATGGTGACATTGAGTTACATGGTTTGATGTCATTGGGCCTAATTTATGACAAGATCGACTGGCTCGAATCGAACTTCATATTTTAAATGGATGGTTGAGAAATATTATTAGTGCCCTATTGAGTGATTTGGTTAACATCGACAATCAACATTAGGATTTGACTAATGTCCATTAAGTCATTGAATGTTGATGACCTTGTGGTGATGGATAAACTCTATGATATCAATGACATCCTCTAGGTAACACAATTTTCTAGACACTTATGAAATTTGTTAGCCATCGATGAATTCTTTAAAGTTACATCATGTCCAATTGAAAATGTTTCATTGTCACTGATAGGCTTATTGGTGATCGATGAAATGCATTGTGTCACACATTATGTTACCCATCAAATTTCGTTCAACACTGATAGGCGTGTTGGAGGTCAGTGAAATATTTTGGGTGACACATTTTTCTAATCATCAAATTTCTCTAATCATTGATAGGGGTATCAAAACTAGGTGAAATATGTTAGGTTACACATTATGTTTTCCATTGAATTTTTCCTAATGCTAATAGGCTTGTGAGTGGTTGTTGAAATATTTTGAGTGACACATTATGCTACTCATCAAATTTCATTGATCATCGAATGTTATGTTATGCTATGTTATGTTGGTCACGTGTTATGTTATGCATCAAATTTTGCTAATAGCCAATGAACTTGGGTTATTTTAAGCAACTATTAAAGTTGATTGTGTTTTTCCAAAATTTCTTGGATATTTTTCAAATGAATATCAACAATAGAAAACAATATTCATAAAAAATTTCAACAAGATGATTACATAGAAAACATAAATGGGACAATAAGTTGAAGTTGAGGAAAGAGAGTGGTATCCTAAAATTTCTTTGTAGTGAATTTTAAGAGGATGTGTTGAGAAGTCAACATGGAGCTACACTTTGATACCTACACTGATAGGCTTATTGGTGATCGATTAAATGCATTGTGTCACACATTATGCTACCCATCAAATTCCGTTCAATACTGATAGGCCACTTAGAGGTCAATGAAATATTTCGGGTGACATATTTTTCTACTCATCAAATTTCTCCAATTATTGATAGGGGTGTTAAAAATCGATGAAATATGTTAGGTTTCACATTATGTTTCCCATTGATTTTTCTTAGTGTTGATAGGCTTGTCAGTGGCTGGTGAAATATTTTAGGTAGCAGATTATGCTACTCATCAAAATTCATTGATCATCGGTAGGTTTGTTGTTGATCAGATAAATATGTTGGTCACTTGTTATGTTATGCCTCAAATTTTGCTAATAGCCAGTGAACTTGGGTGATTTAAGAAATTATAAAGGGAGATTTATAGAGTCAATGAAGAGGGGAGAGAGGGACAACTGAGGGGATATAGGGATGGTTGAGCAGAGAAACTCACAAGCAGTGTATCTTCTGAAAAGGACCAGATTGAGGGGTGGCTTGCATGACTAAGGATACCAAGAGCCACTAAATCATGATTTTCAAAGCAAAAACGTCTGATCGCGAAATTTTTTGGAAAGGAGTTGCACCTTCATATAGAGAAGAGAAGGAGGCATATCTAATGTTACCATAAGGGGAGTCATGGAAGGGAAGTGTGAACTGACCACCTTCAAGGTTTGAGGTCCCCGAGGGAAGAACCGATCCAACAACATCCTCAATTAGGTCTTTTGAGTTTGTTCCTGTCACAAAATGACCATCCAAAATGCTACCTTGGAGAGGAAAGTGTGCCATCGATGAATCCATTATTTCCTAGCCAATTGGGTGGTTGTTGCTCACCTCGAGGACTAGCTGTCGGTGAGGTGAAAATGGTTTTATCCTCTAGAGGGTCCTCTAAGTAATTGACTAGTTTTTCTTCCATAATAAAAATATTCACCATAAAATGCATGTAGCACTGACTCCTATATTGTGTGGTCATTACGGGGGAGGTTAAAATTTGTCTGTTAATCATACAATGTGGTTAGCTCTGGTGAATTCTTCATTGATTGGGAGGGTTAGACTTAACCTGGCCTCCCTGCAAAACATGAACCAAAACATGGATGTATGTCAAGTAGGGGCTGACGTTGAAACATGGAAGAAAGTGGCAGTGCTGAGACCTATCAGATCAAGTTAGTCAGTGTCATGAGAGGTCGTTCTTGGAGCAAAATCCACCTAATAGGCCTCCTCTCCTATTGTTCTTCATTTATATAATAAATTATTTACTTAATAAAGACATAACTTAATTATTTATTAAATGATGTTAGTGTTCCTCATCAAAATCCTATGAGATAATTCACTAGCTAAAAATTGTAACATGGTAAATATTAAAAACAATTAAAAATGTGCAAAAATCATCAATTATATCAGTAAAAAGAGCTCCTAAAATCTCATCTATAAGTTGAAACACTTAATTTTTAGTTTTTTAAGAATTCCTTTTATACATTTAACCTCCATGCTTCAAATGATATTTTATTTTAAAAGTTATTACAAATTTTTGTCTTATGTGTTGGCTTCATCAATTTGATATGGATTATATTAGTATACTTAGTTTACTTGGAATAGGGATTCCATAATTTCATTTTAATTATCAATAATTGTTAGGTAAATTATAAGTACTTAACCTCCATGAAACATTCTAGAATATTCTTAGCAATATTCACAAATCAAAAGTTGAAATTGATCTTCAAAGTAGTTATTCCATTTTTGTCATTTTAATCGAATTGATTAACTAAATAAAAATGTCATGTGAACAAGTGTCATGAAATGAGTTATGATTTTTGGGATATGATATTGATGAACCATGGTATTGGTCCATAGTATTCTAACAAAATATATTTACAAATTAAAAATCTTCATGATAAAGTGAGGTTTAATCCTTAAAAGTTTTTATTACATGTTTATCTAAATTCTTACATACTTAAGTTTTTTTTTTTTTTTTTTTTTTTTTTTTTTTTTTTTTTTTTTTTTTTTTTTTTTTTTTTTTTTTTTTTTTTTTATTTTTTTTTTTTTTATTTTTTTTTTTTTTTTTTTTCTAATTTAAATTATTTTATAATTCCCTTGGTGCTCAACCTAGAGTTGACACATTTTCCTTTTAAAATAAAAATAAAATATTCTCTAAATGCAAAAACAATATAGAAAAAACAAAAATGAAAATACATATCTGATTAGTTTTAATTAAAAGTATTATAAAACATCAATTCTAGGTTGATATTACAATGTAGTGTGAATTCCAAGAAAGATTTATTGGAATTGCATGTTTAAATTGGGTACTCTAAAAGAGGTTGGGCCCCATGAGATTTGATCCTTCTAGCCTACTTACTAGATCTTTAGTTAAAATGAATTTATACCATGAAATATTTTATAAAATCATTAAATACTTATTATGGATTGATGTCTATTCATATTTATCAACCATTTAATTTATAAGACTATATTACTATATGTTTTTAACAAAATTTGATAGTTTGTCCAAATACACAGGTGAAAACTACAATTTTATCTGGAGTAAATGTCATTTCCAGTATTTCACTATTAAATGGAATTGTCAAATACAATAATAGAGTCGTGTCAAATACAATATTAGAGTCATGTGCGAGGCCAAACTTCAAATTTAAATTATATACATTTCATTTTTATTTCTTTCACTCTTAAATATAAATATCTTCCTTTCGCAATATATAAATATATTTCCATATTCTTACTTACATTAGTAAAATATGAAAATTTAATCTAAAATCACTAAGAAAAAAAATAAATGTGAAAAATAAGAAAGAACCTCATTAATGATCTTTTTTACTTTTAGTTATAAATATTTTTCTTTTTTATTTACATTATTAAATTATTAAAATTTAATCTAAAATTAGTAGATAAAATAATAAATTTGAAAAATAGAAAAAAATTCCATCAATAATATTTATAACTATAAGATAATAGTTAGTTTTGAAAAATTCCAAGGAATATGAAGGGAAGTTAAAGGCCGAAAAGACAAAGGAATATGAAGTGAAGTTAAAGGCCAAAAAGTTCAAATTGCTTATTAACTCTACGATATAGAAAGTCTAGGTTGCTAGTTATCCTAAATATATATTATGTTGTTCGATGGGTGTACTTAGATGGTATTTGTTAATGAGATGTCCTTTTTAAAGCAAAATTCATTTAATCCAGATTAGATATCTTCATGGCAGAGGAACTAACAACTAACAGTAAGGTGGAAATTTTGGGTTTTTGGTCATTAATTGAGGCAATGAAAAAAAATAATAATAGGGAAGTCCAGACTTTTGATGACTCTCAACTAGTAACTAAATAGGCTATCTTTCAAATTAGTATTGAGAGCATTTGACTTAGACTATTTCTACAAAAAAATATTAGTGAAGTCTAGATACCAAATAGGCTATCTTTCAAATCAGTTTTGAGAGCATTTGATTTAGACTATTTCTACAAAAAAATATTAGTGAAGTCTAGATTTTTGGTGACTCTCAACTAGTAACCAAATAGACTATCTTTCAAATCAGTATTGAGAGCATTTGACTTAGATTATTTCTACAAATCATTCAAAATATATGCATTGTTTTGATTTATTGTCCTTTAAATCTGTTGTCAAAGAACTCAACCAAGAATAGTTAAACTACCCAAAGAAGTTTTGGAGTTCTCTGTTGGAACATTCAATGATTGAGAAATTTGTGATAGCTCCATAACCAAAGCTTTGACATCAGGATGTAGATTTTGATTATATCTATGTTGTTTATATTGTAGGATATGTCTATCTTAATTTTCTGATCCTGGTGTAATTTCTCATAATAGTTTTTGTTTTTATGAAAGCACAGTTATATCTAATTTTTTCTGTTATCTTTTTTTTTATTATCATCGAATAATATCTGTCTTTTTGATAATAAAAAAAATCCAGATAAATGGCTCTGGTTGAACCTAACATGTATATTTCTTTCTCTAAAAACAAAAACTTTTCTTTCTCTAAAAACAAAAACTTTAATGTAGTGAGTTTGAAAGCTAGATATGTTAAAGAAATCAAGGAGATTTGAATGTATTGATTGGCGATCGAGTTTGCACTCCAACCACACAGAATGCAAATTTATTATTAATTAATATAACTGGATGCTTTTTTTTTTTTTTTTTTTTAATCAAGAGTAGGATCTTCTATTAAACTTAGTCAAATATACATAATTTACAAGGGGCCACACTCACTCTGCAAGAGTTCAACAGTCAGCTGGGCAAGCCAAACGAAACCAATCACCCAAAACTAAGAGAAACCTAAACCGGAAATCCTGGGAGAACTGCCAAACAAAGCACAAGGGCTATTGGCAGTGCTGCCAGCATCAAATGAGCCAAGAAAACCTTGGAGAGCAAGTCCAAAATTTGTCGTGAATCCACAAGAGGTCCCATCACAAGCCCAGCTAAAAATTGATAGACGGACTTGACGGAATTTGAAGCATAACACTCTACACATTTTTCGGGTCTGACCAAAACGCACAAACAATTGCCACTGTTGATCCACTGATTAAGATCCAACGATCATCGTGGATATTGGAAGGATGAGAAGCACAATAGTTAGCCACCCAATGAGGGCAGTTTTCTCTCCCCTTGTTCCGCAACGTGTCGCTGAAAGAGTGGAATCAAAGCCAAACACAGAAAAACCGAAAACCATTCAGACCCCACTCAATATACCGCTTGTGGTATTGGACCAGTAAACTCACGGAAAAAAAAACACGTCCTTTCGCCATGTGTTGTCCCTTAATTCCTTCCAGCGGGCATTACTTGAGCCAATCCCGTTCTCCTGGATTCTCTATCAACCACCACCTAAGCCAAATGACGAGGGCTACCCCATTCCGTGTAGCTATCCGAGTCAAATCTTTCATCATTCAATCAATGGGATCTGGACTTTGGAAAATATCTGAAACAAGTCTGGTTAGACTGTGTGGAGTTCTCCAACCCCCCGCTAGTCTTCAGGGTCCCTTTGATCCAACCTGTTAGTCCATAGTTCCATATCCTGAGTAGTTTGACAGAGACAGTCCTCCCACAATTTACCTGGGGGAAGAAAACCCAAGCATACCAAGAATCCCTGTCCTTATTTGTGACTCCTTCATTCGCCAAACGATCCGCTAACATATTAGCCTTCCTTTTCACATGAGAAAATCTAATAGTTTTAAGGGTTCGTAGGCGAGAATAGATGCGGTAAAAAACCCGCAAGAGCTTCCAGTGCTTCAACACTTTATCTGGAGAAGTTCCATTGCTAATTTTATTAGCCTCTCTAATAATTAATTCTGAATCCGCTTCAATTATAACATTGGGTGAACTTGAATTCACCAGGATTTCCAAGCATTGATCTAATGCCATGAGCTCAGCCATGTTGTTTGTGGCCTTCCCCAAGTGGCCATGGAAGATTATCTGTATTTGTCCCTGATCGTCTCTTATGGCAACCCCCGAATCCCACTAATCCTGGGTTTCCCTTAGCTGCTCCATCAATTAACCTTTGAGAAACCATAAGGAGGAGGCTTCTAGATGGTAGCACACTTGTTTATAAGGCTCATTGCCTTCATTATTCCTAGAGGATTGATAGACTGGAGACCCAAGTGAAGTAGAATTCTCTCCTCATGGGGCAGGGGAGGATCTTTAGGAAGGGTCCTCAGCAAGCTTCTTACTATGTCTTTGAGCTGCTTTAGAATTTGCTCAAGTATGTGTTGGGGCCTGTGTGTTTTGTTTTTGAAGATTCGACTGTTGCGTTCTTTCCATACATTCCAGATGACAAAACCTGGAACCAGAATCTAGGCTTTATTAACTATCTCATTCCCTGAGAAGTTCTTCCTCCAGTTCTTTAGAGTGTTGGATATGCTAAGACTATCCCTATTAGTTTGTCTAAAAATAGCAGCCACCAATCCCACACCTTTGAAGTGAAAGGACAGAGGTTGAGAAGGTGTTCAATCATCTCCTCGTGAGCCCCAAAAAGGTAACAACTCGAAGGACCAATGAAGCCTTTCTTGAGGAGATTCTCCCAAGTTAAGATCTTCCTTTGATGCACTAGCCAGATGAATAGCTTTATTTTCATCCAATGCGGACTTTGCCAAAGTTTCTTCTAGATCTGATCAGGATTCACAAAGTTAAATCCTGTGACTTCCTATTTGGACTCTTTGAGGTTAAAGTTGCCTTCCATGTTCTTTCCCCATCTTAATTGATCCGTTGAAGAAGAAACAAGAATCATTCTATGCTCTAGTACCTGGGTGAGGGCTTCTGCCTTGGTTATCAGGTGGTTTTCATCACTGTATCCTAGATCCTTCCACTCCCTCCATTTTCCACTATTCCTTCCCCGATCCCAGAAGTATTTTACTAGAACGATACCTTTGTTGTCTGTGTCACTTTTGAGATTTGCAAATTCATACCTATAAAGGTCGGGTTCCTATTGCCAATTATCCTCCTAAAATCGAGCAAGATACCCTGCTCGAATTTCCCAAAAACAATGGTGCTGAACAATGTTTTTATTATCCCAGGCAAGGTTCCAAATATGGGAGCCTCTGATTTGCCCTGACATTCTAATGTGATCCTGCCAGTACTTGGCATATTTTTGTTTCCAAAGCTTAGCCCAGTGGGCATTCGGTTCCTTAATCCATCTCCACCAAAGCTTGGCTCCCGAGACTCTGTTGAGAGTCTCAGGGTCATGAAGCCCCAATCCACCATGGCTCTTGGGCTTGCAAAGCTTGTCCCAGGCTACTAAAGTCGACTTCTTTTTCTCTTCCCCTCTGCCCCACAAAAAGTCCCTTTGTATGCTTCTTATTTGTTGCTTAATACGCTAAGGAGCAGGAAGAGCTGAAAACATAAAAATGGGAATGGCCTACAAGACCGCCTGTGTGAGCACAAGGCGTCCTGCTAGATTTAGTGATTTGCATGTCCATTTTCTGATCTTGTCCTGAAGTTTATTTCAAATTGGTTCCCACACTTTCTTGCTTAGCGGTTTGTTAGTAAGAGGAATGCCAAGATATTTGGAAGGTAGCTGTTCTCTTTGAAATCCAAGAATTCTAGTAATATTTCTCTAAATAGCAATATTAGTGTTAAAGGAAAAAACTTTGGACTTGTTAAGGCTCACCTCCGTGCCTGCTACCATAGCAAAGTCATTTAAGATGTTTTTGATTGCTCTGGCCTCCCTAACTGTAGGCATGCCCTACAACATTGTGTCATCGACAAATTGTTGATGAGTGTTTGCCTCTCCATCTGTGGTGAGTTTGATACCTTGAATTTTTCCTTCAGCATTTGCCATTTTAATCACTCTACCTAACCCTTCCATCATGAGGATGAAGAGGAACGGTGAAAGTGGATCTCCTTGTCTGAGCCCTCTGGAGGGAGTGAAGGTCCTTGATGGAGTTCCATTAAGCAGTATGGAAAAACTGGTTGAGGTAACTAATGCCATGACGCATCTTATCCAACTCTGATCAAAACCATAGGCTTTTAGAATTGCTCCTATGTAAGCCCAACTCAATTTGTCATAGGCTTTCGCGAGTTCTAACTAAATGATCATACCAGCTTGTTTGTTGCTTTTGAGAGAGTGTACCACCTCATGAGATTGGATGATGTTGTTGAGGATTTGTCTTCCTTCCACATAGCCTATTTTCTCCTATGATATGAGAGAGGGTAGAAGTGGTTTGAGTCGATTGGCTATTACTTTGGAGATAATTTTATACACCACATTACATAAGGCTATGGGCCAAAAACCATCCGGAGTCATGGCATTTTCTTGATTTGGAATCAGAGCTATGAAGGATGCATTCAGAGCCTTTAGAACCTTGTTGGATCTTCTTGAGTCTTCCACAACCTCGAGGATGTCGTGTTTGACAGTTTCCCAATAGGCCTTGAAGAAGTCTACATCGAATCCATCCGGGCCTGGTGCTTTTCCACTCTGCATTTCATTAATCACTTCACTAACCTCCTCTTTCGATACTGGCCTGCTGAGATTGTGGTTGTCCTCTTTGGTAACCAGTTGAGGGATATACTGAGTGAAATGGTCAATGAACCTAGATTTTTCCTCGAGAGGCTCCTTTGCAATATTGTACAAGTGTTGAACAAGGACCGATTCCATATCATTGTGAGAAACAAGCTTAATGCCATGAGAATATTTGATCTTTGTGATTCTGTTGTGTGCCCTGTGAGCCATAGTGGTTTTGTGGAAGAATAATGTGTTTCTTTCTCCCTCTTTAATCCATTGTATCGTTGATTTCTGCCTCCAGAAAATTTCTTCTTGTAAGAATCGATCCTCCCATTCTTCTTGTAGAGAGTCAGTTAATTTTTTCCGCTCTTTGGTGAAGCCATCTGTGATGTTGATCTAATTGATCTCCTGGAGCTTCAGTTCAGTTTCTCTTTTAGCTTTGAAGATATCTCCAAATTCATTTTTGTTCCAAACTTTAAGACGGGATTTGATATGTTTAAGTTTCTGCTGGAGCATATACATTTTTGTGCCCTAAATATTCAACTCCTCTTTCCACCATTTATCAACGTTATTAGTGAAATTAGGGTGTGAGAGCCAGGCATTTTCAAACTTGAAAGGCCTGTTTCTCAAAGTGCCCATAAAGGTGGCTTCCAGCTGTACATGCCAATGATCTAATCCTCCAAAGGGTAGAATGGAGGTTGTCATGGCAGGTCCTGAGAGAAAGAGATCCTTTGAAATCATGAACCTATCAAGTTTCGAAGTAACTTGATGTGCCCCTCCCCTTTTGTTGTTCGAAGTGAAGGCTCCATTAATTGTTTCAGTGTCCACCATCCTCATGTTTATGATGTAGTTCTGGAAGGACATGGAGTCTCTGCCTAACTGTCTAGTGCCTCCTTTTTTTCCAAAAGAGATCTTATCATATTGAAATCTCCTGCAACGATCCAGGGAAAAATGGGATATCTCGCTCTAAGTTCCTCCAGGGAAGTGAGAAGCTTGAGTTTGTCTGCTTGCTTTTGAGGTCCATAAACATTTGTAATCATGTATATCTCCTTGTCCCCTACAGGTTGACATATCCGGGAGAGATAGTTCCTGGATGCTTTAGCATCCAGAATTCTCAATTTTTGTGGGTCATAAAGTGAGAATCCCTCGCACCGAGTGATTTTCCTTAACCTCTAAATACTCATATTTGAATAACCACTTATTATGAATATCTCTTATCTTTTCCATTGAACATTTTGTCTCCTGAATAAAAACCATGTCCACTTTTTCATCTTTCATTCTGGTACTAAGATTTCTTTGTTTCCTCATATTCCCTATTCCTCTAATGTTCCAGGTTGTGAACTTCATTAAGAAAGGTTAGTAAATGAATAGCTGGTAAGATCTTTTATCTTACCTGAGTTGATCAACAGTTTTCCACATTCGTTCATCAGTTCATTTTGTCTCTTTCTTCCTATTTTCCTACATGAGTTCTTTGGAGATTGTGCCCGAGGATTCTCCATCATCTTGACCCCACTTGGCTCCTGGCTTTCATGATTTCTTTTGACTCCAGCTCCCTTCACTTGTGATCTCCAGAGAAAGAGTTGTTGTACTCTATCATAGTCCTCTTTTGGCAGTGAGTCCACCCCTATGTTTTTTCCTTGTTCCATAAATTTCTCTAGATCCAGATTTTCCCTATCCAGAATCTCCTGTAACTCATGGTCCTCTATTCCTGCTTCACTTGGAGTCATCTGCTGGTCCCTACTGATCTCCATCAGTCTTGGTAGATCATCCTTTTTTTGGTTGTCTATTGTGATATCCTCCATGTTAGCTACAGTATTCTATTCCTTTGTTGCATTCTCCATGTCCTGGACTGTCTCCTTGTGCCCCTCTTCTTCCTCCGGGATCTTGAAGCTGTTTTGTCTTGTATGTTTGTCATCACTTGCCTTATTGTGTGGATGCTTTCCCCCTTTTCCTTTGCTCCTGACTTTGGTGAAACCCTCATGATCTCTCTCCACAGTGGCTTTCTGGTTATATTCCCTATTGATTGTGGGGCAGTCTCTGTATAGATGCCCATGTTCATGGCATTTGTGGCATCTAAATGGTATGTGCTCATAGTCCACTGTCTGCACCCATTATTCATCATATACTTCTAGAATGATCGCTTCTGAAAAGGCTCTAGATAGATCCATTTCGACACATATTCGAGCAAAGGAGGTATATCTTCCTTTCAAAGTTGCCTCTGAGATCTTTAGAAATGTCCCAGCTTGTTTCCTATGGTTTTCAAAGATTCTGGAAGCCAATAATCCAGAGGAAGGGAATATAGTCTGATCCAAACCAGTACTGGTGTGAATGTTTCATGTTCCAAGACAAAGTTCATCATCCATGGCCGCATGTAGAGTCCTGCCACAGCATAGAAATAGGGCCCCCCTTCAAACACTCTATCTTTGTCTTCCAGGCTTGTGAAAACTACTGTGAAAAAGCCCTTAGAACCCAGATGTAAATGTATTCCTCCCTTTGGCTTCCAATGGCTCCTTATCCAGACATGTAACGCCCTCTCCATTGGCCATAACCCCATGAACTTGCATATGATTGCATGCTCCGTCATATGATCTCTATGAGCTTGTATCGCTGGGTCACACAATACGACCCTTGGAATAATGCCTGATTTGGGCTTGTAGGCTCCAACAGTCTTTATGGAATCCAGTCTTTCACTACTGCCTCCATTCTCCTTTTCTTTTCTCATTTCTCGTTGATTCCCTTCCTGATCCTGATCTCCGCTTCTTCCAGATGTACCCTGACTTCGGGTTTCTGAGATTTTGTCCAGTGTTTTTTTGAAATGCTTCTTTCCCGCATCCTGACTTCCTCCTTTGACTGCTCAGTTGTAGGAGGGAGCAACACTCCTCCCTGCGCTCCCCACCATGGTATCCTGTATCCAAAACCCTGTCTTCAACTCCGACCCTAGCTTCTCCGCTCCAATATAACTGGATGATTCAATACCAAACAATTGCAATATAAAATCAGGAGAATTGGAAAACACGATTAAGACCATTCTAGCTATATTCAAAATTATTTCTGGACCCTAGTTTTTTCATTGGATTGAGCTTTCATATTCATGCCAACAAAAGCACTCTGTTCACCTTTGTCAAATACTAACTAACATATCTTTATAGTTTAACTAAAAGTAATTTGAATACAAAAAACAAAATCTTCTTGTGTCATACGTCTTGCACATGGAAAATGATATTGCAGTGGCAAGCCAATGGCGGGTATACTATTACTAAAACATAAAACACAAAGTCAATTTGAATGCATGAGGATAAACACATTGAGAACATATTCACTCTGTTTGCCAAACACACTAATGCATGCCTCCCTTGCCTGGTCTGATGCAACTCGTGCATTAATTGCTTCATTTTCATCTGCCATCCAACGCTGGAAATTCTTTAACTTCCCTGCTACCATGGCCTGATTTACTACTTTGTCACACACCGTGCCATGAATAACCTCCAAAGATTCTCATTGGAAGGAAAGAAGCCTCTCAACATTGTGGATAGGAGGTATGCAGACGAAAATGATGCACAAATCCAGAGCTTCTCTTCTTTCGTTTTCAACACATGGGAACTCTGGATGATCTCTTCTACCTTTGGGAAAAGTTTTGAAAATTCCACTTGTTCCCGAAGATCCATATGGTTCAACCATTGATGAGACTTTCCAATGATTAATTCATTTTCTTTGTCATGAAATTTCTCATAATTATATTGTCCAGAGATTTCCTTAAAGATCGCCCCAGAATGCATCTCCTACACTTACACTTCTTGCACTTGGCTTGGCGCTACCACAAGAGAAAGAGGTATCAAAGTAAGGAACAATGATCTCTTCTCCTCTCCCGATGGGATTGGAAGCATGGCATTTCTAACTACCATCCAACTCAAGTTCGGCAGGGAGGAACCGTTAATAAGGGAAGGCAATAGCCAGAGTCTGGTATACTTTCGTGCTTGCAGACCAAGTCCGGATTCCTTTATTTTCTATTTTGAAACAAATGTCTCTACGCCTTCATCGAATGAGTTTAGTCTTACAATTTCCCAAATACGGTTAACATCCACCTACCAAAATTCATTTTTTACTTCTTGGTCCGTAAGGATTTGAACGTCCTATGGCAGGAACCTGAAGGTTGCTAGGCATAGAGGAATCAAATAAAGTATCAATTTGTCAGAGAAATCTCTTCGATATCTTGGCAGCACAGACTACCGCAGCCACGAGACTTCTTGAGACGTGGTATTCATTTTATGTCTATTGTCCACATGAAACATGGTGATAGAGGCGCTCTCATAAGCAACTGCGACGGCGTTGCTTACCAGTAAGAGCTACTCAATCCTTATTTATTGGGTGGCATAAAGTCCTCGACCGCAACTGTCTTCGG
>Ga0115851_100029_pt1 | contig 17073 bp, 15 predicted proteins | sample InSIn2gowninarea_FD_83865 | JGI IMG/M metagenome (GOLD analysis project Ga0115851, IMG submission 83865)
GGGCCTCCGTCTGAGACTCTACCCTGCCCGTTGGATGGATGGTGCTTCTTTGTCCCTCCCTTTCTGAGAGGTGATCCGCCAATCCTTTTTCAACCTAAAGGTTGATTTCAAAACCGGGACGAAGTTTGGTCAAAATGTAGTCGTTGAAGCCTTTCTGCAACATCTTCTGTCTATGGCCACGCTACGAGTCCGCTGTCAATCTTGCTTTCGAGCCGGAGTTTGCTCGTTTTAGTCCATACAACGCCTTCCTGAGTCGACTAACTAGATGTGAAGAAACTGATCGCCCTGGCGAAGGTGGCATGTAAACCTCCTAATGTGGTTTTCAACTCAGAAAAGCATTCCCCACATCTCACTGGAACGAAGGCTACTTTCTCACCGTGGCAACTGCAATCAGAGCCCTACAAAAGTAACCTTTGCCAGTGGGGCAAAAGTCTTCTCAGAATCGATACCAAGAGTGAGTCTGAATTTCCCTCAATAGTGGTCTTTCCGTCAGGAAGAGGTTTGGAACCCTGAGTACAGTGTTCCGGGTGTAGCAGGAAAAGAAGCTGTACGCGAAACGGTGCTCAGACGAAAATGCTCTTTCTCGGCCATTGGATCCGCAAGGGTGTGATTCAGATGGATCAAGAGAAGATCAGGTCTGTTGTGGACTGGGAAGTGCCGAAGAAGGAGAGAGCAGGCAGCAGTTGGTGAAGCCAGATGCTCGAAGCCATTTTAGATACGGCAAGACAGCTCAGGAAGAGTAGAAAGTTGCCACAACCAAGGGGGGGTTGTTTGCTTTATAGGAATAGGAAGCCAAAAAACGTGAGCCTTTTTACAAACTTCTTAAAGGGGGAGAGCGCCGGGGCGGCGTCAAGGAGAACGTCGTGACGCCATCAGTTTGGAGCGCGAGGCCGGCAGAGCTTGCTGCAAAGGAGATAAGAAAAGGCTCCGCAGAGGAGATCCGGTAACTGTTATGAATGTGGAGGAGTGGGGCATTTTGATCGTTACTATCCCAATGTTCAGACGCACGAATGCTGCTGGGGGAGTGCAGAATAGACCAGCTGAAGATGGAAGAGTGAACGTTGTGGAGCCTAGAGCCCGGGAAGCTCTAAAGGTAAGTTCAAGTCGGAAACATAGCGGGGGTTCTGAAGCTTAGGAGAGGAGACAGTTTCGCTGTCGTTAGATTGTGCGGCAACATGAGCCAACGTCAGCAGAAAGGAGGAGGAGACGGAAGGATGTATTCCGAATCTATGTCGGAATTGGCCAGTGCAAAGATGATCATTGATGCTGGGAGTTCGGATAACATAGCGTCCACGGAGATGGTGGATCAGTTGGGGCTTCCGCCCTTTTAAGTAAGGGCCTCATCCAAAGCCCTGCCCTATCGAATCAGACCAAAAAGTGCATAACCAGATTGGAAGCACGGAGGTTAATTCGCAATGGGCTAACTCACCCAGCCATGATGCATGACAGAAGAGAGCGAGCACAAAATGGAGTTTCCCTCTTGGGTGAGGCTCACGTCCGGAAAGAATCTTTTTCAAGACTTTCTCACCTATGTTGAACTTTCCCGTGCATTCCAAAATGCGGCATAGCGAGCTTCGGTCCCAGCCCGCTTGCTGTCTCCTTTCGATAATCTAGCTTGGTCCTTTCTTTTACACCTTGTGGAAAGTGGAGTGCATAAGCCCTTTTAGAGTTAGAGATAGGCTTTTACTGCTCTCAAAGCGTATCGAAGACCTTGGAGCAGGACTCACTTCGATGGAGGATTCGGAGTTTCCCCTTCCACCGTTAAACCATTTTTTGCAGTATCGTGCATACAATAAGTAAAGTAATTCATGTCAAGAAGGGGAGTGCGGCTACACTTACTCGAGCTCTTTCCTTCGCTTCTCCCCTGGCTTAAACAAGCCAGTCGCTAAGCCCCCGACCTATCGGTCAGTAGCGGAACCCCCTCTAACGAGCAGGTGAACCACCCCGTGTTGTTAGTTCGCTCTCATGGACCGATTGTGCTACTTTCAACCCTGAGTAGCGGGTATTAGGTGAGGGGATACCTGCAGAACCGTTTAATTGTGGAACAAGCTACGCACCTTTGAGTTCTCGGGGCTAGTGATCGGTAGTTTCAGAATGAACGGTAGGATTCATAGGCAAAATGAGGGGGCTACCTCTATTATGCATGAGGGCTAACTGAAGATGCACAGAAAGTCGTGATTGGCAACCTCGCAGCACAAAGTCAATCAAAAAGGCAAGTGAAATCAGCTAAATCCGCATAGGATAATACATCGGAAACGAGTTAAGAGTCGGACTAGGATTCTCTCATTCCTCCCTGGCTGGTGGGAACTGTTGGACCATTGGCTTCTTAGCCGACGTAAGACCTTCATCCGGCAGCAAAAAGCTGTCCCTTTGGAGCAGCTCAAACTTATTCCGGGTATGAAGAAGCGGGAGTGCACCACATAGAGGAGAACCCTACTCGCCTTTGTATGCCAAGTCACTGGACCGGCGAAACGGATTCCCCCGAGGTTGAGCTTTCAAAGCGGGATCGTTCCAACGCGCCCACGCCTTACTGCTTATTCGGGGGCGGGTGAAAGCGCTTATGGGACCATTTGACATTCATAGCCTTTCAATCCTATTCGGATCTTGCAAGACTGGCATATGAAACGAAAGTCATCCTGAAATATGCTAGGAGCTTCTTTCCCACATATCCTAACCGGACATTTTACTATTTGGTCGAGCGGAAAGCCGATTCGTTGGACGGAATAAGCAGAGGAAAGAAAGAGAACACTTACTTACTCTTACTGCTGATTTCATTCAAAAGCGAAGGAAGAAAGTGACTCGACCAAAGCAAACAGCAAGCTGAAAACGCTAGCTTTAACTTGAAATTGCGAATAGAAAGAACAACTATGTAAGTAAACCTTAGCTAGTCCGTAGGTCCGTTAAGGAAGTGGAACGAAGCCAAAGCTTGACTTTACTAAACAAGCGAGAAAAGCCCTTTCTATGTTATTAGTAAAGCGCTAACGCGCCCCTTATTGAAAACGGCCTAGCTAACGCGCTTTAGTTTGATTGCAGCTCGCGCGGGCGCTCACGTTTTTTGGCTGAGCCGTATCTTGCTGGTAATGGATTGATTCTGGAATCTTGCTTGGTTTAGGCAGGTAAGTGTTAAGAGGCTCTTTAAGGCTTTCATTAGGTATACATAGCTACACATAGGAGTTTCTTGCAATACATAGTGGTTGGCTTCGAATCACATGAGCCCATATAGATGTCCACCCCTATTCCCTCTAAAGCTCCCCCAATGGGGAACGAAATCAGTCCATACAAGGACCTACTGAGTCATCAACCCTTGCATCTATTTGATGCATCATCACATGGCCGTCGTGTAACTCCTCGAGAATCATGTCATTCGCCTGTCACGTGTTGCCACCAGAGTCATAAATACTCGAAGTAAGCTCATGGCTCGCCCCAATCTCTAAAGGGGCTTATACGAGCGGAGTGCTTAAGCCCCTTTAGAGATTGGGGCGAGGGCGGCTTTGATGAGAGCTCAGGGCCGAAGGCGGCTTCGCTTAGTACATAAGCTGATAAGACCTGCGGCAGATACAGTAGAGCGCATGCAAAAAGGAGCTTCTAAAGTAGACAGCAAAAAGTGAATTGCCTGCCATATGAGACAGACAAGCCGCTCCTTCACTATTGCAGAGCGGCTTCGCTCAATCAATGCTACAACATTTTAGTTGAGTCTAAGAATTTGGTTTTTGCTAGTGGATTGGAGCGGCTTCGCTATCCCATGCAAGTAAAGGGCCAGTCCTCCTATCGCGAACCTACCCACTTATCTACCGCATCGAGGCGAGCATCTCGGCTTGGCTGGAAAGCTTTTATATAGCAAAAAACCGGAAGGCTCGGGTCTTTCCGAGGCCAGAAGGATGGAGAATAGGGTAGGAATGGATAGGGGTAATGGCGGGTAGTGAGCTCTATTGGGTCCCTAGGGTCGCTTGGGAGCACCTTGTTGCTACTGAGGATCATAATTGGCCGGAGGCGCAGCGTTGTTATAAGCGGGTCTGGGCGGGGCTTGCGCTGGGTTTTGCGGTTGCGATTGGGTAGGAGGTTTTTGAGTGGGTTGGGGGACGGCCCCGGCCCCCTGGATGGCTTGCTGATTCCGGGTGCTCTGTTGTCTCTGTGCATTCTGCTGTGCTTGAACCGCATTAATTTGATCCGGAGTGATGGTAACCTCTTGAGTAGGCTGCTGGGTTCTTAGGGTATTCTTCGGCTTGCCCTCTCCCCCATTAGAACAGTTCCTGAGGAAAGTGATAGACCCGTCTTTTATACTCCTCTGCATGCGGGCAGCTCGTTCAAACAGTTGAGGGAATGTTCGGAAATCTCTTAGCACCATCGCTTCCTTGATGGGCCCATGCTGGTTATCGATAACCATTTGTACTGCATCTTCCTCTTTTATGTTCCATTTTGCTTTAGCTGCTAAATTCCTCCATCGGTTAACAAAGGTTATGAATTCAAAACCGGGCTGCATTTTTTCATTCACCAGATCACAGAGATTGGGGGATGCTCCACCTAGTGCAACTACTGGCCGGTGAATCCGTCAATCACATCGTCAAAACTACGTAGAGCATCAAGGGGGAGAGATGAGTTCCACTTGAGTGCTTCCCCTTCTAATGACTTCTGGTAAAGGTGGATAAATAACCCAGACTGGGAATCAAGGCCTCGGCAATCCCCACAGAAGGACAGCAAGTGATGATATGGGTCGCCGACCCCATTGTATTTACTAAACTTCGGTATCTTGAACCCTTCCGGCAGAGCTACATCTGGATGTCGGCAAAATCCTTGAATCTCAGTTTCCTCCCGTATTGGTCTGCTCTACTGCAGCTTGTATCATTGCCTCAATCTCCATCTTTCCGAGAGGCTTCTCCATGGGGACCACAGAGCGATCATAGTAAAACTCTTCAATAGGAGATTCATAAGCGAATCGCTTTCGAGGCCTCTCGGATTGCCCATTCATGAAATAAGGTGCAGGAGTTCTTTGCATCCGTAGAGGAGGCTCATCCATGATTGGTAATCGGACTGTGGGTACTTGACTGGATGCCCCTCCATTGATCTTGGCTTGCTTCATTCAGGAGACTAGCTACTTGCCTCAGGTAGCTTGCTCCAGAAAGTACCCTTGCCCGCTCTACGACTACCAATTAGATAGACCTAGCTTCCTAACCTCAACAGACAAGAACAAGAGCAACCCCATTCATTCTTTTCTATCCGTGCTTCCCAAAACATCGGGATACTCGGCTCGGAAAGGTAGGCCCTTATCTCATTCCTAGTCTTGAATCTAGGGCCGGGAAAGCAGCCAACCTTAAGAGCTAAAAGACGAGGGAAGGTATTACGCTTATTCACTCTGCCTTCTCGAAACCTAGGAATTCTTAAACCTGGCTATAACCCGACAGGCAAGTAGCAAGAAAGAGCAACTGCAACCGATAGCATCAGCTGCATCATCCCCTGCAGCTTATCCTCTTAGCATCTGAGAGACGACGGCAACAAACAAAACCAGGAGTCCTTCCTTTGGCCTGCCGCTTTCCTTTCGACTGCCTCTTGCCTTGCCCCTTTTCGACGTGGATGCGACGACTCTTTCCTTTAGCAAGGAATGAAAGACTGGCGGGATCGGCTTGGATCACAACCCCTTCTATGACACTAACACTTCTCTACTTAATCGGTTGCTACAAAGATGGGGTGCAACTGGTCCCCGAGCAACAACCTAGTTGGGCTTTGGTTTATTTAGGACTAGAAGCCCGTTAACCCCGAGATTCATAGCGCAAAAAGCCCCTACATTTGCTATTCTGAGTCTATGCTCTGTCCCTATCTGAAGCAGCAGACGTTAACAAGCAGACGTAAGAAGATGTTACTGAAAGGATAACGTCTGCACCGTCTTAGCTAGCCGCTCTTTCCTATTGAGGTTCTTTGTAAGAGAGCAATCTTATGAGTGAGAGGCATCAGACGCTAGCTCAGATGATAAGACGTAGCAGCTGTTAGCTTTTAGCTTCTTCAATGTCTTCCCTCTCATAGATGAGGAGACGCGGACGTTAAGACAAGAGACTCTAGCTGCAGCAGCTTGCCCTTCCCTGGCTACTGGTCCCAAGGCATCGCTCTTAGTAGGAGGACATCTTATTCAAGAACTGATTTAGTAATAGACTAGCGCCTCTAGTCTTATTTCCCTCGGGGAGGGAGCCTTTATCCGACCAAAAACAACCTAGTGTATGGGCCCCAAAGAACTACTTCTATTTATTGCACGAAATGTGCAGCTACTAGAGGGGCAGTCCTACAAAGGAAATGCACCAATGACTGCCTATAGCAGATAGTAAAAAGGATGAACAACCTATTATATTACCACCTATTTTTGTACAAAATAAGTTGTTGAATAAGATAGGTTGTTACTATAAGAGCATTCCTACCCTACCCGGGAGATGACCCTTATCCCACTAGCTCCAGAGGTTTTTATTACTCACATCACATATTGGACTAGGGAAGCCCCTCTTCTTCTATTGCTTTGCTCGGGGGCTAGCAGCTCGTCCTCCAGACGCAGACGGGGCAGAGCTCCTACTAATAGATAGAGGGGAAGAACTGGGATCATGATTTCACACTATACGAAAGGCAAAGCGAAAGACCACTTAGTTAACCACCAGCCAAGCAAAGAGAAGAAGCTACTCACCTAGAGGGCGAGGAGCTATTCTTTTGTACATATACTCGATCTGGATCTACTAAAAGAGGAATGACTCGAGTTATGCCTTTATAAGAGCGCCCTCGGTCTCTCGATCCCATAGATCCTGTAGGGGAGGGAGGCACTTAGACCATTACTTCAAAAAGTATGGAATGCCGGGCAGGGGAAGCAAACTCACTTCAAGAGCTAACCTACCAGTCACCTTAAGGGATCACGCTTAGTGATTTGAACAAACTAAACCCCTAGGGGAGGAAGGTTAACCAACCCAATCTTGAACCTCCGGGGGGAAGGGAATTCCTAAAAGAAAGGATAAGGAAAGCACAAAGCACGCTTGCGGACAGATTCTCCAGAAAGGAAACCTGCTTTTAGAGGGCTACCCCTAACTCACATAGACTGCACTCTTAGAACCAACCCTTTGGTTCTGGGCAACTGAGACCAACTGCCAGTACAAGGAAAGCCATCCATGTATAGACTAAAAAAACCAATACCAGACTTTGAGAGACAGACCCAAACAACGCCTATTTACTTATTTGTTACCAGCTTAGATAGACTCACATGCTCGGGCGGATATAGAAGCTCAGGAACTGCCCGGCTATAGGCACGATCGCAGACAGAAATGTCCCGGCTCCAGAAGAAGTTCGACGTAAGAAAGAGTCTCTTCGGAGGCACACTTCTATTTATTAAGAAGATATTTAGTTTATCACCAGCAATTCCCTTAGCTACAAGGTCTTCCTCTTCGCGGAAAGCGATCGACGATCAATAATTAATACGAATTCTTGCTTATGGGGATTCGGCATTCAATCGTAGGACCCACAGCGGGATGGCCCGTACTCAAGGCAGTCAACGTAGATATTTAAATATGTAATTATCTTTCTAACCGCTTGAAAGAACCTTGCAGGCGAGTATTCATCTATGTACATATAGATGCAGGGTTCATCGATGGAATGACGTAAAGTGAGCCAATGCTGGCAATACGACACAGCTGTTGATGGCTGTGATTCCACATAACTAACTAAAAACGAGGATACCCGTCCTATTTCTCCGATATACATCTATTTTAGTTATTGCGCAGAATAGGACGAGACTATGACCTTTACATTTTGGTTGAATTCCATGATGCACACAATACTCATTAAAGCTGTTAGAAGTAAACTCTCAACCACCATCACTTCTGATGTGAAGTTGTACGTTTGGTACGGGTTGCTCCCGCCCACTAACACTCTGCCATCTGGCAAGAGCGCTGCTGTGGAGTGGTACATTCTGGGAATCTGGCTCGGGTTGAGCGCCACGAATCCCCCGGTCGGATCCTCGTCGGGTAGGTAAAGAACCGGGTTGTAAGCCGGGTTTCTTGCCTCGTCCCAACCCGCGCTTCCATAGGTGGCGCCGTTGATCAGAATGATGTCGCCGGGGGGTAACAGCAGCATATCTTTCATCACCCGAGGAGCGGGGAACTCCATGACCTATTCGGGTTCCGGGTCGGATACTCTCAACCTTCTACAGGTTCTTGACGCTTCCAAGAAAATGTGCTCCTTGTTGGCCTTGAGATACGCACCAGGCGGCGCGCCACCGCAAATGCACACCTCCGTCACCGGTGAATCAGTGGCATTGGCCACTCCGGTTAACCGGAGAGGGAGTAAAACTGAAGATCCAGTACATGGGTAGCTTCTTTTATCACCACCGGGCATAACAGGGTACTCCTTGATGACTCTGTTTCTTGAATAATCAAACAAGATTGATCGGTTGTTGGCGAAGATGAAGAGATTACCATAGATAGGGTAACAAAGAGGCGCACGAACGGATATAGATTGTTTTCTTCAAATGGGTCTCTGGTTTGCACCAAGAAAGGGAGGTTTATGTTGTCTCTCTTCTGAGGATTCTTGGGGTAGAATTCATAGGTGAAGAGCCTTCTTCCACCGACGATGATGATTCGGCCATCGGGGATAATTTGGTTGCTCGCATACCATCTCCGGTTCTTGAGAGGGCTAGAGAGCTCAACCCAATCGCAAGAATCGTCATCACAGGGGGTGAAAGTGCGAATCACGCGTTCACCTTTTCTGTCACCGCCGGTTTGGATGAGAGTGCCGTTGGGGTCGAGGGAGCCGGAGGAGCACCAGGTGTTGGTGAGGATGAAAAGAGGGCGGGCGGAAGGAGTTGGAAGCGATGTCGTAGAGGACGGAGTGGGCGGTGCAATCTTTGGGTTTGACGTACTCGTCGTTGTAGCGGCACTTGCCGGCGGGGAGAGAGAGGTTGGAGAAGCCGAAATCGGTGCGGTCGAACATGATGACCTTGTTGTTCTTGAGGACCTGCATGTGCATGGAGGAGATGCCAATGCTTTCTTGGAGGAGGACCCAGTTCCCGCCAGTTACAGTTGACAAATAGGAACTTGCATGGGCTTGGGCTTGCTTTGATGATGGGTAGGCTTGTTGTGTTTTGGCCCTTCTGTGGGCTTCCATCGGGGAAAGCAGGCTTGACAGGCTCGCTGAATTTCTCTCTATTCTGGAGTGCCAATTTCAAGTGGAGCGATGGGTAGAGGCTGCGCTTGTGGATGATGGTATAAATGCGAACTCTATTTTGGTAAATCGACATCGCATACGACAAATTCTCTTCTTTCCGCAAGGGCGGGCTTTAACAGAACGGACGTACCAATCGTACGTCACTCAGATCAGAGAAAATGGGACCCGACAAAGCTAGGAACGAAGGATAAGACAAATCAAAATAGCTAGGTTCCTCGGAAGCGGAAGAATTGTAATTTGGCTAAGCAAACGAATAGGAGGAATTCCTCTCTTTCCAGCTCTCCTCGGTCGGGTATCGGGTGGTAATTGACAACCAGACTCCCTCTTCTCCGGCTTTGAGGCCGTGACCGCACCCATGGCAGTTTGAAGATTGGCCCTAGCATGGTTTGCTAAGCATGGTGTTAGCATGGCGTTCTAAGACCAAACCTGATGTCTTCTCTGCATATTGTTAAAACACAAGAAGAAGAAAAAAAGCAAGGGGCCTGGCCGCACTTGGAGCATGCTCCGCTCTTCCTTGGTTGCGGGCATCTGGCGCTGTTGCTGGTATCCACCGCTTCTGTGGTTTCCAGCGTCACTCCCGTGCAGGTTGTCGCCTTTATTGACAGATTTATTCTTCCGCCTCTGCTAGCGCCTTCCTCTGCTCTTTTGGCTTGTTATAGTTTAACCCGGTCTATGATTTATCTTCTTAAGACCCGACCGCTAGGTTCGTTCGAAAGGCCGGGCACGGTTCTTCCGCTTGGGGCGCTTCTGCAATAAATAGCATATATAAAAAAGTGATAGTTCTGGGCGTCTTGGTATTGGATCCGCTCTTCTCTCGTGCCCTTCTGGGCGGTACGCTGGTACGGAAAAACCTTCTGTATAAGGTTCGAAATGGTGAATTGAGGTAGAGTAGACCGATGATTCTGTAGTCATTCTTTTTTTTCATTCAGCGACTCCAAAAGCTCATCAAAGATCCCTTTTATTCTTTGTATACTTTGGACGTGGCCTTGAAGTCCACGTAATTCTTCAATGGACGCCAAGTCCACGTCTAGTTCTTCGTGGACCAGGTGCTTCGCCAAAGACGAAAAGTCTAATGTGGGGGAATGGATGGGGAAGCGTTTTGCAACGCTGGGTCGATTACAGTATGCCCTAAGGGCTTTTTCAACGCTGTGCTCGATCTCCGCTTTAAGCACTGCACGCTCCTCCTGATCGTCAGCCATCATATGAGATGATGATGCTTGGGCGTCGTGCTCTCCGCCCAATGAAAATACATCGGCGACCACCCGCTCCCGTGGCGGACTGGTCCAATCCAGTGGGCCTTTGATAAAAGAGGAACCCGAGGATTTCTCCGCTCCCGCTGCTTCCGGTTCCATTTCCGGAGCGGCCTCCATCCCGGGCTGCTCATTCACAAAGGCCCAGAGCTCATCTTGGTTGACCTCTGAAGGAGGGATTTCAATAGGACTGAAACCCGGCGGCACCCCTTCCACCCCCCAAACAGCAAAGGCTGTAAAAGGAGGAACGAAAAAATCCATAAAGAGCGCACAGAGAAGATAGATGGCGACTCTTTTGGCAACCAAGAGTACTCCCAGCCGAAAATTTCGACCCCTGGGTACCTTACTGACTTCCCTGGGGGAGGTTGAGAATCAGCAGCTATTGAACCCCCATCTGTCTTTGCTGCTTGACTGATGGAAAGCTTGACTTTCTTACTTGACTGTTGAACGACTCCGATCTGCAGATGTTTTCCTTAAAAATGTCTTTTCCTATTTCAAAGAGGACGTCTGTCTTATGAATCGATTGAAGAAGAAAGAAACTTAGCATAGAAGAGAGGCAAGGCAGAATAAGCGATGTTGGAGGCAGGGCTCCTAGAAGCTCATACCCGTCGAAAGGGAAATGATCTTTAGGTAAGAAAGGCCCCTCTCTTCACTAAGCTAAGCCGGAAAGAGAGAGAGAGTTAGATCCGGGCATAGCCATAGATGTGGAACTCTTTCGACTAATATGAATTGGAACTGGCTACAGAGGAAACCGAACCCGTCACTCCAACACTTATTTCTTGTGATTCCGAGGGTGGGCGGAACGATCAGCTGATGCGTAGCTTCAGAGTGGGCGTAGATCAGAAAAAAAAAGAATGGGAAGCAATGAACCAACCAAGAACAAGCAAGTTATTTGATCAATAGCAGCAGCGAGATGCTAATACCCTCGTTTCCCAGAAAGAGAACCAGAGCCAACGCACCGCACCTAACAAGCCATCGCCAACAACAAGAAGGACTACGGCTTTGCGCACTGGCACACTTCCGCACCTACGCACTAAAGGCTTACCCTCAGATATTAGCCTTCGGCTTACTATCTGTGTAAAAAAAAAACCACTCTTGACTACTATAATGAAAGAAGGGCAACCGAACCTACTCCCTCACCACCGGAACCGCCAGCAGACCTTCTCTTCCTACCAGGCACACTCACTCAAGCGCACCTACGACTACTCGCCTTCCTGGCTTACCGTACTGACCAAAGACCGACATAGCGCACTGCCCAGCCAAAGGAAGGGTAAGAAACGGCCGCAACAAGGAAAGAGAAGAAGAAGACGATTCTCCGACATTCCCTCTGGAAGCAGACTCAATGCTGTTTCTTGCAGTCAGTGTAACTGAGTAGCTCCTAACTCATCTTTGTTTACAGCTAGCTGACTCATCTCTAGGGAGTGTACACAGACCAGCAAGATAGTCATTCTTACATCGCTCCTTTAGCTACACATGGTGTGTCATGCAAACTGTAATTGATAAATTGAGTATTAGCAGTTTCAGTTCGATCAATGATTAGAATTCCTGCCTAAGGATAGGACACTCCCTCTGGGCATTCTTCTCAAGCAAGAAGACTTTGACCTTCGACAACGGATCTTAAAGCGCGCTTTAGCAACCATCAAAAGAAAAGTTTAAGAAACCTAGCCCCCGGCTATAGAAAAGAGTGTAATTCCTGACCTTCCTTATTTCGTACTTCTGTCTGCTCATTGCACGGTCTACAAAGCCAAAGCCCCACCACGAGGGCTGTCTTTCTCTCGACTGTACTCGGCTTATCGAATATCCGAGTGGAATTGCCTTTTCTTTAGCTAGCTGGAGTCGCAAAAGAGTATAGCTTTGCTTGGAAGACTAGGGCCAACACTCTATCTTTAGTAGAGGGGTGCTCCTGGTTAACTCCAATGATGGATCAAGGGCTTGAGGCCTCTCTCTCTTCTACCCATTTTAGGTAAGGCTAGAGCAGAAGCATCAGAAGCAAGAAGCGTCCACATAAGCAAGGGCTTTGTAGACTACCAGTAATATCAAGGGCCTTAAGCTTCGCCAATTCATTCGGATCAGGAAGAAGGGGGGCAGAGGGTGAGATAGAAGGGGACGGGAAGGCTTTCAACTAGGACACCAAGCTCGAAGCTGAAGCGGTATACAAATCTACCGTTACTAGGAAGGGTCTTATTATAAAGTATACGTACCGGCTTGCGACCGAGGAACTGCTACCATCTCTTAACTGACCGATTTCTTGCTATCCTAAGAAGAATGCTTTGATTATTATTATCACACAGACGAGTTAAACTAAGAAAGAAGAGCCGATTCGTTCACCCCCTTACCTGCTTTAGAAAGATGGAATGCTACCCAGTTCATTCGTGCACTATGCTTAAGACAGATTCACTGGCAAAGAACCTATTCATCACTTTCTAACTGAAGCTTGAAAGCCCTTTCTTTCGCTTGCTTCTTTCCGGCAGAAAGACCGAGGGCAAGATCTCTTTATATAAGTAATTCCATCCCTCACATCCGATTCAAAGCAACTGCTTGGCCGGCTTGGGACAGGCTTGCTTGAGCAGATATGATCACAGTAGCTGCTACTTCTTAAAAAGAGGAGCGAAAAAGCCAACCCTTTGTCCCCTATAAAGTAGCACGTTCCCGGATATCCTCGTAGAAGGTGCGTAGCATTTAGGCCACGGTAGCAAGTGTTCTGTAAGGAGCTGTGGGACTAAGAGAACAGGCTCTTTGCCACGTGAATCATAATAGGCTGCTGTTAGCATGTTAGTTGCCTCTTACCTGACCCTTCTTACTGGATTTCCGGTCTTTCCTGATGGTGAATAAGCGCTGTGCAGATGAATTAGCAGGTAACTTGATATTTCATAAAACTGGTAGAGTAGAAAGATTAGCTCTTCCTTCCTAGGCGGCAAATAAAATAATGGATTAAAGAACAGTCGTAAGGCTGCATTGATCGAATAGATGACTAAGGCTTAGAACTGATAGCAATTGAATCAGCTGTTGATGCAATAGAAGTAGAAGGTCTTTCTGCCCCCTGCTCTCGAACGTGCTCTTGTCGCAATTGAATCTGAATACCAGATTTTCTGGGTATTGGCAGTGAATCAGATAGAATAGGTAATTGTTCCATTAGGAGCTCTTGTCTTATAGAAGTAACCGGTGTTGGATAGAAGACTGTTTTAGTTGCCGGTACTACTGCTTGAGAAGAAGCTACACATTCATCTTACTCGAGAAATGACTTTTGAATCGAGAGCTTTTTTAAAAAATATTCCTATTTAGGAACTTCACTGAGAGAAAGTAAAGAGAGTAACTGCACTAAGGCAAATTTGACAGCATCCGATTTTGTACAGTTAATCTTAGCAGACGCTTTTGGGGCATTCTCCTTCATGAAGATGGCATCAAGCCGATGTGGGACTTGAGGAATAGAATACGGGGATTTCTTTGGAGAGGAATAACCGGGATTTAAAGCATTCTTCGTCCCTTATCCGCACGTAGATCTTTTGACAGCTGGGATGGACTTTTCTTTCTTGGGTGAACCTTCCTTGCTTGGCTGGTCACTTTCATAAGGAATTCTTAAACCGCTTCCCTCCATTCAAGACAGGAGGACTGGTTAAGGTGTCAAGTCACAGGAAGGTGTCAGGTCAAAGTCAGTAGGAATGGGCCAACCCAAGCAAAGGTCAGGGAGTCGTCCCAAAGTTGAAAGATTCGTCGCACCTACGTCGAAAAGGTGCAATTCGAGAGTCATTCAAAACGTTTAAAAGGTCTGGAAGCTCTTTCTGCTCAGTCTCCATTTTTGTATTGTCCCCAAGCAGCATCCCTTCAAGTCCCTGCTATCTCGATAAGGGAGGCCGTTTCTCCTTCCCTAGAGATGGGTTTGCGGGCATCGCTCAGTAGTTTAATCTAGTGAGGGAAACCCTACTTATCATCAATAGAAAAAGAAAGAGGGGGAACATAAGAAAAGATTTGCTATGAGCGCACTTAAGAATTTCTTAGATTGGGACATGAAAGTGAGGAGACTCAAAAGGATAGATTTCGCCAACGGATTTTGTTAGAGACTGACTTTTGTACCCTACTAGTCCGCTGATCTTCCTCAAGGTCAGAGTCTCGGTCCTTCTTTCGCACCTGCATTTTCTTCGATTCAGTGGCAACCCCGGTTATCCCGACTTCCAGTTGCTAGTTTTGAGTTCCTATCCGACTAAAGAGAAGAGGGGCAACCGCAACCGATTATATATCCGCTGCTGCTTATCCGCTCTTTTTCCTCCAGGTAGGAGTACTGGCTTATTATTCTTAGAATACAAGTAAATGAATTCTTTTTACATACATAAGAGTCCGCCTTTGGTGATCAAATACAGTAATGAAGGTTTGCCTTCCCTGGAGATTGGGCTCAAGGTCATCCCTCTGTTAGTAGCGGTTCATTCTGCAAGATAGAACGAAAAGCAAATCACAGTCTTGTTTTTTGAATAGTTGGGGCAAAAGAGTGTTTTCGACCTGTAATTCATAAGATCGCAATCTGACCGCGTGGCTCGCTTGGCCTGCGATGGCCGCTTGAGTCTATAAGTTTCTTCATATGACAAGAAGGCTCCTACATGGTCAATAGTCTCGGTAGGATGACCCCGACGGTTTGCCCGAGGAAACTTTATGGAAGGGTTAACATTAGGAAGGTGTTAAGTTCGCTCATCCGAAGAAGCCTTTTTGTAAGGACCGGCTTTCACTTCTGACTCGCAACTGTACCGGGAAGGCTCATGTCTATTAAATATTCGGATTTCGGCTATGACCTTCACATCGTTAACAGTCTCGCCGAAGCTCTCATAACCGACTGTTTTTAATCTTTTTATGGATGTGATATATCTGATGTTCAATTCTGTCATAGGGGCTGCTGCACACTGATATAAATCAAATTGAATTACGTCATCCGAGTGAAAATCAGACGATTCCACAGTTTGACCTGTCTATTAATGTCACGTCCCGCCTGTGCAGACTGACCTTTCTTTCATGACACTCTCGGCCATAAGCTGTATTATGTGTTTTCGCTAGGACCGACTTCTTTCGGGGCTACTCTCCTCCCGCTAGAAATGTAATAATACATCGAGAGTCTAATCCCGTGGCCCCCTCCGGCCAAATCAGTTCATTTCGCTCTCAGCTACCGCTCTTCGTTTAGGACGGACCGCTCTTCCTTCCTCTTCGGGTCCTCCTTGACTTATCTTTCTCCGGTCGTCCCCTCCGATCATGATCTACTTACTCCCTGTGATATAGCTTATGTTCAATAGGATCGAGACTACTCTAACAATTGAAAATGAAAGGCAAGCAGGAATTGAACCCACTAATGGGCCAGCGCTTGGCGTTTACTCTAGCCCGTCTTTATAGGATAGACCTATTTATTCAGTTGTCTTTCCCCTTACCTTATCAGTAGATCGGTTGAGGCCCGACCCTTGGGGTTTCCGACCTTGATGCCATAGTTTGGAGGGGGCTGAGCAGTGGGTTGGAAAGAAAGAGTTGTAGAAAGAGAGGAATCGAGATAAAGTGCACTTTCCCTTGATGTCAGTCTATTCCAACAAAGCACACAATAAGTGAGATGAGCCTGCCATCTCTATTGGCCCGTCCTGTGCCAGTCGAGGTAAGGAGCTGATCAGGGCATTCATCCGTCGGATTAGTCTAACTCGGTCAATGCATGGATTAATGTTATATCAGTATCAGTTCTTTCCTTCTTCATTGGGATTAGAAGAAAGTCTCCGTAGGCCCGCAACTCCCCTCTTCGTTCAATCTTAACTATGCCAAGGGTCATCAAAGAACCAACCTTTCCGCCTTTCCCTTGCCCGGGGCAAAGAAAATAAAATATGTAACGTAACGGCAATGACAGCTAAAATAGCAACATGAGATAGGAAAGAGCTGACCCGGAAACGACATGGGAAAAATGATCAGGCGGGTAGCCTAGCTAACACAGCTATGGAAGTTCGATTTTTCCTTGATTGATTTTTCTGGTATGCCGCTCCGCCAACAAGGAGCGAGCGAATATTTGGAGCTTAACCCGGAATGAAATACTGCATCCCCATAAAAGCAAAAGGCAAGTTTCCCGGCCGAAACAAAAGGGAAACGAATGTGATAAGGTCCATGCGAACTGAGTTGAGTGTAGTAAGCCGGACTCCACTCTATAAGAATGCTTATATGATTCAAAAAAGTTTTCTAATGTTGGTCAAAATTGCGATCTTTTTCTGCTTACTTCTTTTATTCTTATTCAATTTGGCATCATTTCTAGGGGTTGACCTTGATCTAGGGTTCGTCCTTCAAAAACTCAACTCCATGCTACTGGCAAAGGGGGTCCGCTTCCTCTTTTCTAGGCTGGGGACATTCCACCAAGGATGTTTTCCCCCCTTTCTCTCTATAGTGCCTCTGTGCTTGACTTCTCTCCCCATCACCTGAGTCTCTGGGTACTGTAACAGCCAGACTTTTGGGCTTGCTGGCGATTTGCTTAACACGACGACCAGAGGATGATTCCCGTAATATAGTAACTTGCTCTGAAGCAATGTTGCCTGCACTTGAGGTAGCAGTTGTTGTGTGACATTCCCGGATTGTTACTGGTCTACTGCCGCCGATAGAAGTTTTTTATATTTAGTTATCCTGCGCTATTCCTAAATCAGGATCG